>CEUS01146037.1_pt1 | contig 12917 bp, 12 predicted proteins | sample 427031 | NCBI WGS metagenome assembly CEUS01 (sample SAMEA2622837, study PRJEB7988) | marine metagenome | biome: marine biome (ENVO:00000447); feature: marine epipelagic mixed layer (ENVO:xxxxxxxxx); material: "saline water (ENVO:00002010), including plankton (ENVO:xxxxxxxx)" | depth 140 m | reverse complement strand
ATTACAAACGCGACGTATCGGTTACGACTTATCCAAGATTCTTTTTTGGTTTTTTCGTTCATGCTCTTCGTTGTTTTCTAGCTAAAGAACGTTCCGCTTCTCTTTCTGATTCACGCTTAGCTATTGCTTGTCGTTTATCATGAAGCCGACGACCACGCACTAAGGCAATTTCGATTTTCGCTCGACCATTTGAGAAGTAAAGTTTCAAAGGAATAACTGTCAATCCATCCCTATCTATTCGATCAATAATCTGATTAATTTCTTTTCGGTGCAAAAGAAGCTTTCTGGGTTGATCAGGTTCATGTCCAGTAGCTAGGTTGCCAGTTTTTGAATACGGGTTTATATGAAGTCCAACAAGCCACAGTTCTGAACCTTCTGGACGAACATAAGACTCGGCTATTTGAACTTTTGACTCTCTTAGAGATTTGACTTCGCTTCCTTGCAGAACCAGTCCTGCTTCCCAAGTGTCGAGAAGATCGTATTCATGGCGCGCTCGACGGTTCGTAGCAACAGTTCTATCATTTATATCAACCACAGAACTTGAGCGTAGTAGACAGGGAAGTGCGGTTACCCTAAAAGCAGGATTATTTATATTTACTAGGAGGCCTTGTGAGAGTTGACGGGCGAAAACATAACGAATTACGACCATTTGAATTTGAACGCGACTTTACAGAGATGGCTAATGGCTCTTGTTTGGTTACTTTCGGAAAGACAAGAGTCCTATGCACAGCTTCAGTGGACGAAGAAGTACCGCGTTGGCTTCGTGATACAGGAAGAGGATGGGTGACAGCTGAATATTCAATGCTGCCGGGATCCAGTCCTGAAAGGGTCAGAAGAAAAAATTCGGGCAGAAGCCAAGAAATACAAAGACTGATTGGCCGTTCTTTAAGGGCAGCAGTTGATTTATCAGCCATACCAGAACTTCAAGTGACAGTTGATTGTGACGTCATTCAAGCTGACGGCGGTACGCGCACGGCTTCTATCTGTGGGGGTTTCGTAGCATTACACGATGCATTCACAAGAATGATTTTGAAAGGACAGATGGAAAACCATCCCATGTCTGAAGAATTAGCGGCGGTTTCAGTAGGCGTGATAAGAGGAGAGGTTTGTTTAGATCTTCCATATGTTGAAGACTCGACAGCTGAAGTTGATTTGAATGTCGTAATGACAGGTTCTGGAAAATTCGTTGAGGTTCAAGGAACAGCGGAAGATGGACCATTTGATCGAAACAGTTTGGAAGAAATGCTCGATGTGGCTGAATCAGGGATTAAGGAAATCACTGAAGCCCAACGTGACCTTTTATCCTCGCCGCCAGGTGAGCGCGCAAGTTGATGCCTATTCCGGAACTAGTAATAGCAAGTGCAAACCCAGACAAAGTAGCTGAGATAGCTATCGTATTAGAAGGAGCAGCGGTTCTGGTCCCCAGACCGGAAGAAATGCCTGATGTAATTGAAGATGGTGAAACCTTAGAGGAAAACGCAAGACTGAAAGCTGCAGCAGTATGCGAGTTCACTAAAAGACCTTCAGTGGCAGATGACACAGGACTCGAAATTGATGCCCTAGGTGGTGCTCCTGGAGTGTTTTCCGCACGCTTTGCAGGCAATGATGTGACTTACCAACAGAATGTGGAGAAAGTTCTAGCAGAACTTGATGGTGTACCAATGGCTCGAAGAACAGCAAGATTTAGAACTGTGGCTATTGTCCGATACCCGGACGGTAAAGAGCTCATAGCAAATGGGACAGTGGAAGGCTACATAGCTGAGGAGTCATCCGGCGATGAAGGGTTTGGATATGATCCGATATTTGTTCCAGTGGAAGGCAATGGAACCACTTTTGCTCAGATGGGTGCAGAAAAGCACGTTTTTTCTCATAGAGGACGTGCATTCAGAAGCCTTGGTTTGATGCTGGAAAAAGTTCAATAATTAGTTACTAGAAACAGGTCGAGGGTCCCAAGAGTGGTTTAAGAACCTGTCGAATTCAGCATCTGTTACAGGTTCTGAAAAATGAAAACCTTGCGCCAAGTCACACTGCAGTTTTTGCAACTGCTTCAATTGAGGTTCTGTTTCAACACCTTCAGCTACCACCTGAAGACCGAGACTGTGTGCAAGTGCAACCGTTCCGGTAACGATTGCTGTGTCATCATCGTTGTCGTCGAGTCCAGCGACAAATGTTCTGTCAATTTTCAGAAAGTTTATTGGAAACCTTTTTAGGTAAGTCATCGAAGAGAAACCAGTTCCAAAATCGTCGAGCCCCATTCTTATACCCAGTTCTGTTAACTCTCCTAAAACCTGTTCAGTCACCGGATTAGCTGCTATAAGAGCACTCTCAGTGAATTCAAGGGCTACTTGCTGCGGGTCCAAATTATTTGTCTTCAAAGCTTCGCTAACTAAAGAAGGGAAAGCAGGGTCAGCTAACTGTCGTGCGGAAACGTTTACTGCCATTGAAAATGGTTTGTTAGCTTCTTTACTCCATCTGGCGACACGTTGAAATGCAAGTGTCAATACCTGACTTCCGAGATCGGCTATTAGTCCACTGTCCTCAGCGATGTCAATAAATTCAGCCGGTTGCAGGAGTTCACCCTCAGATGTTCGGATGCGAGCCAAAGCTTCAGCACCGACTACAGAACCATCTGAAATTCTAACAACTGGTTGAAAATGAACTTCGATTCTATTGCTCTCGAGAGCAGATCTTAGAGTTTGTTCAACTGAATGACGTCGAACAGCTTGAGCTCTTAAATGGTCGTCAAACATTTCAGCCCTGTCTCTACCACCCTCCTTAGCTCTGTACATGGCGGTGTCAGCATCTTGTAGAAGTTCGTCTGGAGCTTCATCACCGAAAGCAATTGCTATACCTACACTTGTTGTAACTACAGTAGATTCGTTACCTAGCGTTACAGGTTGAGCTACTGCAGCCCTCACTCTTTCAGCAGCGACAAGCGCATCGGTGGTTCTGACCATATTGCCAATAACGACTACAAATTCATCTCCACCTAAGCGAGCGACTGTGTCATCTGGTCTGATTGTATGTTCAAGTCTTCGAGCGGTTTCACTTAGAAGGTCATCGCCCACGCTGTGACCCAAAGAGTCATTTACGACTTTGAAACGATCGAGATCAAGAAACAGAACCCCTACCATTCGGTCATGTCTAGATGCTCTGTGCAAAGCGTCCGCCAATCTTTCTAAAAGTAGTGAACGATTTGGCAATCCGGTTAATTCATCATGAAAAGCTTTTTCTTCTAGTTGTGCCGCAACTTCAACGCGCTCAGTGATGTCTCTTGCGTTAATCACGATTCCTGAAACAGCAGGATTAGCAAGAAGATTAGTTGTTACAACTTCCATATGTCTCCACCCGCCATCAGCATGCGCCACACGGGCTTCAAGGGATGGAGAAATTCCAGGCGTGTCAATAATTTCTTGAACTTTCCCCATCAGTGTTTCTCTATCATCTGGGTGCACAAGGTCAAATACTGGAGTTCCTTCAAGTTCTGAAGCGCTCAGGTTAAGCACCCTTGCAACTGCTGGACTCGCATATATAACCCGACCTGCGTCATCGGCGACACATACAAGATCTGAAGCGTGCTCCACTAGTGCAGCTAGTCGTATTTCAGATGCTTCTACTCGTTGTTCAGCTGCTTTTAACTCTGAAAGGTCACGAGCCACCATAGAAATAGCTTCTATTTGATTCTCTTCATCTCGGTGAGCCACTAAAAGTGTTGAGATGGGGAGGATTTTGTTATTCGAAGTTGCTAGCCGTAGTTCCCCTCTCCATATTCCAGTAGATCGCACGGTGGGTAGTGCAACAGTCGCGTATTGTGCCTGTGACCAACTATCAAGAGAGTCCAATAATTGTTTTTCAGATTTGATATTTAGATGATTCGTAATAGCATCATTTGCCCAAGTGATTATTCGACCCAATGGGTCAAGAATTGCTACAAGGTCTGGGCTAGCTTCCAGAACTCTTGTTAGCTCTTTTGCTCTTTTGGCTTCTTCCATTTCTTCAGAAATGTCGGAAAGTAGCATCACACTTCCTTCCGGGGTGTTTGAATCATTTCTCAAAGGGATAGTTGACAAGTCCACCCATCGAGTTTGACCTGAAACATTTTGTAGTTTCAGCCTTCCCCTGATCGGATTTCCTTGCTTTAAAGAATTATTCAAGTCAACAAGAAAGTCTTCTCTGCTTTCTTGATCGAGCATTTCCATCCAGCCAAATTTAAGCGCTGATTCTGTGGACTGTCCTGTTGAAACAGACCACTGAGAATTGACTTTAAGAGCGGAAGCATCAGACGCCAAGTGGATCATAGCTGTGGGCGCGTCTTCTATCAGATTTTCCAGCCCTTGCGATTTGGGCATTGAATCACCTTTTTCATTCAAGTGCGGACGGGGGGAGTCGAACCCCCACGCCTTGCGGCGCCGGCTCCTAAGGCCGGTGCGTCTGCCAATTCCGCCACGTCCGCAGACTGTATTAGTTGATCAGTGCATTTCACCACGTCGTACTATTACTTTGTCGATAATTCCGTAATCGCTAGCTTCTTCAGCAGTGAACCAACGATCGCGGTCACTATCTGTTTCTATTGTTTCGATTGACTGACCGGTATGTTCTGCTATTCGCTGTTGAAGTATTTGCTTAGTGAAAGCCATTTGTTCAGCTTGAATTGCTATATCTGTTGCATCACCACGCACACCTCCTAGAGGCTGGTGCATCAATATTCGGGCATGTGGTAAAGCGAATCTTTTACCTTTTGCTCCGGCACATAAGAGAAACTGACCCATTGACGCCCCTAATCCCATGCAGATAGTTCCCACTTCTGGTTCGACGAACTGCATTGTGTCATAGATAGCCATACCTGAAGTAACGGAACCCCCCGGTGAGTTGATGTAAAGCCAAATAGGTTTTTCTTGGTCTTGAGCTTCCAGAAAAAGCATTTGGGCGATGATGAAGTTGGCAACTTCATCATCAACTGCAGTGCCTAAAAAAACTATTCGATCTTTTAGGAGTCTCTGAAATACATCGAACCGATTTAAGTCCAGTCGATCGATTTCATTTGACATCATTTTTGTTGTGTTTGGTGATATTTCATTCATTACTATGCAGGATAGCGGAACACACGCCCGTGAAAGTCAAGATTGGGATGCTTCTGCTTTACTTCTCAATTCTTTTACTGCGTTTTCGAGACCCTTAGGGTCCTTGTAAAGGGCACTCCCAGAAACTAAAACGTTTGCTCCAGCTTGAACTGCTCCCGATACCGTGTCCACACTGATACCACCATCAACTTCGATATCACAATCCAACCCATCAAGTATTTCAGCCACACGGCTGATTTTTGGTTCCATCGACGAAATATATTTCTGTCCGCCGAAACCTGGATTTACTGTCATAACCAATGTTAAACCAAGTAGATCCTTCACTTCATTAATAACTTCTGGGGGAGTATGAGGGTTAATTGCAACTCCTGCGACAGCACCTTCATCGGAAATGCGTTTCAGTGTTCGGTGCAAGTGTAAACAAGCTTCTGCGTGAACGATAATTATTTCACAGCCGGCATCTATGTATTTGTCCAGCAACTTGTCAGGTTCAACAACCATTAAATGAGCTTCGAAAGGGACATTTACCAGAGGGCGGAGTGATTTAATAACGTCAGGTCCGAAAGTCAAATTTGGAACGAAAACCCCGTCCATAACATCGAACTGGATTCGGTCAACTCCTGCTTTCTCTAAAGCAATGCATTCTTCACCAAGACGAGAGAAATCTGCAGGTAAAACAGAAGGGGCAATAGCAATCGGTCTTTTCACAATATAAACATTAGACGGAATAGACGCTTAGATCATGTCTAAATCTAAGATCTTCTGGATAAGGGAAAAATTCTGGTAGATCACCATCAGCTAATTGTTTCTGAACGCTTTGCCAAAATTCAACCGTAAAAAGATCGTCATGCAATTCTTTGAAGTTTTCCCAAATTTCTGTAGCTACAGTTTTTGGAAAACTCATAAATGTTTCGAATTGTTCAGGGAAAGCATCTCCTTCTTGAATAGCAAACCAAGGTTGGGCTCGCATCTCATCTTCATGGTCTTTTGAATCAGGGATGTTCCTAAATCGACATTCTTCAAGCAGAGCGAGTTCGTCATAGTCATAAAAAACCACGTTTCCATGCCGTGTAACGCCAAAGTTTTTTGTAAACAGGTCACCTGGCCAAACATTCGCAGCAGCGAGATCTTTTATGGCGTAACCCCAATCGATAGCAGCGGCTTCAGCTTTCTCTTGAGACATTTCTTGCAGGTAAAGGTTCAATGGATAGACGTGACGTTCTGTATAAGCATGTTTAATAACTACTTTGCCATTGTCAACAAATACAGATTCGCTGGCATCCTCTAAAAGTTCGGAAAGTAAATCTGGGTCGAAGCGATCAAGATCAAAAGAAAGGTTTTCAAATTCCTGTGTATCGACCATCCGACCTACACGATCACGACTGTAAACGAGATCGTAACGGCGCCTCACAGCATCCCTAGTTGTATTCTTCGGCGGATCAAAATGGTCCTTAATGATTTTGAACACGACATTGAATGAAACCAAAGTAAAAACAGACATTACCATCCCGGGTGTTCCACGAGCTTTCACAAACTTGTCATTAGAGGTTTGCAAGTGTCTATATAAAGAGCGATAAAGACTGCTCTTGCCGTGTTGCGGATAACCAAGTGCGGTATATATCTGATGCAATGATTTTGTGGGAAGTAAAGATTTTAGAAAGCCGACAACTTCTGAAGGATTCGGCCAGTCAATGAAAAAGTACGATCTTGTAAATCCGAAAAGTCGACTACCCAAATCTTCGGTTAGCAGAACTGTGTCAACGATCAATCCGTTGGGTCCATGGAGAATAGGGAGAATAAATGGTGTTACTCGATTCAGGAATCTAACCCTTCCTATCAAGTAGGCACCTCGGTTTCTATAAAACACTGGTTTGAGCATGTCAATACCGTCCATTTTGAGCCCGCCCCATGAATTCATCAGGAAGGCATCTAAACGACCTGCAACGAGTTTTGCGTCACGAGAACGATCTTCCCATTTGATGTTCAGCTCATAAGAAGATAAAACCGAGTCAACTAGTGCCGCTGAATCGCCGTTACGTGTCCAAGTACTAAATACTTCTGCTTTGGATTCACCTCTCGAGATTGTGGTTGCCCCGAACCATCTTATTTCAACATCATTATCGATTCCGATAGTCGTAAAAACACGTCTTGCTACTGAATTGAAAAACGTTTCAGCAAGTCCTTGGTCTGGTCTTCTAGCAACAAGCTGCTGGTATATGTCACGTGAGTTGCGCCACTCTTCACGCTTGTCTATCACTTGATCCAAGGAGACTTGAACTTTTGAAACTACTTCTAAGACCCTAATATTGTGAAGTTTCAGCCTTTCACTGGCATTAATTTCGTTTTGTGCCCATTCTTTTGAGGCAAAGTGATAGCCGGCTTTTTTTGATATTTCTTGCACTGACTGCATATAGGAAATAAAGGAGGAGAAGATTATTTCTGAGATTTGCAAAGCCACATCTTTTTCATGTTTCACATCTATAGAAAGTGATTTATTTTTAAGTTTCGAAAAAAAAGTCAATTTTTTCCTTCCAAACGCTTAGACGCCCAACCATTAGGAACCCATCCGTCGGTTCTTACGCGACGGTAAATAAAAAGCCATTGTCCATCGATTTTTTCAAATTTGTCTTCGTATCTACCCCAATGATCGATGCCATGTGGAAGAAAAACAGAAAAATAACTTCTCGAAGTTGCTCTCTCAGTATCTTGAATTTCTATATGAGTTGAAGACGTATGATGTTGGATATACAAGGGTTTTTCATCAACTGACAAAGACTCTCGGGTTCCTGTGAAGATTTCTTCAATCTGTTCTAAACCTTCATACAGCCGACCGTCACCTATATCCATTACAGCGGTCTCGGCAAAAAGCTTCATTAACTCGTCAAAACGCCCACGATCTCCAAAAGAGTTATAAGCCGATATAACGTTGCGAATTTCCTCGTAAGCTTCTATTTGCCATAATTCCATACCACTAGGGTGCCTTCAATGAACGATTTAACCGACATTCAAACACGATTTCCAGCTTTATCTGACGGTTGGTCCCGTTTTGACGGGCCTGCTGGCACGCAAGTAGTTGATACCGCCATCGATGCAATGAGCGAATGGCAGAGAAGCGGAAGAAATGCAAATAGTCATGGAGCGTTCCCAGCAGCACAAGCTTGCGACGATCTCGTAGATGAAACAAGTGAAGTAATGGCTGAGCTTCTTTCTGCAGATCCAGCGGGAATAACTTATGGGCCGAGCACAACTGCCAACATGATGGCATTGACACGTGCAGTTGCTTCTAGTTTGGAACCCGATGATGAGATCATTTGCACAAGACTCGATCATGATGCAAATGTTGCACCTTGGCTGCTGGCTGCTCGAGACTCAGGTTCCAAAATCAGAATGGCAGAATTTGATCCCAATACCGGAAGACTAGAAGCAGACTCGGTTATTAGCTTGATTAATCCGAGGACAAAATGGATCGCAGTAACAGGTTCATCGAATGTAATAGGTTCCATTCCTGACGTAACCTCCATATCAAAAGCAGCTCATGAAGTTGGTGCGAAAGTAGTCATTGACGGCGTTCATCTGACACCACACAGGAAAGTAGAAATCAAAAAGATGGGATGCGACGTGTATGCGACTTCTTCATACAAGTGGTACGGTCCCCACGCAGGGATTATGTGGATAGAGCCCGAGCTATTGGACGATTTGCCTGTTTACAAAGTGAGACCATCTCCGGAAAAAGGACCTGGACGATTTCAATATGGAACACCCCCGTGGGAAACTCTGGCTGGCATACGCGAAGCTGCGAAATTTTTACTCAGTGTAGGTTTCGATTCGATAGTTGAACATGAGTCCAAAAGATTCGAAAGACTACTTTCAGGTCTTATAAGCATGCCTAAAGTTAGAGTTTTAGGTCCGCATGACAACGAAGACAGGGCTCCTACTTTGATGTTTCTTGTAGATGGTAATGAACCCGAAGAAACCGCGAAAAAAATTGCTGCCGCGAAAGTTGCAGTTTGGGATGGTCATAATTACGCGGTAGAGGCCATGAATCCGTTAGGGCTAGGAGAACAGGGAGCGGTAAGAGCAGGTGTATGCATTTACATAGATGACGAAGATGTTGATCGACTTTTAGACGTTGTCTCAATAATTTGAAAAAAGCCTGAAAAACGAACAGTAGTCGCCTACTCTGAACTTATCTAAAGAAGGAGGTTTGCATGAGACTGACACAATTCAGCCATGGTGCCGGTTGAGGCTGCAAACTCTCTCCGAGTGACCTGGAGCAGGTTCTGCACCGGCTTAAACCACAAAAATCTGAAAATTTGATCGTAGATTCATCAACTGGCGATGATGCCGCTGTTTGGCGTCTAGATGAAGACAGAGCTCTAGTGATGACCGCAGATTTCATCACACCCGTAGTCGACGACGCCCTGACTTGGGGCAAAGTCGCAGCAACAAACGCTGTTTCTGACATTTATGCGATGGGCGCAAAACCTCTAATGGCGATAAATCTGGTTGGCTGGAATTCCGAAGAACTTTCGACAGAACTGCTATCAGAAGTTCTGGAGGGAGCCAATCAGGTTGCTGAAGATTCAGGTTTTGTTATAGCAGGCGGACATACCGTAGAAGACCCTGAGCCAAAATTTGGATTAGCTGTCATAGGAGAGGTAAATCCGAAATACTTATTACAGAATTGTGGATTCCGCAAAAACGATCTACTCATCTTGACAAAAAAGCTTGGAGTGGGTGTAATCACCACAGCGATTAAAAAACAAGAGTCAACGAAAGAAGCAACAGAAGCTGCAATTGAATCGATGCTTAAATTGAATGACCAAGCGGCACAAATAGCCATCGAAGCAGGAGCGACCGGCGCCACGGATATAACCGGATTTGGCTTATTGGGGCACTTGGGTAGGGCAGCGAGGGAATCAGATGTTGATCTTGAGATAAACGTTACTGATGTACCTTTTTTACCTGATGCGCGAAGTCTCGCTGTGGCGGGAAACTTACCTGGTGGAAGCAAGAGAAATCTTGAGTGGGTAAAAGAACAGATAGAAGTCAATTCAGTCGAAGATATTGACGTTCTTCTTCTGGCAGATGCACAAACTTCCGGCGGTCTCGTATTTGGTGTTCAACCTGAAGAGGTTGAAACAGCTCTTAAAAAGTTGACCCAAACAGGACACGATGCAGCTGTTGTGGGGAGTGCAAGTTCTGGGAATGGTTCGATCAGATTGTCCAGCGGGTTGAAATAAACTACCTTGGTAATGTGAATCGGAAGCTCAAAAAATTCATTCCTCAAACAGCAGAGGAAATTACAACTGATTGGCTAACGGATTGTCTAAGAGAAGGTGGGGTAGCTAAAAGTTCGAGCGTTATTTCGTTTTCATCTAAAGAGCCAGAGAGTGGAGAAGGATTTTCTGGACTGACATTGAGGGTTGATTTAGAATGGGACAACTTTGAAGAAAGTCTGCCAGACTCGGTATTAGTCAAATTTCCCTCTACTGACAAAAAAAATCGTGCTCTGATTGAGCGCGATGGTGCATATGACAGAGAATTTGACTTTTATGAAAGATTTTCAGATCGATTTCCTGTCAGGGTGCCAAAACTTTTCTATTCCGCTCGTGACCCGATTGCCAAAATCGAATCCCGTCGTAAGGTAAATAAAGGGCTTGAGTTGCTTCCCGACAGTGCTTCCAAGTTTTTAGGGGGTCATGCAAGGCAATTTATTCGTCCATCAGGACGGAGATATGCGCTCATTGTCGAATACATCCAAGAAGCTCGCACTACCACAACTGAGGATCTTGCTTCGGAGCAAGATTTGATTGAAATATTAAATTTCTTAGCAGTCATTCATTCGCATTGGTGGAGACACCCATTGCTAGTAGATGATCGAGATGGGGTTGCCTGGCCCACAGTCACGCACACACCGAAATTAATGAATGGTCTTTACAGAGGTTCAAGAGATCTTGTAATAAGCAACAACCCAGAACTCTTCACCCCAGAACTGGTCGGCCTAACAGATTGGTTCGCTGAGAACGTTGTTCAAGCAGTTGATTTCCTAAATGAGCCGATGGCTCTCTTAAGAGGAGACACGCGTACCGACAACATGCTTTTCACAGATGATGGCTTAGTGATGGTAGATTTCGGAAGTTTTAGTTCCGGTAGACCGACTTGTGATGTAGCCAATCTGCTTTCCTCATGTATCGAACCTGGTCCGACTGCTTCACACACCTATCAGCATTTCTCAGATATATACCATGAAGCGCTAATTTCAAACGGCATAAGAGACTATCCAAAAACCCAGTACGAAAATGACATGGAAGTCTGTCTAATACTTCAGGCTTATCTTCTTGTACTAGCCGCAGCCCATTATGAAGCAGACTATGGTGAAAATTCCTTAGTCAAAATTTGGGCAGAAAGATTAGTTGGCCTGCTGCCTCAGAACAGCCCTCTTATAGGGCAAGTTGCTTCTGTTTAACGCAATCTGGGTTCTTTCCGTTTCCCAGAAGAAAAATCATCAGCACCTTTCTTGATTACTTCTGAGTCCATTGCAGTGGAAAGCAGTGACGGAGCGATAGATCTACCGCCTAGTCTGCCTAGATCTCTTGCAGCCCAGATAGCTCGAAGAGTTCCTTGTACAGCAGATGGAGGGGACTCCGCGATTGAGGTTGCTAACTCCTCTGCTTTGGATTTGAGTTCAGAGAAAGCTACAACTTCGGTAACAAGACCCATTCGCAAAGCAGTTTCAGCCGAAATCCGTTCAGAGTTACCTGTCAAAGACATCCTCATAACTTCCCCGAAAGGCATTTTGTTTAACATGCTCATAGGCTCGTAAATGGCGGGCATCCCATAGGAGACGTGAGGATCGAAAAAAGTTGCATGATCAGCGGCAATTAAGATGTCGCATTCACCGAGAAAATAGAAGGCACCACCGCAGGCCATGCCGTTTACCGCACCTATAACAGGTTTCCAGAGATCATTTGATTTAGGACCCAACCAGTCACCCGGGTCGTCGTACATGAAGTTGTTAGAAGTTCCGTAAAAACCTCGTTCTTCGTCAATAGCGGTAAAAGGTTCATCTCTATCGATTCCCACACAGAATGCCTTTTCACCTGAACCTGTAAGAACGATCACATTAATTCGATCATTCGAACGAAGTGATCTCCAAAGAGAACGAAACTCCTCCTGCATCTCAAAAGTAAAAGAGTTGTAAGCCTCAGGTCTGTTAATAGTCACCCAACCGACAGAATCCTTTTCTTCATATATAAGAGTTTTGTATTCAGCCATAAAGGCCTCCAATTTCTGTAAGGCATATCCTTTATAAAGATGCTATGCGACATGAAACGTTTCTAGTAACTCAGAATACTTCATCGTGGGTAACCTTTATGTAAACACTTTAAATGGAGACATTATGAGTAAAGAATTAGATTTCAAGGCTTTTGACTGTGACAACCACTATTACGAAAGCGAAGATGCTTTTACTCGGCATGTTCCTGAAGAAATGCATTCTCGAGTAGTGCAATGGGCGGAAGTAGACGGGAGACGATATCACGTAGTCGGAGGCAAATTGAGCAAAGCTGTGGTTAACCCAACTTGGAATCCAATAGCAAAACCCGGTGCTCTGCATAAATATTTTCGTGGTAATCCAGAAGGGAAGAATCCCCATGAGTACCTAAAAGAACGAGAGCCACTCCCAGACGCTTATATCAATAGAGATGCAAGATTGAAAGTTATTGATTCGCAAAACCTTGAGGCCATATGGTTATTTCCAACCTTGGGTGTGCTTTATGAAGAATTACTTAAAGAAGACACTCAAGCTGTTGTGGCATTAATGAGAGGGTTTAA
>CEUS01100662.1_pt1 | contig 12917 bp, 13 predicted proteins | sample 427031 | NCBI WGS metagenome assembly CEUS01 (sample SAMEA2622837, study PRJEB7988) | marine metagenome | biome: marine biome (ENVO:00000447); feature: marine epipelagic mixed layer (ENVO:xxxxxxxxx); material: "saline water (ENVO:00002010), including plankton (ENVO:xxxxxxxx)" | depth 140 m | reverse complement strand
CGGGATCCCAGCTGGTCGGGCTCGAACTCCGCGTTCTCGAAGTCGAAGACCTCGACCCGATCACGCTGCTGAATGTCGCCGCCCGCGACGGGATGATACTGCGGGTCCCGCGTCGAAGACCGAATCCTTCGATGTAACGAGTAGATCTCGCGCTTTTCGTCTTCGTTCAGGGTCGCGAACAGTCGGTCCTTTACCCGCACGACCCGGGGATCGGTTTCGAATCGCATATTCCCCGATCGACTCTTATGGGCAGGTTCTCCATACCGGATATACACCTCGCCCCGTTGATCCCACGGGTCCGCGAATTCAGAGTAGTAGGTGAGCGCATACCCTACACGCCGATAGTGCTCGACTCGCTTCGCGTTCCCCGGTGATCCCGGGGTTGGATCGTGTCGCTGCCAGAAAGCGGTCACGAAAGCGTCCCGCTCTTCGACCGGTAGACGTTCGTAGATCCGGTTCTCCTTCAGCGATGCCACCCGGGTGACGTCGAGGAACAGGGCCCGCGTATCCGGATCGAGTCGGTCGACGTAGAGCGCCCCGATCGAATCCGCCTTCGCGATCTCGCCGAGCTCCTGGTAGCCGGTCAGAAGCGTCGAGAGAGCCTGAACGCGATATTCGGGCGCCTGATCCAGGATCAACCGACATAACGAGACCGCGCGAACGGCGTTCCCCAACCCCAATTCCACGCCAGCCAGCCTGACACGGGCGGCATTGTGGCCCGGTGCAACCGACAGTTGTGCGGTGTAGGCATCGCGAGCCACGTCCAGATACTGGCCGTCCAGCTCGCCCCGTCTCTCGAACCAGACGCCACGTTTGAAGTAGGCATCCCCGTGGTCCGGAAACCGCTTCGTCACCTTCCCCAGCTGATAGTCCAGGTCGTTCGTACTCATCGCCAGGTGACACTGGGCCAGGTTGTAGGTGGCTTCCTCGTAATCCCGATCGAGCGCGATCGCATGGCGAAAATGGTCGCGAGCCTGTCGTCGCTTGCCCTTGAACTTCATCTTCGCCAGCCCCATACCGTGATGAACGGCCGGCCACTGCTTCTGAATTCGCATCGCCGACATCAGGCTGGCTTCCGCCTCAGGATACAGGTGCTGCTCCAGACGGACGTAGCCCAGAGCCAGCCAGGCCGCCGCATCACGTGGTGCATCCTCCAGCGCGAGCTCCAGCATCTCCGCTGTCTCCCGAAATTCAATGGAATCGGGTGGCGCCGAAAGAACCCAGTAATCGCTGGGCATCGCACGTTCGTCGTTGAAAAAAGTCTGTGAGACGTTCAGGTGGGTTCGGCCAGCGACGTGACCGTAATAGAACAGACCGAGAGGGGCAAGGCGGTCCGACCAGTAGCGTTCCAGAAAGGCCGCTTTCCGCGATCGTTTGGTTTTCTTGAACCGACGCTCGACCTGCGGATCGTTCTGGCGAAGATACCGTTCCGCGAATTGTTGCTGGCTCTTTGAAAGCGACCAGCCGTCGGAAGGCGAAAGAAGCACAGATAGCAGAATGGCCATCATCGAGATCATTGCTCCGTCCTTTACGAAACGTCGGAGGGGGACTCACAATGTCCGCTAAACTGCCCCTTGCCGCAAACGGAGAGCCCCTCGACATCCGGCCCTGCACCATATGCCGTCTGGACGACGCGCATCTGTCCGGTTATATTCCAGCGCGGTTAAGTAGTGTATATAAACGGCGTTAAGGATGGGAAAAGGAATGGCAGATCAGCCCAGAACGGTCGTCGTAGACGACATTGAGCTTCATCTTTCGCCCGCTGTCGAAAAGCACGAAGAGTGGATCGGTCAGAAGGACGTTCTCCGTCAGCTACAGGCGTGCTGGCTGACCGTGCACGAGCAGGATCTCGCCCTCTCACCCCGCCTCATCGGCCCGCCGGGGATCGGCAAGACCACACTGGCGATGGCGGGTGCAAGGGAACGGTCGCAGCCCCTCTACATCTATCAGTGCACGAGCGACACGCGTCCGGAGGACCTTCTCGTCACGCCCGTGCTGGTAGAGTCGGGCAAGATCGCATACCACGCCTCTCCCCTCGTCACCGCGATGCTCAACGGCAGCATCTGCATCCTCGACGAGGGCAACCGGATGAACGAGAAGAGCTGGGCTTCTCTCGCACCGCTCCTCGACCACCGACGGTACGTCGAAAGCGTAGTTGCCGGCATCACCATCGACGCGAGCCCCGATTTCAGGTGCTGCGTGACGATGAACGACGATGAATCGACGTATGAGATCCCCGACTACATTCTCTCCCGGCTGCAGCCGACGCTCGCCGTCGGGTATCCGAATCGACAGGATGAACTCGCCATCCTCAAATACCATCTTCCTTTCGCCGAGGCGGAAATGCTCGACCTGACCGTCGACTTCCTCCAACGGGCGCACGACCTGAACCTCGAGTATTCTCCCCGGGACGGCATCCACATCCTTCAGTATGCCCTCAAGCGACTCGCGCAGGATTCCGAGCATCCCCTTTCGCGCGACGCGGCCTGGCACGAATCGCTCGAACGTGTCCTGGGTGAGGAAGCCCGCGACCTCGACAAGCTGGCTGAGCAGCGAAAGCGTGCGCTCGGCGGTGAGATTCCGGGCGTCGACCTCAGCGACTTCTTTTTCGGCCCTGACGATTCCAACCGACCCGACTCGGACAATTGACCGACATCCTTCACCTCAGCGATCGAATCAGCCTGCTTCCCATCCTCCACGGCAGCGGGGATTTCGCCCTGGAGGTCCGTCGTCGGATCCACGCCGGAAATTTCGACTGCGTAGCCGTCCCCCTGCCCGCCGTCTTCGAAGAAGCCGTACTTGAGGCGGTCGACCTGCTCCCACGCATCCACGTCGTGGCCCAACGTGAGGGGGATATCTCTGAGGACCCTTCGGCCTACACGCTCGTTCCGATCGACCCTTGCCAGCCTGTCATCGCGGCCCTCCGCGAAGCCGAACTCCTGAAAATCGACACAGCCTTCGTCGATCTCGAGGTAGGCAACTTCGAGCAGGACACGCTCGTACACCCGGATCCTTTCGCCTTGAAGGAAGTACCTCTCGAGCGCTTTGCCGCCGCACTCGTCCCCGCCCTCCCCCCACCCGAACCCGACAGCCAGCGCGAGGCCCGAATCCGGTGGATGGCCCACCAGCTCCATCTCCTGGAGCTGGATTACGAACGTGTCCTGATGGTATGCGCCATCCAGGACTGGCCCTGGCTTCGGGACGCCTACCGTCAGAGACTCGAGCCCCCCGAGCCCGACGGCCCGGTGTGGGCACCCGAGATCTTCTCCGTAACGCCACGGTCTCTCTACTTCGCTCTCGGGGAACTCCCGTTCATCACCCATCTCTACGAGCATCGACGCGCGGAGATGTTGCCCGACGAAACCCTCGGCGTCGATGGGATCAAGTCCCTCATCCTCGAATCGAGGACTGCCTGGATTGAAAAGCACGGTCTTTCAAACCATTGGCTCACGCCACAGACCCTTTCCTTGATGCTCCGCTACATCCGCAACCTCACCTTGCTCGACAGCCGAATGTCCCCTGATCTCTACACTGTCGCCCTGGCAGCCAAGCAGATCGGAGGGGACGACTTTGCCGTAACCATCATCGAAACCGCTCGAGCATATCCCGGCCAGCTGACGTCACCCCATCCCGATGTGACACTCGGGATTGATCTCGGCGTGTTCGAATCCCTGGGCCCCGCAGGGCTCAGCAACGATGCAGACACGAAGAATCGTCTGCTCGGCACCGAGCGACTTTGGCGCGAGCTCCCGTTGAAGCCTTCGCCCCCTCCCGAAAAACAGTGGGACTGGCAAACGAGGTGGGATCCTTTTCGCCAATGCTCCTACCCTCCGGAGGACGACCGGATCGAGAGCTTCAACGCGCACGTCCGGGAACAGGCTCGACTCCTGATCGGGGAAGACCTTGCCCGAACAGAGAAATTCACCAGTTCACTCAAGGATGGCCTAGACATCCGGGAGACACTGAGGAACTGGCATACCGGGGACATCTACGTCAAGGAACTCCCCCCGGCCCGAGGTACGATCGAGGTGGTTGTTTTCCTGTTCGACACCCCAGCCGATCCGAACCGCTATGCGTGGCAAACGACCTGGTACGCCGAACACCAGGAAGAATCGACTCTTTGCTTCTATGCGACCCAATTCAGCGAAAACGTAATCGGCCCGGGGATCGCCCAGGCCGTTTACGGAGGGTGCTTTCTGATGTTCCCGCCTCGCCCGATCCCCGACGTCTGGAAAGACGATCGCCTGAGTGAAGCGCAGTCGCTCGAAGAACGCCTCATCCTCGGGGCCGCGTTCCATTCGCGAGAGCGCCGAATCGCCCTGATATCGGCTACCCCGCCAGAGGGAAGATGGCGCAGACTCGCCCGGAGCTGCAAAAAGCAGCTCGTCTACATCCCTCTCAACAGATTCAGCCTGCAAACGATCGGTCGACTCCGTCAGTTTCACGTCTTGAACGGACACGAAGTCCGTTCCTACGCCTCCAAATACATACGGGATTTGAGATAAACCCATACGGGCCGGGAAAACACTTCAAGAAAGGATGGCTCGATGTCACAGCTCACACCCGACCTCATTATGCAGGTAGGCCTCGGATTCTGGGGATCCAAGACGCTCCTGAGCGCAGTCGAGTTGGAACTCTTCACAGAGCTAGGCAAGGAGCCCGGAGACCTCGAAGCTCTGACGGGTCGAGTCGGACCTTTTCCTCGACAAGCAAAAGCCGTCCTACATCGGTGAAATCCTGGAGATGGCCAACCAGCGACTCTTCGACCACCGGAATCACCTTACAGACGCGTTACGAACGGGGGAGCCCTATAATGAATCCGCGGGCGGCGGTGAATCGTTCTTCGACGCCCTGTAGGCCGATCCTGCCCAACTCGAAGAGTTCCTTGCCGCGATAACGGGCATCAGTCGTGGCGCGAACGTTGCGATCGCCGCACAATTTCCGTGGTCGGACTACAAGACCTTCGTCGATGCGGGAACCGCCCAGGGTGACCTCGCCGTCCAGGTCGCCCTCGCTCATCCCCACCCGACAGATCTGGGCTTCGACCTTCCCCAGGTGGGCCCCGTCTTCGACTCCTACGTCGGAAAGAACGGCCTGGCGGACAGGCTCAACTTCGCCGCGGGAAGTTTCTTCGACGATCCCCTGCCAGAGGTCGATGTCGTGATGATGGGCCACATTCTCCACGACTGGAATCCGGAAGAGAAAAAGCTTCTGATCCGAAGAGCCTTCGAGACGATCCCTGACGGCGGAGCCTTCATCGTCTACGAGTCGATCATCGACGACGATCGATCCCGGAACGTGTTCGGGCTTCTGATGAGCCTGAATATGCTGATCGAGAAGGAAGGGGGGTTCGACTACACGGGTGCCAACTGTATCGGGTGAATGGCGGAGGCAGGATTCAGGGAGACCCGCGTCGAACACCTGGTGGGTCCAGACTCGATGGTTGTAGGGATCAAATAGGGTCTCCTCACGGGCCGCTGACGTCAGTTGATTGGCCGCATCCCAAAAGTGGCCCTGGGGCCACTTTTAAGCCGACCATCTGGTTTGGATTCCGCGGGAGTTCCATTGTATATGTTCCGAACCCGAAAACAGGCCAGAATTGAGGATGACCTCGTGGAAATCATACAGAATGCGCTCGCCACACGCTTTGGCATCGAGGAAATTGAAGCCGTCATCCGCGCGATGCGAAGCGGCCACGCAAGCGGGCTCACTTCCGACGGAGAGGGCGCCCGATTCGCCCGTGAATTCGCCCGGTCCTGTGGTGTGGAGTTCGCGCTTCCCCTCAACGTAGCCTGCAACGCCCTCTCGATCGCCGCCAGGCTGGTCGACCTGAAGCCGGGTGACGAAATCATCAGCAATCCAATTACCTACATCGCAACTGCTATCTACGCCTTACGTCACGACGCCACAGTGCGCTTCACCGAGACGGAGCCCGAAACGCTGAACGTCGACGAAAGCAGCATTGAAGCCCTCATCACCCCTTCGTAGAAGGCCACGTTCCCGATATGGACCGTCTTCGCAACATCGCCGCCGACCACGGACTCTTCTTCATCTTCGATGCCGCCCGGTGCTGCGGAGGCAGGTACCGGGGCCAGACCATCGCCCAGTTTGCCCACGCCACGGCCTTCAGCTTCCAGGAGCAGAAGAATATGGCCACGGGAGACGGCGGAATGCTCGTGCTCGGGCCGGATGCACCTTCGTCGTGGCAGAAGAAGGCGACCCAGCTCCGCAATGTCAGGGGTACAGGCGACATCATTGGGGAGAACTTCCGGATGGACGAGCTTCGGGCCGCGATCGGGAGGGCGCAGCTCCCCAAGCTGGACCGAATGAACGACGAGCGTCGCGATCTTGCCCGTCGCTTGACCGAAGGGCCAGCAGAGTACCCGTTCATTCGGCCTGTCAGAACTTTTGCGGACCGACATCACGTGTTCCATTGGTTTATGGCGACCATCGACCCGGCGGTCTTCGACACACGCAAGCCCGTCTTCGCCGAACCCATCGACGGAGACATCGCCCCCGAACCCGTCCGGGTTTTCGCCAACGAGATGGCAAAAGAGGGGATTGATATGCCCTCTCACAATTCTCCCGTATATCTGACCGAGACGTACTCGTCCCGCGGCTATGAATCGGGCCTGTCCCCGATCAACGAAGCCCTCTGGCGCGAGCGGATCGTTCGGTTTCCGCTCAATCTGGGGATGACCGACGCGGAGATCGAGACCATCGTGACCGCAGTCGGTCGCGTCGTTTCTCGTCTGACCTGAGCGCCCGTGGCGTTACCCGACCGTCTTTCCGCTCTCACCGGCACACCCCTGGCCACCGGCTGGGGCCTCCACGAGGATGAGCGTGTCGTCCTCGATGCGGAGGTCATCGCTGACGCGGCCGAATGGTCTTCCCTAGATCCAGAATTGATTCCCTTCCTCACTGAAGCCGCACGAAAGATCCAGGACGACGTTGATTTCGACCTCCTCTACCACCACGTTCGCGAAGGCCTGCTCGTCCGCCGGGACCTCTTCGATTTACGATCCTCCTTCCCGAACGTCATCGAGCCCCTGGGCGATCTGTCCGGCCCTTTCTACCTCCTGGTCGCCCTCTCGGGTGTCCTTGCGATGTGTACGGATCACAAAAAGCGCGGAATCCCCGATTCGATTTCGCGACTGACCGCCCGCGACATCCGGGTATGGATCAACGAGTACACGTCGCGTGGCATCCCCGCGGACGATCGGTTCCATCGACCCTTCGATCCGATGCCCGTCGGCCTTCACGCGAGAGGATTGGCGTGGATTTCCAGAAGCCTGATCGGCCAGATCCTCAGAGTCGAGCGTCTCCAGTTCATCCACGCGCCGTTTCGGCCCCCATTCACGATCAGACGCCACCGGGAAACCGGGGACGTCCGCGTCGTGGCCGAGGCCGGCGTCGATTTCGATCGAGCGGGGTGGGGCTGCAACGAAGATGAGGCGGCGGAGTTTACTTCCCGGGATCCCGAAGCCGGGGAGGCCACCCTCATCACCGAAAACGGCCACGCAATCGAAAATGCGACTCCGTTCGACGTCGCACATTGGGAAACCCTCGTCGGGCCGGGGGATCCGATTCTCGAAATTCACATCCCCGAGGACGGTCCGATGGACTTCGCCCGATGCGGTGCGTCTTTCCGACAGGCCGTGGACGCCTATTCGACGTGGTATCCGGATCGCCCGTTCAAGGCGTTCGCGTGCAGCTCCTGGCTTCTGGATCCGCAGTTTCAGGATTACCTCTCCCCTTCTTCAAATCTCGTCCGCTTTCAACGAGCATCCCGTCTGTTCCCATCGACGAAGGGTCGCGGTCGGTCCGGGCTGCTTCGCATCTTTCAGTCGAGCGACCTCCCGAACCTTCCACGCGACACGAGTATGCGCCGTGCGTATCTTGATCACCTTGAGGCTGGCGCCGGCTGGTATGGGGGCGGTTGCATCGTCCTGCCCTCCGAACTCGATCGCTGGCCGTAAACAGAGCGCTCAGGCACGGTCTTTCTTAAACCGGAGACACCTGTGGCTCACAGCAAGTGAGGTCAGAATGAAAATTACCAAAGTCGAAGGCCACCAGATCGAAACGCGTCGCGCCTACGGACACGTCTCGGGTCACGTCATCGTCAAAATCCACGTGGATGACGGCCCCATCGGACTGGGGGAAGCATCGGACAGCCGTTGCGAAGATCTCCCCGCGCTCATCGCCCAGTACAACGAGCTTCTCGTCGGTACGGATCCCACGCAGATCACGGAAATCAACGAATACCTCGGCAGGCACGACTTCCGGAGTACGGTTTCGAACAACCACTGCGTGTCCGCCATCGACCTTGCGCTTTACGACCTGAACGGAAAGACGCTGGGCGTGTCTGCAAACCGTCTGATGGGAGGCAAGATTCGCGATCGCATCTACTGCTGCTATCCGACCTGGGGCTGGCAGCTCAAGGAAGATTTCGACACCACGGTGGGGTACGTCGAGCGCCTCGTCGACCACGGCCATCATCTCTTCCGGTTCTACATCTCAGGGGACGATGCCGAACTCGACAATCGCTTTCTGTCGACCGTCTTCGACAAATTCGGGGACAAGGTCCGGCTCAAGCAGATCGATTTTTCCGGTCGGTTCAACGACTGGCACGCCGCACTCGAGTACGCTCAGGTTCTGCGACATCACAACCCCTTCCACTTCGAACAGCCGTCACGGAACCTTCGCGTGTGTGCAGAGTTCACGAAGCGGATGGATCTCCCCGTCAGCCTCCACACCAGCACGCTGGCTCAGGCGATCGACTCAATCGAGCTGCGCGCGTGCACGGCCTTCAACCTCTGCAACGTCCACCGCGGGCCGACCTACATCCGTCGCATCTACGCCGTCGCCGAATCCGCCGGGATCAAGTGTCTCATCGGCACCGACCAGGAGTCGACCCTCGGCATCGCCGGCCAGCTGCACGTCGGCGCTTCAGTCCCCAACCTCGATCTCCCCTGCGACCCGATGGGTCCAATGCTCTACCTTGATTCTCCCGCCGTCGAGCGCATCCACGCCGAGGGCAGCTACCTCACGGTCCCGGACGGCCCGGGCCTCGGCGTCGAACTCGATGATGACAAAATGAAGGCCCTGACAATCGCCTCCGCATGACGATGCCCGCGATCCAGGTCAGTCAGCTCAGCAAGACCTATGTGGTTCCCGAACGCGAGGCCGGCCTCTCGGCGGCGTTCAAGAGCCTCATCCACCGGAAAACGCGCGAGGTCAAAGCGGTCGACCAGATCAGCTTCACCGTCGATGAGGGAGAGATTGTCGGCTTTCTCGGGCCGAACGGGGCGGGCAAAACGACCAGCCTGAAAATGCTGTCCGGACTCCTCTACCCGACATCGGGCGAAGCGCACGTGCTCGGACACATACCCTCGAAACGGCACCGCGATTTCCTGAGCGACATTACGCTCGTAATGGGACAACGGAACCAGCTCGTCTGGGACATCCCCGTAATCGATTCGCTCGAGCGAAACCGCGCTGTCTACCGGGTACCACGCAGCGACTATCAGTCGACCATCGACGAACTTACCGAATTGCTCGACCTCGGCGAGCTTCTTCAGAAACCCGTCCGCAACCTTTCGCTCGGCGAGCGGATGAAGTGCGAAATCGCCGCCGCACTCCTTCACCGTCCCAGCGTTCTGTTCCTGGATGAACCCACGATCGGCCTCGACGTCACGATGCAGCGCCGGATCCGGGAATTCATCAGCGCGTATAATCGCGAGCACGGAGCCGCCGTCCTCCTCACCAGCCACTATATGGCCGACGTCGAAGCACTGTGCGATCGTGTGATCGTTATCCATCACGGACGCGTCCTGTTCGACGGACCGCTCACCGACCTCGTCGCCCGATTTTCTCCTCACAAGACCATCCAGATCGAACTCGACACCGAGTCTGCCGACCTCAGCGAATATGGGGACGTTGTGGAACAGGAAGGCGCCCGTTACAAGATCAGCGTCGACAAGGCGGTCACTCCCGAAGTCACCGGACGGCTGCTCGCGGACCTGCCCGTGATTGACCTGACCGTCGAAGACCCTCCGATAGAGAATGTGATCGAGCAGGTCTTTTCTTCGGAGAATGCGGAGTCGTAGCTCTGAGCCAACGCATCCCGCTCTTGGATTTCCAAATACGGTAATTCCACGATACGGCAATCCCAATGCTCTCCATCTACCTCGCCTACCTGAAGACGTCCATCGCCGTGATGTTCCAGTATCGGGCCTCGATGCTGATCTGGATGATCTGGCGGGTGATCGAACCCATTATCTACCTGGTCGTCTGGACGGCGGTCGCCAAATCGCGTGGCGGTGAAGTCGGCGGCTACACCCCGGGCACCTTCGCCGCCTACTACATCGTGCTGATGATCGTTCAGCAATACACGTTCACGTGGATTATGCACGAATACGAATGGCGTGTCCGCAGTGGCACATTGTCCGCCGTCCTGCTTAAACCGATTCATCCCATTCACAGCGATATTGCGGACAACATCGGTTACAAGGTGTTGATGACCGTTATCATTTTCCCCGCAGCCTTGTTCATCGGGCTGCTCTTCGCACCCGTCTTTACTTTCCACGCAGATCTGTTCATCCTCTTCCTTCTCGCCGTCGTGTTGTCCTACGTGATGCGCTTTTTCATCGAATGGGCGCTCGCCCTCGTCGCCTTCTGGACAACCAGGAACGAAGCCTTCAACCAGGTCTATTTTCTACTTGGGCTATTTCTCACCGGGAGGATCGCACCTCTCGGGCTGCTCCCCGACTGGCTTCGAGAGGTCGGGGATGCGCTGCCCTTTCAATGGATGCTCGCGTTCCCGGTCGAACTGCTGTTGGGTCGCCTGACGAACGGAGAGATCGCCCACGGACTTACGATGCAGGTCCTCTGGCTTGTCTTCAGTTTCGGCCTTCACCGCATCGTCTGGTGGCGTGGCGTTCGCAAATATTCAGCCGTGGGGGCCTGACGTGCACAAAGTTCATCTCTTCTGGACCTTTATGCGCATCGGCATCCTGAACGAGCTCGCCTATCGGATGAACTTCCTCGTCCAGCTACTTCAGTCCGGGATGAGCCTCCTCACCGCCCTGGTCGGCTTCCTCGTCGTCTTCTCCCATACCGAGACACTCGGCGATTGGAGACCGAACGACATCCTGGCATTGCTCGGCGTCTACCTGATCGTGGGAGGGCTGGTGGGACTGCTGATCCGACCCAGTATGTCCAGACTGATGGAAGACGTGCGGGAGGGGACTCTGGATTACACCCTGACGAAACCAGAAGACGCCCAATTTCTCGTGAGCATCGCACAGGTTCGAATCTGGAAACTCACCGACTTCGTGCTCGGCTCGATCGTCCTTGGTTATGCACTTTTCAATCGCGGGCTCGACGTCGGATTCGACGAAACGATCGCGTTCGCCGTCACCCTTACGTGCGGCGGAGCCATCGTCTACAGTTTCTTTCTAATCCTGTCGACCCTGTCCTTCTGGTTCATCCGAATCGACAACATCCTCGTCATTTTCGACGCGATGTACCAGGCCGGTCGCTGGCCGATCGGTCTCTATCCCTACTGGCTGAAGTTCGTTCTGACTTTCATCGTTCCCATCGCCTTTGCCATCACCGTTCCCGCGGAAGGCCTCATCGGACGTCTCGACGCGCAGACGCTCGGGCTCGACATCGGCGTCGCCACGTTGATGATTGCCGTCTCCCGCCTTTTCTGGCGCTACGGTTTGCGCAACTACTCCGGCGCCTCTGCCTGACTTGCCCCTTCTTCGTCAACACACTACGTTTCCGCCGTGAATTCGCCTCTTCTCTTGCTCCGATTTCAGGATTCTCTCGATGCCTGTCTCCAAACGCGACATCTACCTTTTCGACCTGCGTGGTTTCCTCAAGCTGGAGGGTGCGCTCTCCCCCGAGGAGGTCGCCGAGCTCAACGGCACAATCGACACCATCCCCAGGCTGAAGCCCGGTGAGTGGTATGGCTACGTTCACGGCCACGACTACGGCACGACGGACGGTCTCAACTATCAACAGATTTACGAAGCCGGTGCGCCGTTCGAAAAACTCATCGACCATCCCTCGTGGTTCGATCACCTCAAGACCTTCGTCGGTGGCGAAGACACGTTCGACTACAAACACGGGCCCCTTTTCATCGACGAGAACTTCGTCAACTTTCGCGAGCCCGGCGAAGCCATCGGCCTCCACTCGGGGAACCACTTCGGCATCAAGCGGAACCAGTTCCGTGTGTATAACGGCAAGTTTCTCTGTTGTCAGGTCAACGTCCTCATCGCCCTGACAGACATCGGGCCGGGCGACGGGGGAACGATGATTATCCCGGGAAGCCACAAGCAGAACTTCGCGCCACCTGAATTCGATCTCCATCGAATGCAGGAGGGTGGGTCCGTCGACGGGCTGGAATATGCAGAGGAGGTGTATATGAATGCGGGAGACGCTCTCGTCTTCGTAGACGCCTGCTGTCACGGCTCTGCCAAACGCGTCAACGAGGGGACCCGCCGCATCTGCGTCTATCGATACGGCCCCTCCTGGGGCAACTTCCGCCACGGCTACGAGCCGTCACCAGAGCTACTCGATCGTCTTACACCGGACCGTCGACAGATCGTCCAACCCCAGAACCGCCTGCCACGAGAACCTCAAGTCTCGCCCTCATCGGCCAATATTGGCCAATTAATGACAATCCTTGCTCTATTCGGGACATTTTAGGCCCACCCCGCCTGAACGGAGGCAAGGAATGAACGTCAACCTCACACCCGAACTCGACCGACTGGTGCGGGAGAGGGTAAAGTCAGGGATGTATGGATCGACCAGCGAGGTCGTTCGAGAGGCACTGAGGCGTATGCTTTTTGACGAGCCCTCGAGACCCGACCGCGTGGCGGAGGATTCTCGGCCCAGATATAGGGACC
>CEUS01283890.1_pt1 | contig 12920 bp, 9 predicted proteins | sample 427031 | NCBI WGS metagenome assembly CEUS01 (sample SAMEA2622837, study PRJEB7988) | marine metagenome | biome: marine biome (ENVO:00000447); feature: marine epipelagic mixed layer (ENVO:xxxxxxxxx); material: "saline water (ENVO:00002010), including plankton (ENVO:xxxxxxxx)" | depth 140 m | reverse complement strand
TCAATGGATATATGGTGTTTAGCCATCCTAATTGATTATTTATAATAAAAACTGGAATCATGGTTACCTGTAGTGGCAACATCATAGTAAATATAATTAACATAAATACCCTATCCCTTGATTTCCACCTCAAAATAGAAAATGCATACGCAACAAAAGAGCTTGAGATTATGGTACCAATAATTGTAAGGAAACTAATAACTATAGAATTATACATATAACGAAGTAAGGGGATTTTATTCTTGATAACCTGATAATTATTGATAGAAAAGTCGCTATTGAGGGTATTAAGAATATTTAATGTGCTTTCATTAGCTGACAATGAAGTAACAACCATCCAAATTAATGGAACAACAGATATAATTGCTCCAAGGGATAATATAATTCTGGAAAAAATATGAATCACTGCATACCCTCGTAGTAAACATATTTTTTTGATAGTTTAAACTGGAACGCCGTGATAGCGAAGGTAATAATCAATAATAACCATGCTAAAGCTGATGCATACCCCATATTAAAATCCTGGAATGCTTTGTTATAAAGATAAAGATTATAAAACAATGTCGAGTCTAGCGGCCCACCCTTCGTCATTATAAATGCCTCGGTAAATACTTGCATTGATGCTATCACTTCTATAATTGCCCATAGAAAAATAATAGGTGATATCATTGGAAGGGTAATATGAAAAAAGCTTTGAAAACTATTTCCTCCATCCAACCTAAAAGCCTCATATAATTTTGGAGGAATATTCCTTAACCCAGCTAAAAATATTAGCATCCTACCACCACCAACACTCCAGAAACTCATTATTACTAAGGCTGGTTTTGACCAATTTGGATCCTGCAGCCACATTGGACCAGATATACCAAAAAATTTTAGTAGTATATTAAATAGACCTATTTGAGGATTGAAAATCCACATCCATATTACGGATAGAGCAACACCCGAGACTAAAGATGGTATAAAATATGCTGTTCTAAAGATGGATGACCCCTTGGAAACCTGGTTTATTAAAATTGCAAGAATTAGTGATAATATTATATTTGTTGGCACCCTAAAAAGGGTATAAATAAAAGTATTGGTAATCGATTTCCAAAAATATGAGTCATTGAAAAGAATATCATAATAGTTATTAAATCCAATAAACATTGGCAATTGTAGTACATCATAGTGGCATAGGCTATAATAAAATGAAATAATAATAGGATATATTCCATAACCAATAAAACCAATTATCCAGGGAAACAAAAATATTGTTACCAATAATTTTTTATTCATCTAATTTGTTGCTCATATATTTATAATACTCTAAAGCTTTATCTAAACTAGATTGAACATTTTTCTCAGCAGTTTCAAGAATTTCATCGACATCTTTATCACTCATAATAATTCTCTCTTCTGCCATCTTGTATTCTCTCCAAAAAACATCATGAGCTAAAGGTACAATACTAGGAGATTGACCAACTTGAAGCTGATCCATAAAAATATCGTAGTATGGAAATTTGTAATTAATACTATCATAAGCAGCAACTTTATTTGCTGAAAATAAACTCTCATCTGTTTTCACTAAATAGTCCAATTGATTTTCTGTACTGGCTAAAAATTTAATGAACTCCCAAGATTTTTTGGGATCTTTCACTCCTTTGGGAATACCTACCCACCAAACTCCAGCACTGGATACACTTTTTGAGTTTTTATAGCTTGGTATAGGAATAACTTTATAACTAAGTGATGGATTATATTTTTGAATTAGTTTAGGAAACGAATTATCAAGAATCATCATACCAATTTTACCTGATATAAATCCATGCTGTTCAGCAAAACCAAATGAACCCATTAATTGCAATACATTATTAAGACCTATTCCATGGACAAAATCTCTAACCCAGAGAAAACTTTCTTTTACAAATGGCGTATTTAATTTTATATCCTTTCCATTTACAATATATTTTTCTCCTAATTGCCAACCGATTACATTAGAAGTCATAAAATTACCATAGTTCGGTAGAAAACCTGCTCTAATCAGGTTTCCATCATCATCAAATTTGTTTATTCTTCTAGCAATGTCAGTAACATCATCCCACGACTCAGGGATATATTTTATATTTAATTCATTAAAAATATCGGTATTGCAAAAAAATGCAAATGATGATGTATTTATAGGTATTCCATATATCTTATTTTCCCACTTCATCTCATCCCACAGAAACTTGAAAAATTGTGTTGTGTCGTAATTATCTTCTTCAATAAAACTATTAAGAGATATTAATGATTTTCTACTTGCCCATGTTTTCAATGGGGCAAACTGGCTCATTATATCAGGAGGATTTCCACTTAAGATTGCTGTCAAAGTTTTTTTATCATACTCCGTCCATGGTACAGAGACCGTCTGTACTTTAAAATCAGAAATTTTATTAAATAAATCTGAATGTACATAATTATCATTGGTAGCAGATCCCACACTCCAATATACTAAAGTTTTCTCATCGGATGACGTGCACCCATATACAAAAATAAAATAATAGAACCCTAGAATACTAAAAATAATGGGTTTCATCTTGAAATAGTTAACGATAAAATATGTAGATCATTAAATATTTTATTTGGGATTATCAATCCATAGTCGATCGATAAATTGAACCTTTTTAAAGTAGAAATATTATAGAGACCCAAACCGTAAGATGGACCAAATAAATCAGAATCAATTTGATTACCCACACGAAAAAATAATTTTTCAAACAGAGCGTACTCTAAACCAATTACTGAAAAATCTTCATCATCTGTCGGATGAAATACTTCAAGCATTAACTTTAAAGAATTAATTCTTGATTTAAGTATCATATCAGATATGCCAATCCTAAATATTAACGGGGACCTAAATTTCATTTTTATTGGAGTAATATCTGGGCCAAAGTGCTGTAAAATAAAGGCGATTGTTATATCTCGGAAACCAGTTTTATATAAAGAACCAACATCAATCATTAGATTAGTAAACTTGTAATTATCTAATATTTCTTCAACATATTTAAGCTGCAAACCAAGGCTAAGTTTATCAGTAAAACTTCTTGCAATAGAAAAGCCAATTAAATTATTCCCTGCTGAAACTTTATCACCGGTACCATTTGGCATGCTTACTGTTGTTCTCTCAAACTGGCGAATAGAGAATGAAGAGAATGTTAACCCTAAATAATAGTTTCTATATTTTTGTATTAAGGAAGCGTTATTAATTTGCGAGTTAGATAGCCATTTGGAGTTTGAAAAAGTAACAGAAGATTTATTAATTCCTGCGATCCCTGCTACATTGGTATTAAGTGTCCTGGATCCAGAATTATAGGTTGCTGTAGCACCACCAAGGCTTGCAGTTAATGCATCAACATTAATTTTTAAAAATTGAAAACCTGCTGAACCAGATTTCGAGAAATCAAATCCATAATCAATCTGAGCGCTTAGGAAAGTTCCAATTAGTGAAAAATACAGTAGAGATCTCATTTTATAATTAGTAAACTTCCTGTAGCGGTACCAACACCCGATTCAACTCCCCAAAAATATATTCCTGGTGATGCAATTAATCTTGAATTAGTCCTTTGATCCCATGATGCATCTCCAACATCTGCAGCATGATCTATTTTTTTTATTAGTTGTCCGCTAGAAGTAAATATTGAAATAGTGCAAGGAGATGGTAAGTTAGTCCATGTTATAGTATTCTCTTGACCAAGAGTCGGTATACCGGACGTAATTGAAAATGGATTTGGGAATACATTTACACTGAGGGTATTTTTCTTTGACTCACTTACCGCTTGCAAGGGCACTTCATTTCTATTAGTAAACCAGCTTTCCCTGCCAGTACTATCAACTGCAGTAATTGAATAATAATATGATACTCCAAGTGATATATTTGAGTCATTATACTGCCATTTATTTATATCGTTATTGTAGTACGCATTTAAATCAAATGTTTTATGTACTCGTATTCGATTCTTAACCACATCATATGGTCCAATGAATTCTTTGTTAGTACGGTAGATAATATATTTTTCAATATCTTTTCTTCCTGTGATAGGATTTACCCAATCATTTTCAACTGGTTCCCATATTAACTTTATAGATTGTTCGGCTGGTGAAGCAATTAATCCAATCTTTGGTGGCGATGGAGGAGGATAATGTGCAAGAATATAATCATTATTAAAGAGGACTCTCGCATTTTGTATCGTCGAAGTAAGAGAATCTAAGCCTTCATTAACATAACGATTCTGAATATTAATCATTTCAGATCCATCTAGATTTATCACATCTCTATAATTAAGCCCATTAACCGCTTCTACAATTGAGATTGAAATAGTTTGCTGGTTTTCAAGTAGGTAAGGTCCAAAAGACATTAAAGCCATTAAATCAATAGTATCACCGGAAGCGGATGCTAGAGAAAGATCATTACCACTAAGTATATTATACAAAGATTGTTCTGTGTTATTGGATAATTGAAACGCCGAATTATGCAGTATGTAGTTGGATAAAAAATAATTCCCCGGTTGTTCTAAACCATTAGATGCAATAGGTGCATCCAGAGCTGCAAAACCTGCAAATCCCGGAGTTAATAGGCTCCCATCCCTCCAGTTACCAACCCCTGAAGTGTAATCAAATGCACCGGTTCCATCGTGCGCATAAATCATTTTATTGGTAGTCGAGATACCCACTACATCATCTGCCCTCGATAGTGCATCATTCCAACCATTATGGTTATTATGATCTTGTAAGCTAGGTCGCAACAGGAAAACACTACCAAAGTAAAAGTCATTTATTGTTTGTGGATTGAGATTAGTGATTTCATAGGTAATTATAATAAAATCATTATAACCCCTGAAGCTCCAAGACCTGCTTATCCTTTTTATACTAATATTTCTTGAAGTTATCCACGAAGCAATAATAGTTTGTTCTGCTTTGGTATGGTTAAAGGAAGGCATTTCAATATAGTTCAATTCTTTTTCCATTTCGTCAAAAACACCAATATCAAATTCATCTGGCCCATTTTTAGAAAGAAAAACGGTCCCATCGATGAATCCACCAGTCCAAACTCCTGCCTTATAGAGATATGATCTTTGATCAAAGGGGCCTCCCATAATTGTTGGGCCTCCAGGCCAATCCATGCTAGGGTTATATTCTCCTAATCTATTCGGGTGCGCACCATGTGTGCCATCATCATTCATAGTATCCCATAGATTACCCCTGTTATGAAGTTCATATTCAGGTGTCCTAATCTGTGAAATACCAATAGAAATAATAAATATGGGTAAAAAATTCTTAAAACGCATATAATAAGCCAAATTCAATTTTTCTTGGTGCATACCAGATAGACCAGCTCATATCATAACCAGCTATATCATTCAAAGTAGGTTCGCCAGTATCTACAAATCTCTCTACAACATTTGGATTAAAACTCGTATCCCCCATCGACTTTATATTTTTAACATTAAAAAGATTATTAACCAACATAAATGCTCTTAGATCTGATCCGAAAATATTGAATCTTTTATCAATTTTTAGATCTGTAAAATGTAGCCCTGGATAACGATGGTTATCATAGGTGGTAGGATTATCATTAATACCAAGATAAGTGAATGTTTGTCCAGATACAAACCTGTACATTAAATTCAATGTTATATCAGATAAAATCCAATTTTGTATTGGGCCAGAAGAAAGATTAAGTCCAGCTTTAAGAATATGTGGTCTACTAAACTGTCTCTCAATTATTAAAGATTTATAAGCAAAGCTATCATACTCATCATACCAAGTAAATGAAGGTGTCCCTGTAGAATCAAAAATAACTTTATGTGGAGATGCTCTCCCTTGCGTAACTCTTGAAAAACTATAGTTTATATTAAAATTGAGGTATGAGCTGAACATACTTCTAAATTCAATTTCAAAACCCCTAGAGTCTCCATAGTCACCATGAAGTGGAGTATCCGTAATGACACTACTACTACTGTTTGTGAAAGGATTCCAACCATAAGAACTTTTATCAAACAAACCAATAACCTGTTCACTCTGATTATAAATATCCCTGTGATATGCAGTCATACTTAAATAAAGAATATCCCGGTAATTATGTTTAAGCCCAATCTCTACCATTATTGTTTTCTGAGGCGGTAGGGGATCCACATTAAGAAAGACTACTCTTTCATGATCTGACCCTACACTAGGAATATGGTTTGGCTCTCTTGCTTCTTCTTTAGCTTTATCATTTTCAAGGATTATTTGCTCCAATAATGGTGTAGGACGGAAATAACGAAAATATCTCATTCTACTAATTGGCGGCATCTGGTAAAAATAACCATAGTTATAATGCAAAAGTGTATTTTCAGTTATTGGGAATGATACTCCGATACGAGGGCTAAACATATTCCATATGGGTAATAATTTTCTTTGTTGCAGTAACACATTTTCAAAGCCATACTTTATTAATCCATTAGAATCAATTTGATCGCCATCAGGATCAAGTGATGAATCATAATCAGGGTTGATAGCTATATTGTATGTTGCAAAATTGTTAAACCAATTAAAGTTTGGGTTAAACCTGTCATAACGAATACCTAAGTTGAGCACCATACTTTCGAATTCCATTTTACCTTGAAGATAAGTAGAAAACTGCTTCGGATGTATTGTCTCATGGAGGTTTCGATCCTGATATTCATTTTTATCGATTGATAAAGCGGTAAAACGATAATCATGAAATTGCTTTATTGTATTATAATTATATTCGAATCCATACTTTAAGTTTAATTGGTAGTTTAATTGCCAATTAAATCTCCCATTTAAAGATATATCACTGGCTTGCTCTTTAGAGTCATAGATTACATTGTATTTATCAAATGGCTCATTTGAAAACTGCGGGTACCTCATAAAACCCCACAGTGTTAGTGCATAATCAGAATATGGTTCCGTTATATTAGATTTATCACTCGGCTTTTGATGGAACAAATGGGAGTAATAGCTCAATTGAATATCATAAAAGAATTTTTCATTTATTGTATGTATCAGATTAGCCGATAAAAATTGATTATTATTTAAAATAGTACTCCCATGACCTCTATAATATTTAGCACTAATTAACCAGTCAGTATTGCTAGTAAATCCATGGTTCTCATTTGCCTGCATAGCAAACAACTTAAATTTTATTCTTTTTGAAATCGGCAAGGATAATGATAGGTTTAGATTCGTCCAAGTACGGGCATCCAATGGCTGTGGAAAAGTATATGCTTCCTGTTTAATCTGACCTGATATTTGGAAGGTCCAATCTTTATTAAAGAAAGGTATCGGTCCGCCAAATGTAAACAATAAATTATGATCAGGCGTGTTTCTATAATCAAATATCTGAGATTTTCTATGGTCAGAGAGCCATAATGGATCAAGATAAGGTTCCCCATAATATACGCTATCTATGGCGCCATCGTAATCAGGATAATATTTAGTATCAATATAATGAGAAAGTGAAGAATCATAATAAAGAAATGCAGTATCTTGATAAAATGTAAATGAAGAATCATTAAAAAATAAACCAACCATATGATCTTTAAATTCTTTTTGTGTTTCAACATCATAAAGATAGTTACCAAAATGTCTCTGACCAGCAGGCGCAAAAGATAATTGCATGCTGCCACTATACTTATTTTCCCCTTCTTTCATGATCACGTTTACAACTCCAGATTGAGCATTACCATATTCCGCAGTAAAACCACCAGAAAGAATTTGAATCTCTTTAATCCCTAAAGAGTTCATATTCATAAATGATCCTCCAGCATCTCTTGCATTAATTGTCAATGATTGAGTTCTCGCGCCATTAATTAACCACATTATTTCTTCCTGGTCACCACCACGAATTGTATATCTAGTTTCACCAGTACCTGACTCACCTGCATGACCTCTCCCTTGAGAAGAAAGTACAGGGATTGGATCAAAAAAAACACCCGCCTGAAGCATAACTGCATCTCTAAGCTCTATCACAGGTAATTTGTTGATCTCGTCAGCATCTAAATATGTTTTACTCGCTGTCTCATCTACCTGGATAATGCTTCTTTTCCCTGAAACAATTATTTCCTCGCCAGCAATTACTGTTTGAACTAATTTTACATTTATAGTAGTTGATAGATTTGATTGTATATTAATTGTCTGTATTATTTTTGGAGAATAACCAATATACTCAAACCTAATATCATATTCTCCTGATGGTATACCCAAAATTGTATAATAGCCATTATCATCTGTAAATGAACCTTTATTAGTGCCTATTAACATAACGTTTACACCCATTAAAGGCATATTTGTATCCTTAGTAAGCACCTGGCCTCTAAGTTTGCCAAAATCACTCGCCTTCACAAAGGTAAAAAAGGAACTAAGTATGAAAACTAAAAAATATTTACCCTGAGACACCGGTATTTATTTCTCTTTTAATAATATTTATATTCCAATTTGTAATCTTTTTTCGAAATTTTGATACTAATTCATTATTATTAAAACTAAGATCATTATCACAAAAATAATCTTTTTGAATATTAAATAGTTTCGATTCATAAGAACTAGGTATCCATTGATAGTGCCACTTATCTGAACGATAAGTATAACCTACACCTCCATCAGACCAAGGATCCCCTTCTATCCTGGTATTTTTTAGATATCCAATAATATTTTTTCGAACAAACTTAGTATTGCCATCAATTACATTCTTTATTGATTTTCCTATTAGGTAAGATGGCTTCGGGATCCCAGCATAATCAAGTATGGTTGTAAAAACATCTATGGTTGAAACAAGAGAATTAATTCTTTTGCCTGCTTCAATCTCTTTTCCGTAATTAAAAATTATTGGAGTCCTAAACCCAAAATCGTATAAAGATTTTTTTCCACGTGGGCCTCCCAAAGTAGAAAATTCAAGCGAGCCGGTATAATCTATACTTGGTTCTTGTTCCCATCCATTATCATTCACATAAATAAAAAGAGTATTATCATATTCACCAATATTTTTTAAGTATTCTATAAATTCGCCCATACATCTATCAAACCAGGTACACATTGCATAATATACTTTTGCAGATTCACTAATATTTAAATTTCTATAGATCGCTAACAGATCTTCAGGAGGGTTAAACGGAGTATGGGGAAGCATTGGCACATACCAGATAAAAAAAGGATTTTCTTTATTTGAAGAAATAAAATCATAAACTGGTTGTTGAGTTTTTCTAGCAAATTCAAGTCCATCACCTCCTGCCAATGCCAGAAGAATATGATAATCTTGATATAACTCTTTTCCAAATCTTCTTGACATTCCATCGTCAAATCCAGCCATTTCATAGGTGCCCTCCCAAAATTTTCCTCCTTCAAAACTCTTATAATGGTTTTTTTTTAACATTTCTGGTAATGTATAAAAATCGCGTATAATTTGATGTTCATAGTTAATCAGTGCAAGGTTTTGCTCTTGCTCATTTGCAAAATTATTGATTAAAAGATAATTCGATTTCATGGAATCAAGGTAATTATCAAATTGTATTGGATATAAACCTGTAAGTAGAGTCCTTAGAGATGGTCTGCAAATGCTGGATGTAACCTGTCCATTAACAAACACAGTCCCAGTCCTTGCTAATTCATCAAGCACTGGTGTTTGTACAATCTGGTTGCCCATAAAACCATAGTATGGCCACCCATGATCATCCCCAATAATTAAAACAATATTTGGCCTTTCATGGGTACCATTTATACAATTAGAAATAAATAGAGTAATTAGAAAAAATATGTAATATTTCAATTAAAGTCTTAATCCTGTTTCAGAATCAAAATAATGCGCATTATCCCAATTAAATGATATATTGATTGACTCACCTGTTGCAAAATATTGGTCTGAATTTATTTTCAAGATATGATCACCAAACTCACATTGTAATAACCAATAATTTCCAAAATAATCAGCAGATATTATTTTAGCAGGATACTCAGAATTCTGAGAAATCATAATATCTCCCGAGCGAATACCAAAAAGACATTTCTTACTATCCCCGTAAAATTTATTTTTAATTTTTATCTTAATACCACCGAAACTAATTCCATCATCTAAAATATTAATTTCAAGTATATTCATTTTTACATTTCCAATAAATTCTGCAACAAACACATTTACTGGTTGTGAATAAATCTGTTCCGGTGTACCTATCTGTTGAATTGAACCATCATTCATCACTACAATCAGATCACCTAAGGACATTGCTTCTAATTGATCATGAGTTACATATATCATTGTCATACCTAACTCTTTATGCAATCTTTTAATCTCATCCCTTAATCGATCTCTTAGATTGGCATCAAGATTAGATAGGGGTTCATCAAATAAAAATAATGATGGTTTTTTCATTAATGCCCTTGCAACAGCAACTCTTTGCATCTCGCCTCCAGACAATGAACCAGGCTTCCTATCCAATAATCTTTTTATATTAAGTTTAGTAGTTACATTATTTAATCGTTGGGTTATAATTGATGGTTCAACCTTCTTAAGCTTTAATCCTAGGGTTAGATTTTCTTGCACTGATTTATGTGGATAAAGAGCATAATTTTGAAAAACCATAGCAATATCTCTATCCTTTGGATCAAAATTTGTAATATCCTCATTGTTTAAAAATACTTTCCCTGAATCAAGGTATTCTAAACCTGAAATAATTCTTAATAAGGTCGATTTTCCACACCCTGAAGGCCCGAGGATAGCTACAAATTGACTTGGTTTTATTTCAAGATTAAAATCAATTAGAACATCTTTATCATCGAAACTTTTAAAAAGTGATTGAATCTCAATACTTGAAGACATTGATTTTCTTATATTTCAATTAACGATTTATTGTATTAATAGATACATCTCCCGATGATATATACTTACAAATAATGAAAAATACTTTCTTAGCATTTTATAATTAACAATATCTAGTATAATTATGTCCCTTGTTTTTTTATCCAGAAACTTTAATAGACTTTAATCAATAAGTATTAATAACAATTGAATACCAAATATTATTTAAGATGTAACATCTTTATATGTTCCCTTTTGTTATTTATGGCTATACCAAATAAATAAACTCCACTAGCTAAGTCGTTTGCATTAAAATGGAATGTATGCATTCCGGATTGATGATTATTAATCAGTTCTTCCTTAACCAGAGTACCATCTATCCTATGGATGGTTATTGATAAATTTGATTCAGAAGGCAAAAAATATTGTATGGATGTAATTGAGTTAAATGGGTTTGGATAATTTTGTTTTAATTCCAAAATAGTAGGTAATGAATTGTAAAATATATCTGCGGTTGTACCGCCAGTAACATCTACCATATGGTTCATTGATGTATCTGTCATATTTGGATCGTTAGTGTTTGCTGTTGTATTAAGCCAATCATCCATTCCCCATGTATTTACTGTGGTTATATAACCAATAGGATAAGAACCATCTATACCATTATCTGTATTAAAATTTAGTGTTACTTCATGATAAGCATCCGCAGCATAATAATCGCCAACATCTGATATTAAGAAGGTCCATTCCATCCCATCATATATTCCAATTAATGTATCTATGTCTGTACAGCCACTATCAGCTAGGAATTCCGCCTCAGTGCAAATCCATTTTTTACCAGAATCAGGATCTGATATTATATTTCCAGATGGTGTTTCAGGATCAGTTGACTCAAAAGTGCCTGATTCAAATTCCCAACCAATCGGATGAAGAACTCCAATAGCACCATGATGTGGATTCGTATTCTCTTCAGCAATAGCAGCTATATTTAATACTGAAGTGAATGTCGAACCAACTTCAATTGATGCTGGTTGCTCTACTTCTTCGATTAGACATCCAACTTGAACAATACCTAGAAAGAGAATCAAAATAAGCTTGGTAAATAAACTATCATTTTTTTTCATGATTATCTCCTTGTATTTATTATCTAATAATGTATTATAACGAATTTACCTTAAACAATCTAATCTAGATCTTAAATATCTTTTATAACTTATTTGAACCTATCATACGTATCAAGCAGTATACCTTGCCATTGTAGATAGCCCGATCCATTTAGATGCAAACCATCATTAGAGTATTCTATTTTTAAATTTCCATTATCATCTAAAAATTTATCATAAAGATTGATATATTTTACTCTACCACCTTCAAGATTTTTAATCATTTTATTGAGCAATTGTATCGTATTATTATCATATTTTGGTGGTAGTATAAAGAGATTCGTGTTGATTGGGAGCACAGATTGTATAAATAAATTTAATCTAGGGTTATACTCTGTTATAGTTTTTATAATTTTTCCATAATTAATAATTATTTCATCTGGAGTTTTCTCTTGTGACAAATCATTAGTCCCTATCAAAAGAAATACAGCGTCAGGATTACAGTTTTTTAAAAAATCAATTCTTTTAAGAATACCTTCTGTAGTATCGCCTCCAATCCCTCTATTAATTATTTTATCATTGTTAAACAATTCAGACCAATTACAGGATGCGGTAATGCTATTTCCGAGCATGATCAATGCATCATCTTTCACTTCTAATGAATTAAAAAGTGAGACACGCTGTTCATAATGCGTCCTCATTGCATGGTCCCAAAAGTCTTCTGAATATGCTTCACACATTAATAAACACCATATTATTAACCTCATGTACAAAAAGATTTTTCCCATTATTACATTTTAACGGAAAAATTGTTTAATTAAAAGATGTAATTATTATTTCAGAGTCGGAGTAATAATAAGTATTGGTATTTATTTTTATAAACTGGTTGGTGTAGTCGCATATAAGATGGCACCCCTGAAATTGTAATCCTAAAATTAGTATTATTAAACAGCCTCGGATATTTGGGAGGGGGTTATTTTATAAATGTTATCTTTTTTAGCTCT
>CEUS01204559.1_pt1 | contig 12920 bp, 25 predicted proteins | sample 427031 | NCBI WGS metagenome assembly CEUS01 (sample SAMEA2622837, study PRJEB7988) | marine metagenome | biome: marine biome (ENVO:00000447); feature: marine epipelagic mixed layer (ENVO:xxxxxxxxx); material: "saline water (ENVO:00002010), including plankton (ENVO:xxxxxxxx)" | depth 140 m | reverse complement strand
GAAGCCAAGAAAGAAGAAACCCCAAGCAAAGAAGCCAAGAAAGAAGAGTCGTCAATTAAAGAGGGTAAAAAAACCTCAAAGAAGAAAGAATGAAATGAAAATTCAAGTTATAGATCAAAATGGCTCTAAAAATTCAGAAATAGAATTTCCTGAAGGTATTCTTGCTAGAAAATATAACTTTGATTTAGTTCATCAATTTTTATCTAGCTATATACATAATTCTCATCAAGGAACAAAAGGACAAAAAAATAGATCTTCTGTTAGAGGTGGAGGAAGAAAACCATGGAAGCAGAAAGGAACAGGAAGAGCAAGGTCAGGCACTATCAGAAGTCCTATTTGGAGGTCAGGGGGGGTTACCTTTGCCCATGTCTTTAAACCATCAAAAAAGAAAAAGGTAAATAAGAAGATGTACAGATCGGCTCTAAGATCTATATTTTCTAGAATTGTTAATGAAGAGAGGTTAATTATTGTTAACAACCTTGAAATTGACAAGCCCCCCAAAACTTCAAAGGTAAGAAATATTTTGCTAAATCTAGAGATATCCAATGCAGTGTTTTTATTAGATGAAAAGGATCCAAATTTTGAGCAAGCTAATAAAAATTTATTTAATACTAAAATTCAAACCATTAACTCTATAAATCCTCTAGAGCTTATAAATGCAGAAAAGGTAGTTATTACAATTTCAGCTTTAGAAGCCTTAAAGGAAATTCTTTCAAAATGAATAAAGACATTTATCAAATTATCAAGGCACCTCATCTGACTGAGAAAGTCACTGATTTGATTAATAAGTCCAATCAATATGCGTTTAAAGTTGATATTAATGCTACCAAAAGGGAAATAAAAAGATCAGTTGAAGATTATTTTTCAGTAATTGTTGAAGAAGTAACAATCCTAAGGGTTAAAGGAAAAAATAAAAGATCGAGATACCGTTTCAAAAGAAGGCCTGAATGGAAGAAAGCTTATGTTCGTCTTTCTGAAGGACAAACAATAGATGTAGGAATAGAATAGATGGCAAGTCAAATTAAAAATTCTAAACCTACTTCTGCCGGAAGGCGTTTTAGATCTTGGGTTTCTAGGGATGGATTGCACAAAGGAGATCCTTATCATGGTTTATTGGAGCCAAAAAAACAAAGATCTGGAAGGAACAATAAAGGTCGTATAACTTCAAGACATAGAGGTGGTGGGCATAAGAAGAAATATAGATTTATTGATTTTAAACGTGATAAAGATAACTTAAAAGCGAAAGTTGAAAGAATAGAATATGATCCTAACAGATCTGCGCATATTGCCCTGCTTCTTTACCAGGATGGAGAAAGAAGATACATAGTTGCACCTGAAGGTTTGAATGTTGGTGATTATTTACAATCAGGACCTTCTTCCCCCATATCTACAGGAAATTGTCTTTGCTTGTCAGATATTCCTCTTGGAACTGTTGTGCATTGTATAGAAATGTTTCCTGGTAAAGGCGCTCAAATAGCTAGAAGTGCAGGTTCTTCAGCTCAAATTCTTGCAATCGAAGGTAGATATACAACTCTTAGGTTAAGAAGTGGTGAAGTGCGGAGGGTTCTCTCTAATTGTCGAGCTACTGTAGGTTCAGTATCAAACCCAGAACACTCCCTTAGATCTTTAGGTAAAGCAGGTGCTAAAAGATGGTTAGGAATTAGACCTACAGTAAGAGGCGTAGCCATGAATCCTATTGACCACCCTCACGGAGGGGGAGAAGGTAAAACTTCAGGAGGAAGACATCCTGTAAGCCCTTGGGGCGTCCCAACCAAAGGATTTAGAACAAGAAAAAAGAAAAAAAGTAATCGATTAATAGTTAGAAAAAGATATCAGTAAAAGATTATGCCAAGATCATTAAAAAAAGGACCATTCGTTGATTTGCACTTACAGAAGAAAGTTGACAAAGCTATGGCTAATAATGATAAGAAGCCAATAAAAACCTGGTCTAGAAGATCACTCATTACTCCATCTATGGTTGGTTTAAATATAGCAGTACATAATGGTCGTCAACATATACCTATTTTTATTCAAGAAGATATGGTTGGGCATAAGTTAGGAGAATTTGTTCTAACTAGAACTTTTAGAATGCATTCTGGTGATAGGAAATCATCATAGGAAATAATATGACAGAAGTAACTGCAAAATTGAGAAGTGCTAGAGTATCAGGTCAAAAAGCCAGATTAATTGCTGATCAAATACGAGGTAGAGAAGTTGGAGAAGCCTTAGATATTCTTTCCTTTGGTATACAAAAATCTGCTCCTATTATTAAAAAGGTCTTGGAATCAGCTATAGCTAATGCCGAACATAATGAGGGTCTTGATATAGACAGGTTATTTGTTTCGAAGATATTTGTAGATGAAAGTTTCACTATGAAGAGAATAAGACCAAGAGCAAGAGGAAGAGCAGATAGGTACCTAAAACGTAGTTGTAATATATCTTTAACTTTAGAGGAAACAAAATAAGATGGGGCAAAAAGTACATCCAATAGGCTTTAGGCTGGGCATAACTAAAAAGCATACTTCTAACTGGTACGCTGAAAAGTCTAAATATACTGAAAATTTATTAAAAGATATTGAGGTTAGGGAGCATTTACACTCTCAATTATCACATGCTTCAGTAAGTAGAGTTGAAATAGAGAGGACTGCAGATAATGCAAGAGTATTAATACATACTGCTAGGCCAGGAGTAGTTATAGGGAAAAAGGGAGAAGATATAGACCGAATGCGTGAAGAGATTACTTTAATGATGGGTATACCAGTTACCTTAAGTATTCAGGAGATTAGAAAACCGGATTTAGATGCAAAACTACTTGCAGAAAGTGTAGCTCAACAACTGGAAAGAAGAGTTATGTTCAGAAGGGCAATGAAAAGAGCAGTCCAAAACGCTATGCGACAAGGGGCAGAAGGAGTGAAGGTTAGAGTTGCTGGGAGGCTTGGAGGGGCAGAAATAGCAAGAGCAGAATGGCATAAAGAAGGCAGGGTTCCTCTTCATACTCTTAGAGGAGATGTAGATTATGGTCTTGCAGAAGCTAAAACCACTTATGGAATTATAGGTGTTAAAGCTTGGATCTTTAGAGGAGAAGTTCTAGATAAGTCGGTTAAAGAAAAAAAAGAATAAAGAATTATGTTTCAACCTAAGAGAACAAAATATAGAAAACAACAAAAAGGTAGAAATACTGGTATTTCTACTAGAGGAAGTTCCATAAGTTTTGGTACTTACGCTCTCAAAGCAACTTCAAGAGGCCAGCTTACATCAAGGCAAATTGAGGCAGCTAGAAGAGCTATGACTAGGAAAGTTAAAAGGGGAGCAAAAATCTGGATAAGGGTTTTTCCTGACAAGCCTATAACAAAAAAACCTCTAGAAGTTAGACAAGGTAAGGGTAAGGGTAATGTTGAATATTGGGTGTGCCCAATAAAACCAGGAAAGATATTATATGAGATGGAAGGAGTAGAGGAAGACTTAGCAAAGGAAGCTTTCGCTCTTGCTGCTTCTAAAATTCCTGTTTCTACAACTTTTGTTAAAAGGATTTAGAAATGGCTAAGAAGAATACATTTATATCAAAGATTAGAGGGAGTGTAGAAACTTCTGCAGATGAGGAGCAAAAGCTTAGAAAAGAATTATTGGATTTAAGAATATCTTTATCTTCAGGTCAGCTTAAAGAAACACATAAAATTAAAGAAATCAAAAAATCTATAGCCCAACTGAAAACTTTACAACAAGAGAATAACGTTGCAGAAAGCCCATGATTGAACAGATAAAAAGACAGAAAACTGGAGTAGTAGTTAGTTCCTCTAGAGACAAAACAATAACTGTTTTAGTCGAAAGAAAAGTTAAGCACCCTCTATACAAAAAGATATTAAGAAGATCTACAAAATTACATGCTCACGATGAAGCTAATGAATGTTCTGATGGAGATTTAGTAACTATCCAAGAGAGCAAACCTTTTTCTAAGACTAAATCATGGAAATTAGTGAATGTGGATAAAAAAGTAAAGGAACTGGAATAGCAAATGATTCAAGAACAAACTTATTTAGAGGTTGCTGACAATAGTGGAGCAAGAAAGCTTATGTGTATAAGAGTACTTGGAGGATCTAAAAAACGTTATGCCAAAGTAGGAGATGTAGTAAAGGTAACCATAAAGGAAGCAATTCCTACAGGTAGGGTAAACAAGGGTGATGTTGTTGATGCTGTAATTGTTAGGACTAAAAATAGATTGAGACGTTCCGACGGCTCAGCTATAAGATTCGATGAAAATGCAGCTGTATTAATAAATGCTCAGAAACAACCTATTGGTACAAGAGTTTTTGGTCCAGTATCAAGGGAATTAAGAAGCGAAGAATTTATGAGAATTATCTCATTAGCACCTGAAGTACTTTAAGTTATGAAAAAAATTAGAACAGGCGACGAAGTAATAATAATTTCCGGGAAAGATAGAGGAAAGCAAGGAACCATTACTAGTATTGACCGTAATAGTAAATGTCTTGTAACTGGAATGAAAATTGTAAAAAGACACACTAAGCCAAATCCTCAGCAGGGAATTCAGGGTGGAGTTGTAGAGAAAGAGTCTTTAATTGATCTTTCAAATGTGGCAATTTTCAATTCTTCAACAAAGAAAGCAGACAAGGTTGTGTTAAAAAAAACGGACGAAGGTAAAAAAATTAGAACTTTTAGATCCTCTGGAAAAGAGATTAAATAAATGATTCCATTAAAAAACCATTACTTAGAGAAAGTCGTTCCTGATTTAAAAGGTTCTTTGAATTTAAAAAGCAATATGGCTGTACCAAGAATAACCAAGGTAACTCTTAATATGGGGATAGGAGAATCTATTAATGATAAAAAACTTTTAGAAAAAGCTGCCGAAGATCTTTCTTTAATAAGCGGGCAAAAACCTCTTATAACTAAGGCTAGAAAGTCAGTAGCTAATTTTAAGATAAGAGATGGAATGCCTCTAGGATGCAAAGTAACTTTACGTGGAGATAGAATGTACGACTTCCTTCAGAGATTATTAGGTATAGCTATTCCAAGAGAAAGGGACTTTAGGGGTCTTGATATACGATCTTTTGATGGTAATGGTAACTATTCAATAGGTATAAGGGAACATATCATATTTCCTGAAATTGATTATGACAAAGTAGATAGGATAAAAGGAATGGATGTCTCAATTACTACATCAGCAAGCAATGATCATGATGGGGAATTACTCCTAAAGGCAATGAATTTTCCTTTTAAAAATTAGAGGTAATTATGGCTAAAACATCAATGATCGCTAGAGAAAGAAAGAGAGAAAAAACAGTTAAGAGGTATGCAAAAAAAAGAGCAATGCTCAAAGAGTTAATAAGAAATCCGAATACTCCTGATCAAGAAAGGCAAGATGCTCAAATAAAACTTCAAAAATTACCTAGAGATGCTAACCCAATAAGACTTCAAAGAAGATGTGCATTAACTGGAAGACCTCATGCTGTATACAGAAAGTTTGGTCTAGGAAGAAATAAATTAAGGGAATTAGCAATGAAGGGGGACATTCCAGGTTTGGTTAAATCAAGTTGGTAAAATTATTATGAGTATTCAAGATCCTATTTCTAACCTTCTTTCTGCTATAAATAATGCTCAAGCAAGATTAAAGGATAAATTAGTTATTTCATCTTCTTCGCAGAAAATTAATCTGCTTAAGTTATTAAAACAAGAAGGTTACATAAGCAACTTTGAAATTACTGAAGACAAAAAACCTAAAGTTGCCATATTTCTTAAGTACTTTGAAGGTGAACCAGTTATACGTGAACTGAAAAGAATAAGCAGACCAGGTCTAAGACAATATGTTGGAAAGAAAGAATTGCCTTTAATTAAAGGTGGATTGGGAATAGCAGTTGTTTCAACAAACAAAGGTTTAATGACAGATAAAGAGGCAAGGGAAGAAGGTTTAGGTGGCGAAATAATTTGTTCTATTTTTTAATTTATGGCTAAGACTTACTTAAAACCAATTCAAATACCTTCGGAGGTTTCTTTAGCTTATGAAGAAGAATCTTTAATGGCAAAAGGAAAATTAGGTGAATTAAAGTTAGATATCCATACGGATGTTCAAATTGCATTAAGCCCAGAAGCAGTTTCCTTTTCTCCTTCAAATGACTTGCCTGAAACTCTTGCTCTTACAGGGACAATGAGAGCACTGACAAGAAACTTAATTAAAGGTGTGTCAGAAGGCTTTGAAAGAAAATTGGAAATAAATGGTGTAGGTTACAGAGCTAAATTATCAGGCAAGAATTTAGAGTTAAGTCTTGGCTTTTCACATCCTGTTAAATATGAGCTTCCCGACGGAATAGATGCAGAGATAAATAACCAAACAGAAATCATCCTTAAATCTTCTGATAAGCAGTTAATCGGTCAAGTGGCTTCTGAGATTAGAGGGTTTAGACCACCTGAGCCTTATAAAGGGAAAGGCGTTAAATATTTTAGAGAAAAAATAAGAAGAAAAGAGACTAAAAAGGCTTAAGAATGAGTAAAGCTATTTCAAGACAAAGAAGAGCTACAAAAAGTAGATCTAGGATTAAATTAAAAGATAGACACAGGTTAACTGTTTTTAGGTCTAGCAAGCATATATATGCACAGATATTCTGTAATGATGGATCACAAGTTTTAGCTACTGCCTCATCTAATGAACCAACATTTAAAGAAAAAAGTACTAGAAATATTGATGCGGCATCTGAAGTTGGGAAGATGATTGCTAAAAGAGCTATTGATAAAGGAATAACCGATGTAGCTTTCGATAGGTCAGGGTATAAATTCCATGGAAGAGTTAAAGCCTTGGCTGATGCAGCTAGAGATGGAGGACTAAATTTTTAGAGAAAATAGAAATGGAAAATAAAGAATCTATAGAGAATCTTACCTCAGAAGTACTTGAAGAAAAATTAGTTCAAGTAAATAGGGTTGCTAAGGTGGTTAAAGGGGGTAGGGTATTCGGCTTTACCGCTGTAACAGTAGTTGGGGACGGTAATGGAAAAGTAGGTTATGGCAGAGGAAAAGCAAGAGAAGTACCTGTTGCGATCCAAAAAGCATTAGATAATGCTAGAAGAAATATGGTTTCAGTAGAGTTAAAAGGCAATACTATTCATTATCCAATAAAGTCGAAACATGGATCTTCTTTTATCTTCATGAAACCTGCTGAACCAGGTACAGGAATTATCGCAGGAGGTGCTATGAGAGCAGTACTAGAGTTAGCAGGTGTTCAAGATGTACTGGCAAAATGCTATGGGTCTACTACTCCTGTTAATGTTGTTCAGGCAACATTAAAAGCTTTAAAGGAAATGGAATCACCTAAAAGAGTGAAAGAGAGGTTGGGAAAGGGTTAAATGAGTACTAAAAATATACAAGTAAAATTAATAAAAAGTTTTATTGGATCCAAAAAATTCCAAAGAAGTAGCGTTAAAGGTTTAGGTCTTTCTAAATTAGGTCAAACAGTGAACGTGGAAGACACTCCAGAAAATAGAGGAATGATAAATAAAGCTAAGCATTTACTAGAGGTTAATGATTCAGGTTAAGAAAATTACTCATGAAATGGTATACATTAAAACTTAATAATCTACTTCCAAGCAGAAGCTTGTCTACAAGGACTAGTAAGAAAAAAAGAAGAGGAAGAGGTATGGCTAGCGGTTTAGGAAAGACAAGTGGTAGGGGGCACAAAGGTCTTCGTTCAAGATCAGGAGGTAAAGTAAGAGCTGGTTTTGAAGGTGGACAGATGCCTTTACAAAAACGTATCCCAAAATATGGATTTACTTCAAACAAAAATAGATTCACCCAAGCAATAAGATTAAGTTCCGTCGTTAACCTTAATTTAGAAGAAGTTAGTATGGATATTTTAAAAGAATCAAATTTGATTAAGAAAAGTAGTAAAAAAGTAAAGATATTTAAAGACACTGATTCATGTCCAAAATTAGTGCTGAAAGGTATTTTTGTCTCTTCCTCAGTGAAAACATTAATAGAAAGTTCCGGAGGGAAAGTAGAGTTTTAGTTATGTCAGTTAATCCTTCTTTACAAAAAACTAAAGGACTTTCAGAGTTATGGAAAAGGTTGAGGTTTGTTTTATTTGCTGTAATTATTTATAGAATAGGAACTCACATTCCCATTCCAGGAATTGATCCAGATAAGTTAGCTTCTATATTTCAACAAAATCAAGGGACACTATTAGATCTATTTAATATGTTTTCTGGAGGAGCATTGGAAAGAATGAGCATAATGGCTTTAAACATTATGCCTTATATAACAGCTTCAATAATTATGAGCTTAATGGAGGGTACTAACCCCTCTTTAAAGAAAAGATTTAGAGAAGAAGGGGAAGAGGGGAGGCGACTAAGAACAGCTTATGTTAGATATGGAACAGTTGGTTTGGCTTTGATTCAGGCTAGTGGATTGGCTTTAGGGTTACAAAATCAAGGTCTTGCTCTTGATCCTGGACCTTTATTTCAGCTAATTGCTGTAGTTTCTCTTGTAACCGGTACAGTTTTTCTTATGTGGTTAGGAGAACTTGTTACTGAAAGGGGAATAGGTAATGGAATTTCAATTATTATTTTCTCAAGTATTGTTGCAGGCCTACCCAGAGCTATAGGCCAGGCTTTTGAAGGAGCTAGACAAGGAGATATTAATATCTTGTTATTACTTTCTATAGCCCTCGTTGCGATAGTAGCTGTTGCTTTTATAGTATGGGTAGAAAGAGGCCAAAGGAGAGTGACAGTAAATTATGCAAGAAGACAACAGGGGCGGAAAATGGTTCAAGGTCAAACTTCATACCTTCCAATGAAGCTTAATCAAGCAGGAGTTATTCCTGCAATCTTTGCTAGCAGTTTATTACTTTTCCCAGCTTCACTTTCTACTTGGTTTGGACAAGGAGAAGGATTTGAATGGATTCAAGAAATAGCTTTGGCCCTTGGTCCAGGTCAACCTCTTTATGTTATTCTTTTTTCTGCATTAATTGCTTTCTTCTGCTTTTTCTATACTGCCTTACAGTTTGACTCGAAAGACATATCTGAAAATCTTAGAAGATCAGGAGCTTATTTACCTGGCATTAGGCCAGGAGAGCAAACTGCTGATTATATTGATACAGTAATGACTAGGTTAACAGTATGGGGGTCAGCTTACTTAGTCTTAGTTTGTTTAATGCCCCAATTTTTAGTTGTGTCAGCTAATGTTCCTTTCTATTTAGGTGGTACATCGTTGCTTATAGCTGTAGTAGTGGTTATGGATTTTATGGCTCAAGTTCAGTCCCATTTAATGTCTCAACAGTATGAATCGCTCCTCAAAAAAGCAAATTTAAAAGGATATGGAAACAATCCTTTAGGAGGAAGGTAGATCATGAAAGTAAGGGCATCAGTAAAAAAAATTTGTAGAGACTGTAAGTTAATTAAACGAAAAGGACGTGTCTATGTGATATGTAAAACAGAACCAAGGCACAAACAGAGACAAGGTTAGGTGATTTAAATGGCAAGAGTAGCGGGTATAAATATTCCAGACAATAAACATGTTGAAATTTCTCTTACATATATTTTTGGAATAGGGAGAAATAGGGCTTTAGAGATTTGTTCTAAGGCTGGAATTAACCCTTCATCTAAAATAGGAGATTTAAAAGAAGAAGAATTAGAGTTAATCAGAACTGAGGTCGGAAAATTTACTGTAGAGGGAGATTTAAGAAGAGAAGTTGCAACAAATATTAAAAGGCTTCAGGATCTTGGTGCTTACAGGGGAATAAGACATAGAAGGCATCTTCCAGTAAATGGTCAAAGAACCAAAACGAATGCTAGAACAAGAAAAGGCCCAAAAAGGCCTATGAGAAGGTAATAATATGGCGAAAAGCAGCAAAAAAACTACAAAGAAAGTAAGTGAAGGCATAGCTCATATTCATGCCTCATTTAACAATACTTTAATAAATGTTACTGACAAGCAAGGAAATACTTTAGCTTGGGCTAGTGCTGGCGGACAAGGGTTTAGGGGTTCAAGGAAAAGTACTCCCTTTGCAGCTCAAAAAGCTGCAGAAGTTGTAGGAGAGCAAATTAAATCTAATGGAGTAGAATCTTTGGAGGTTCAAGTTAGAGGGCCTGGTTCAGGAAGAGAGTCTGCTATCAGAGGTTTAAATGCAATGGGGTTCAGAATAACAAGAATTACTGATGTGACACCAATACCTCATAATGGTTGCAGGCCACCTAAAAGAAGAAGGGTGTAAAAATGGGAAGATATTTAGGACCAAAGAGTAAATTGTCTAGGAGAGAAGGAAGAGATCTTCTTTTAAAGAGCGGTATAAGAAGTTATGAATCCAAATGTAGATCCGAGACATCTCCAGGACAACATGGAAGAAGAAGAGGAAGAATTTCAGATTATGGAATACAACTTAGGGAGAAGCAGAAACTAAGAAGAATTTATGGAGTTATGGAAAAACAATTTAGAAATTACTATAAACAAGCCGCCAGAAAGAAGGGGATTACAGGGGACAATTTACTTCAGTTTTTAGAAAGTAGATTAGATAACGTTGTATATAGAATAGGTCTTGCTTCTACAAGAGCTGAAGCTAGACAACTTGTTAGTCACAAGGCTATTCAAGTAAATGGAGCAACAGTAAATATTCCTAGCTATCAGTTGTCCCCAGGAGATACTGTTTCTGTGAAAGACAAAGCCAAGAGCCAGAAGAGGGTAATCGAAGCAATTGAAATTTCTTCTTCAAGACCAGACTGTGATTGGTTAGAAGTTAATAAAAAAGAATTTTCTGGAGTTTTTAGTTCTGCTCCAGAAAGAGAGTTATTAGATTCTGATATTAATGAGAATCTAATTGTAGAGCTATATTCCAAATAATTTTTAGAGGAAAAATATGACAGATAATTACGACATTATTAAAGACTTTCTAATACCTAACGAGATTATTGTTGAGGAATTAAGTCTAACTAGATCAAAAATAATACTTGAACCTTTAGAGCAGGGCTTTGGTCATACTTTAGGCAATGCTCTAAGAAGAATCATGCTTTCGTCAATGCCTGGGACAGCTGTGTCAGAAGTTAAGATCGAAGGAGTTCTTCATGAATACAGCACTATAGAAGGAGTTCAAGAAGATGTTATTGATATTCTACTTAATCTTAAAGAATTATCCGTTAGATTACTTGAATCCAAAGAGTCAGAATTGAAAATCAATAAGAAAGGTAAGGGGCCGGTACTAGCTGGTGATATTGAAACACCTGCAGGAGTTGAAATAGTAAATCCAGACCATTTGATTGCAACTCTTACAGAAAAAGGCTCAATTAAAATGAATTTAACTGTAACCAGAGGTAGAGGATTTGTTCCTGTTAAGCCTTTATCAGAAGATGAAGGACAGGAAACAGGACTTTTGAGGTTGGATGCCACCTATTCTCCTATAAAAAAGGTTTCTTATTCGGTAGAGAATGCAAGAGTTGAGCAAAGAACCAATTTGGATAGACTTATTGTTGACATTGATACAGATGGAACACTTGAAGCAGAAGAGGTTTTAAGAATTTCTGCAACAATACTCCAACATCAGCTTTCAGCCTTTTCTGAACTTGGAAGACTAGAAGAGGTAATAGAAGAAAAGGAGGAGGTTAAAATTGATCCTATAATGCTTAGACCTGTAGAAGAGCTTGAGTTGACAGTCAGATCAGCAAATTGTTTAAAAGCAGAAAACATACATTATATAGGTGATTTAGTAACTAGAATGGAATCAGATCTACTTAGGACGCCCAACTTAGGAAAAAAATCTTTAAATGAAATAAAAGAAGTTTTAGCTTCTAGAGGACTTTCTTTGGGACTTATATTGGAACATTGGCCTCCAGAAGTTTCTTAAATATTTAGCATGCGACATAGAAAAGCAGGAAGAAAACTTAATAGAAATAGCTCTCATCGCTCAGCGATGATGAGGAGCGTAGCTATTTCTATTATTCTTCACGAATCAATTAAGACTACTTTAGCTAAGGCAAAAGAAATAAGAGGCTTCCTGGAACCTTTAGTAACTCTTGCAAAAGAGAATAATGTTGCAAATCAAAGGAAAGTCTATTCAAAGTTGAGAGACAGAGCTGCTGTAGCAAAGTTGTTTAATGAAATAGGCCCAAGGTTTATCAAAAGACCTGGTGGTTATCTAAGAGTAATTAAACGAGGTCACAGATCAGGAGATAAATCTCCTATTGCCCAAATTGAGTTCTTGCAAGAAGAAGACGAACCATCCAAACAGGAAATAACTGAAGAAGCAACTAATTAGCCGCTCTCTTAGTGCCTTGTGATTTTTTAGTTTTTAATATTTTTTTAAGATATTTACCAGTATAGGAAGTTTTAGATCTTGCAACTTGTTCAGGAGAGCCTTCAGCTACTATTTCTCCTCCTCCTGAACCACCTTCAGGACCAAGATCAATAATCCAGTCTGAACATTTAATAACTTCCATATTGTGCTCAATAACGACCACTGTATTTCCATTATTCCTAAGTTTTTTAAGCACTCTTAATAATAATTGAACATCATGGAAATGAAGCCCAGTAGTTGGTTCATCTAAGATATAAAGGGTGTGGCCAGAACTAGATTTAGATAATTCTTTAGCAAGTTTAACTCGTTGTGCTTCTCCTCCAGACAGCGTTGTAGCTTGCTGTCCTAACTTTATATACCCCAAACCCACTTCCATCAAAGTTTTAAGTTTGTTATTTATGGAAGGGATAGCACTAAAGAAATCCAGAGCATCTTCAACCGTCATATCGAGAACCTCAAAAATATTCTTTCCCTTGTACCTTATATCCAAGGTTTCTCTGTTATATCTATGCCCAATACACGCATCGCATTTTACGTAAATATCAGGAAGAAAATGCATTTCGACCTTAATAAGACCATCTCCTTGGCAAGTTTCACACCTTCCGCCTTTTACATTAAAGCTAAATCTACCTACTTTATAACC
>CEUS01030699.1_pt1 | contig 12924 bp, 11 predicted proteins | sample 427031 | NCBI WGS metagenome assembly CEUS01 (sample SAMEA2622837, study PRJEB7988) | marine metagenome | biome: marine biome (ENVO:00000447); feature: marine epipelagic mixed layer (ENVO:xxxxxxxxx); material: "saline water (ENVO:00002010), including plankton (ENVO:xxxxxxxx)" | depth 140 m | reverse complement strand
TTGTTGTCAGCCTCTTGAGGGTTTGACTTCGCGTTGTCGTTTTGTTGGTCGTCTTGCTGGTTTCCAGGTGGTTCGGAATTGCTTTCAGCTGACTTTTGTTTGTTTGCAGAATCGCTCTGGTTCTGCTTCCTTGAACTTTCTGTTTCTGTCGAGCCCTCTTGTTTACTTTGTTGTTTGCCTCGCCCTTTGCTCTCGGCTTGTTGGGATTTGCGTCCCGCTTTCTGTGTTTGTCCCTTGCCTTGACGGGGCTTTCCCTTCTTTCCGGATTGACTCTTTTTTCCTTTCCCTTTGGCTCCGCGGTCACTGTCGTCTTGTGTTCCAGAGCCTGTTGTGCTGCCTTGATTTCCGGATCCTTGCGTGCCGGCTTTGGACGCACCCTGCCCTGTCTTCTCATCGTCCACAGTGCTTTGATTACCCTGTTGATCGTCTTCCGGGCCGTCGTCGAAGGGGCCCCACGGATTCGGGTCTCGATCCATCGAGCCAACCACAAAGGGTCGTGTGACCGAGTGGGTGCCTTGTGGGCGTGGTAATACACTACAGAGCAACAGAATGCCGACGATCATAGCGCTGCCGATGCCGAGCCAGACGCCACTGACATCCTTGGGCATTTCCATTTGGCGTTGGCGCAGGTACCTGCGCAGTCCCAGAAAACTGGTTGTCATCAGCAGCCCGATGCCAGCTGCTACGTAAACCAGCAACTGGTTGAATGTGGCCTGGCGGTGAGTGGTGGCACCCGATGGGATCATTAACTGGCCAAAACCAAATAGCGGGAGTGCAGCCAACGAAAAATAGATTACCCAGCGGCCTGGAGTGTGGCCTTTTTGTTGTTGGCGATGTTGCTGTGTCCATTCTGCCTCATGTTGCGGACTTTCCGTCGAAGTGGTGGCTTCTAGTTTGAGGTGCGTCTGATCAGAGTTTGCTTCTGGCTCTAAAGCATCCAGTCCGATTTGCTGTAACAGGCCTTCTCCAGATGAATCTTTGTCATCATCGATCACCGTACTGTCCCAAGTCAGTTTGTTGGTGCTCCACCAGATAAGACCGATCAGGCAGACGTTGAGCAGGATGTTCAGATCGCTAAATCGTGCTACCGCGACAAACATCGCAATCGCCAGGGGAATTGCGAAGAGGACGGCGCGCTCTTTGCCCTCTTCGATTGAGATCCTTGCGATCAGTACGACGGCAAAGACGAAGCAGGAGAAAATGAACCGTAGGCGCGCGTCATAGAGCCCATCGTAGAACACGGTCAGTAGAAAGAAGGTCAGACTGCCGACGAGTAGCATGATGAGAACCGGGGTGATAGCGATCACCATGTAATCCATCAGCGTTTTACGTAAACGCAGTCTGGCCATCGAGCCACCTTTCCGCCTGTCGCCAAGATTGTCGCTTTGAATGAACTGCACGGAGTAATAGCCTGCAGCTGCATTGTAGACGTCATGTGTTATCGACCCAAGGATTTCCGCTCACTAGCTTACTCGGCCTGAACGTTGGCTGGTGGATGTAATCGCTAGGAAACGGCGACTCTGGCGATGGTGAATAGACAAAAGAAGGCTAGTGACTGCCTGCGCCAGGAAAGTGTGCGAGTCGCTCGGGGGCAAGCTAGGGCCAGTTGCGCACGCGGCCGAGTTCCCTTTGATGGTTGTCCAGAACCGAACCGATTGGGAGCGAATCAGCGACTTATACGTGGCATGATCGGTACAGCTACTGTACCAGGTGGAAAATAGTGCGAGGTGTCTATGGCATCAAGCGATGATCTTGTTGATGGCGTACTCAACGATCCCGCGTGCGCCTGCCTCTTTCAAGCCCGGCACGATTTTGCGTACGACCGACTCTTCCACAATCGTGTTCACGTCGACCCAGTCCGGATCGGACAGCGTGGAGACCGTTGGTTTCTGCAAGGCTGGGAGTAGTTCCAGTACTTTGTCCAGATCCATGCGGGCCACATTCATCATCAAACCAACTTTGCCTTCCGCAGCCAGACAGGATTCCAGCATCATTGAAAGATCACTCAATTTGGACTGTTTCCACGGATCAGTGATGGCCTCTTTATTTGCGATCAAACGCGTGGTGCTTTGCAACACTTCGTCAACAATACGCAAATTATTTGCCCGCAATGAACTGCCGGTTTCGGTAACTTCGACGATCGCGTCCGCAAGTTGTGGGGGTTTGACTTCAGTAGCTCCCCAGGAAAATTCAATCTGGGCCTCGACTCCGTGTCTCGCGAGATAACGCGTTGTCAATCCGACAGCCTCAGTTGCAATACGTTTGCCTTGCAGATCCTGGACCGATTGCACGGGGGAATCATTTGGTACGCAGAGTACCCAGCGTACAGGCCTGCGGCTCACTTTCGAAAAAATCAGTTCGCAGATTTCAACGACCTGAGCCTCCGTTTCCATGATCCAGTCGTGACCAGTAATGCCGGCATCCAGGATGCCTTGTTCGACATAACGAGCCATTTCCTGCGCCCGGATCAGAAGGCATTCAATTTCGTCGTCATCGATTGAAGGGTAGTAAGATCGCGACGGAAACGTGACGTGATATCCGGCCTTCTTGAGTAATTCGGCTGTAGCTTGCTGTAGGCTGCCTGCGGGAATTCCCAGTTTTAACTTTGACTCTGACATGCTGCGTTTACCGTCTACGATGGGGCGCTAGTTTCGGGGCTGCCAAGCGCATTTGGCAGCCAGGTCATTTGCGAAAGGCTCATTTTTCGATGGGGTTATTTACCATAAACCTTGGCGGGGTCAAAAACGCGTTCGCCTACAGTGTTGACTTCCCCTGTCGACGGGGTGATTTGGCGAAAGAAGCAGCTGCGGTAGCCTTCATGGCAGGCTGCACCACCAATTTGGTTGACTTTAACCAGTAAGGTGTCAGCGTCGCAGTCAAAGAAAAGCTCTTTGACTTCCTGAATGTTCCCGCTCTCTTCTCCCTTACGCCAGAGTTTCTGTCGGCTGCGGCTGTAGTAACAGACGCGTCCAGTGTTGAGTGTTTCGTTGTAGGCTTCGCGGTTCATGTAAGCCAACATCAACACGTCGCCGGACTCGAAATCCTGGGCAATTACCGGAAGCAGAGAGTGTTTGTCAAAGTCTGGACCGGACATTTAAAGTAGCCATCGATAGAGAAATTTCAGATCCCGCTAGTCCCCCAGGTTATCACGCCGCAAGTTTTGCAGCTAGGGAGGCAATTGTCACGATCCAGTACTCGGAGATCGCAAAAACCAGGTAGATCGGCACGGTGCACCGGCTTTCATCGCCCCGATAGGCAAGGTCTTTCTTGGCTGGAAGCCAGGAACAGGTGATGGTTTTGACGGCCATGCGAGATGATTCATCTCTAGCAGATGTGGGGAATACAACTTGTCTGCTAGGACAGGCAAGTTAGTTGGGGAAGGTAAACGACGCATGCCGATGTCCTCTTTTGTACGAAGGAGCAGCGCGACTTTACCACGGATGGTTGATCCAAACGGTGTGTTTATAGCCAGGGGATCCACCATGACTAAGAGTACTTATCGAGTAGTAACACGAGCAGCGGATGGAAATTTGAGAACTCGCGATTACGACTCCGCGGAGACGTTGACCGAGTCTCATACACAAATTGGTGTGGATGACTGTAGTACTGATCTGGATTTGAGAGGGCTGCCTGTATTCCGTGGCTTGATCGGTCCGATGCCTGAAGGCAAAGACATCATTCGATATGAATCGCCTGAGGTTTTCGAGACGTTGACAAAGGAATGGATGTTGGCCAAGACACCACGACGCAAGCGACGTTCTTCCAAGTCCACGCGTTGACGATTGGTCGGCACAAGATTCAGTAGAGTGAAGTGTTTGAAGTGAAGTAAGGCGGCATTAGTGAGTGCGATACCGGAGTAAGAAGTGAATGCCTGAAAAAACGATTTTCAAACGGATCATCGACGGAGAAATCTCAGCAGACGTTGTCTACGACGATGAGCTCTGTCTCGCCTTTCGTGACATCAATCCCCAGGCTCCCACGCACATTCTGGTAATTCCCAAAAAAGAGATTGCGTCCGTTAATGAACTGACGGCTGACGATCAGGCATTAGTGGGCCATTTGTATCTAGTGATTGTCCGCTTGGCGGATACCTATGACCTGGCTGCGACAGGTTACCGCGTCGTTGTGAATACGGGGACTCATGGAGGTCAGACAGTCGATCACCTGCATTTTCACCTGCTGGGTGGCCGGGCAATGCAATGGCCGCCCGGTTAGTGGTTGAGGTGGCGCCAAAGTCATATCATCCTGCCCGTAGACTTCGGCTATAATAAACGCCGGTCTACGTCGCAGTTTTCAGGTTTTGCAGGTAAAAGCTGAAAGCCTGGTTGCGGGATCACGCGACTTTGTGCGTTGGACTTCCAATCTCCTCGTGACAAAGAGACGGAATAGATGTCCCCTGAACAGCCAGCGGGTGTCAGTTTGGGTTCCGGTGGTCAAGAGACCTGTCGGTCTGCGCGACGCAAATTCTTGTGGGAGTTGGGTGCTGGATTTGGTGGTCTGGCGCTGACGGATTTGTTGAGAAAAGACAGCTTCTTCGCGCCGGCTGTTGCTGCGGGGGAATCGAAGTCCAGCCTAGTGCGCCCACTCGCGGAGCGAGCATCGCATTTTGCACCACGGGCCAAACATGTCATTTTTTTGTTCATGTACGGCGGTCCCACTTCGATGGATTCGTGGGACTATAAGCCGGAGTTACAGTCACGCCACGGTCAAACGGTTGATATTGAAATTCGCAGAAGGTCGATTCAAAAGCAGAAGCTTTTAGGATCCCAGCGCAAGTTTGCGCAGCATGGGCAGTCGGGGATGTGGGGATCCGATGCGTTTCCGTGGATCAACCGTTGTCTGGATGAGATCTGCGTCGTCAAAAGTTTGTACGCAGATACGTTTGCGCATGGTTCCGCAATGATCCAGATGAACAGCGGGCGGATCATACAAGGGCATCCAACGGTTGGTTCTTGGGTTGGTTATGGATTGGGAAGTGTCAATGACAACTTGCCGGGCTATGTTGTCATGCTTGATCCTCGAGGCGGTCCGATTTCAGGAGCGGCGAATTGGTCGGCTGGTTTTATGCCGGCGGCTTATCAGGGAACGCACTTGCGCAATAAAGGCGAACCTATTCTCGATCTGACGCCTGAGGCAACAATCAGCCGCGAAGCGCAGCGGGATTTGATTGATACTCTGGATCGACTCAATCGACGGCATATGAGTCAGCGACCGGGTTACTCTGAATTGGCGGCGCGTATCGCCAGTTATGAGTTGGCGTATCAGCTGCAAAGTACGGCGCCTGAAGCGCTGGACCTGGCACAGGAGACCGAGCGTACGCTCGACCTGTATGGCCTCCAAGGAGCACATGAAGCCACTCACAAGAAGTCGCTAGGTCCCCGCCCTTTCGGTGCGCAATGTTTGATTGCCCGACGATTGGTAGAGCGCGGCGTGCGGTTTGTACAGATTTATTCGGGCGGCGGTCATGGTGAGGAAACGTGGGATGCCCATGGGAATGTGGAAACCAATCTCAAGATCCATGCGCCCGAAATTGATCGGCCGATTTATGGCTTGATTACCGACCTTAAACAACGTGGCTTGTTGGACGATACGCTGATTGTCTGGGGCGGTGAGTTTGGGCGCCAGCCAGTGGCACAAAATAGTGGCGGACGCGACCATAACGCGAAAGGGTTTCTCTACTGGATGGCCGGAGGTGGTGTAAAAGGTGGGCATGCCCATGGAGAGACAGACCCGCTTGGACACCAGGCAGAGATAGACCGCCATCACGTACGCGACTTGCACGCGACGATCTTGTACCTGCTTGGTTTAGACCACGAGAAACTTACCTATTTCTATGGTGGTTTGGATCACAAGTTGACGGGCGTCCAGCAGGCCGAGGTCATTCAGGATGTAATCGCCTGAGTTTTGCGCGGCACGGGTCCGGGGTGATCGGATGCCTAACGGCAATCGACCGAGAAGTAATTGCGGGTGTCGCCTGCTAGCTGTTCTGGGAGGGCGGAGCGACACGATCGAGAACGCGGAAGCTGTAAGCGTACTCGTTTTTTTCATCTGCCTCGTGGTCTGACCTGGTAATTTCAGTCCAATCGGCCGCGATGAATTCCGGGAAGACGACATCCCCGGTGATGTCCGCGTGTACCTGCGTCAGGTAGAGACGTTGCATCAGCGGTAACGCGTCGCGGTAAATCTGGGCGCCGCCAATGACAAATGACTGGTCGTCTTCCTGGCAGATTTGAAGTGCTTCGGCCAGCGAGGGTGCGACATTCGCGTACGTAGCGATGCGTTCGGGGTGTCGTGAGATGACGACCATCTTTCGGCCTTTGAGTGGTCGGCCAATTGACTCATAGGTCTTGCGTCCCATGATAATGTGGTGGCCCATCGTCAGCTCTTTGAAGCGTCTCAGGTCTGCTGGCAGTTTCCAGGGAAGGCCGCCGGCGCGGCCGATGACCCGGTTGCGAGACATCGCAACGATAAGGGAACGTGTGTTTGTCATACGCTGGACCGAGTTTGGCTAAATGGCAACGGGCGCTGCGATATGTGGGTGGGGGTGGTAATTCAATAACGTAAAATCGTTGTACGAGAAATCAAACAAGGATGTTGTGTCGGGATTCAGCTGCATCGTTGGGGGCGGTTTGGGAGTACGTGTCAATTGCAGGGCGGTCTGCTCCAAATGATTTGTGTAGAGGTGGGCGTCACCGAGAGTGAGTATGAATTCTCCGGGTTCAAGATTGGTGACTTGCGCCATCATGAGCGTTAGCAGAGCGTACGAGGCGATGTTGAAAGGTACGCCCAGGAAAACGTCTGCACTGCGCTGATAAAGTTGGCACGACAGCTTCCCGTCTGCAACATAAAACTGAAACAGTAAGTGGCAGGGAGGCAATGCCATGTGCTCTAGTTCGCCGACGTTCCAGGCGCTGACAATCAGTCTGCGCGAGTCAGGGTTTTCCTGGATCGCCTGAACGACTTCTGTCATTTGGTCGATCGTGTTTCCGTCGGCGGTTGGCCAACTGCGCCATTGGCGACCGTATACCGGCCCCAGTTCGCCTTGGGCGTCGGCCCACTCATCCCAGATCGTAACGCCATGCTCCCGTAAGTACTGCGTGTTTGTGTCACCCCGGAGAAACCAGAGCAACTCGTAGACAATCGATTTCAAATGGAGTTTCTTCGTCGTCAGTAGTGGGAATCCGCTCGCGAGGTCGAATCGCAGTTGGTATCCAAACACACTGATCGTACCCGTACCAGTTCGATCAGATTTCTTGACGCCGTGATCGATGATGTGTTGCAGTAAGGCCAGATAGGATTGCATAGCGTTTGATTTCTAGGGACAGGCTGTCACCGTAGGCAGTGCGGGGCCAGTTCATTGCAGCCCCATTAGACAGTGGCTTTCTTAGGCAGTGGCTTTCATTGAGGGCTCCGCGCGTCTCGGTTTGTCGCCCATGTCCAGTGTCGGTCGCTGGTGGGTTGGACCGTTGACGTGGGAAAGCCGCAGCTCGAGACCAGTTCGCGGATTTCATTCAGACTTAGTGCAGCGCGTAATGAATCCTCAAACATCTGCTGTGCATGCCCCCCTTCTCTACCCGCGTAGGTCTCTACCAGATTTATCAGTGTGTCGTTGTCGGTGGGACGGAGCAGGTCGCGAAAAAACAGGAATCCTGCTGGCTCGGTTACCCGGATCGCTTCCCCTAGCACTACCGATGGGTCGGGAATGTGGTGGACAATGCTGTTAGACATTACCAAGGGGAAGGACGCATCGTCGTACGGGAGTTGCTTGGCATCAACGTGTCCCAACTGAATCCGGTTGGTCAAGCTGGCTAATTCCACGTTGTAGCGAGCGAGTTCGAGCATGTGAGTTGCCAGGTCGGTAGCCAAGACACGACAATCGGTTTGTCTCTGGCAGAGGACAACGGGTACCTGGGCTGTGCCTGTACCTAAATCCAGCACATTTGTAGGGCTAGCACAACGATCCAACAAATCAGACACAAAGCATTGGTTGACAGCCGAGTGGTCCATGCTGTCATAGTCACGTGCTTCGCTTTCCGTGTCCATGACTTCAGGCTCGAGAACGCGTTGCAGTGGCACCGTGAGAAGATCCTTGATTCAAGAACGTTAGGGTTCCAGCTCGTTGGTTCGATCTGCGTCGGGCAGAGACGCCGAGCTGGAACGCGGTTCCAGGAGGTGCCAAACGCCGAGCAGGACAGCGGTTGCCAGATATCCACCTGCGTAACGACAGACGATTTCCAGTTGAGAGGAGTCCAGATGGTGAAGAAGGAACGTTGCGTTACTGGCAAGGGGAGAGTGAATGATACCGAAACAAGTGAAAACTGCGGCAATCAAATAGAACAGTGATGCGAGTGGGAGACGTCGGTCAATCAGAGCGGCCAACGCCGAGGCCCAGAGTAGACTCGTGATGATGAACCCGTTGGACAGGATCCGCAAATTTAACAACGTTGCCTGGGTCGCTGCCCCTAGCTGATCGAGTTGGACTGCTGGATCGCTTACTACTTGACTTGTGAAGAGCTGGGCCAGGTAGGCCATGGCCGGCAGGCATGAAATCGCAATTGCCGCATAGTGCCGCCGCGGTGTGGCGAGATAACTTTGCGCCGTAATTTCCAGGCCGATGAAAATAAGTATCGGGAAAATGGCTGCCTTAGGGATAATGGCGTACAAGAGCCCAAAGTAACCAAACAATCCTGCACCACCCACGAACAGAGCAGTTGCTAGTGAATATGCAGCGCGACCGCCCATCGCCTTGTACGCAGGATGACCAATGTAGGGTGTCGTTTGGATGACACCGCCACAGAGCGCGGCCGCCAGAGTCGCAATTGCCTCTACCCCGATTACTTTGCCAGTGTGGTATTCGTCACCTACGGTCGCGGCACTTTCCGTACAGTCAATTCCCCCCACAACGGTCCCTAGAGCGAATGGAAGCACGACCGGCAGGTACTGCAGGCAATCTTCCAGCGTCTTGACCCAATGGAACTGAAAGACACTGAGCCATTGAGTGGGAAGCACTGCATCGCCAACCTGGAATTCTGGTGTTGGTAGTTCTAGCCAACCGCTGAACGCCATCGAGTAATAGACGAGGCTGCCAACCAGGAGTGCTCCGAGAGCACCTGGTATACGTAATGGAAAACGAACATGTGCAATCAGTGTGGTCAAGATGACAGCTAAGGCAGAAAGTCCTGCTACCGGATAATTGACAATTTCCATGAGTGGCATAAATGCGATAATGACCAACGCAATAGCGCTCAACGACCCGAGTAGCCCCGCCCGTGGTACGACCTGGCGAATCCAGTTCGATCCGAGAGCACAGGCACCTTTGAACAGGCCGCTAATAAAGATTGAGCAGATGCCAATCTGCCATGTATAGACCGCGGCTTCTTCGACCGGGAGAGTTTCTTTCGCGTGCAGGAAGGCGGGGCCTAATACGAAAAACACCATTCCAAAGGTGCTCGGCGTATCAAGGCCTAAGGGCATCGCCGTGACATTTGGAGAGCCCGTTTTTCGTGCCAATCGAAACGCCATCCAGAAAAACAGGAGATCTCCAACCAGCACACCAATTGCGGTACCCGGTACCATGTGTTGCAAGGCGAAACTGGTGGGAAAATCAAAGGCTCCAGCAAGCAAACCTACCGTCAACAAGAGGTTAGCGACATTGTCCAGCATTAAGCCAAAAAACGCGTTGATATCACCGGATGCTGCCCACTGATAGCGCTGGTTTGACATCGACTCATTCGTTGGGACAGGTGTTCACGAATCGGACGTGCCGTGAGTGTAGGATGCCTCCGGTTAACTGTCAAATCGGGGGAACGCGCGCAAATCCCTGTGAGAGAACACTTTGCAGTAATCGAATTAAGTCGAGATCCCCCCCTGGAGATCAGTAATTCGTCAGGTCCTGCTCTCGCTGCTACCATGTGAGTGGAGAGAATACAGGCACTGCTCGGCTGAACATTCCTTGAGATGGATCGTAGAACGATGTTGACGACTCGCGAGACATTGACGCGTTCAGAGGATGGAGTCTTTTCTATAGACCAGGCAGCTGATGAAGAATTACTTCTCCGTTACCGCGAGACTGGCCAACAAGAGTATTTTTCGCAGTTGGTCAGACGGTATGAACGGGAGTTGTACAATTATCTGTGCAAATATCTAGGCAACGCCGACATGGCTGAGGATGTTTTCCAGGCGACTTTTGTACAGTTACATTTGAAATGCGAGCAATTTCAGGAAGGGAGGCGGTTTCGCCCGTGGCTTTACGCTGTGGCGACGAATCAGGCGATTGATTACCAACGTCGTAATCGGCGCCATCGGATTCTCAGCCTGGATGGTGGGGGGCACAGCGAAGATAACGCAGCCAGAAAATTCGCGGATTTGCTGGCGAGCGATGTTCCCGGGCCGCTCCAGCAAGTGTCCGCTCGCGAACGTGAGGCCTGGGTAGCAACCGCGATGGCTGAACTTTCCGAAACCGCTCGTAGCGTCGTCGAATTGGTTTATTTTCAGGGGTTAAAGTACCGTGAGGCCGCCGAAGTCCTGGGGGTCCCCGTTGGCACGGTGAAAAGCCGTTTGCACTCAGCGATCGCTCGTTTGAGTACCAGCTTTGAAGAATCCGGATTGGAATAGTAACAAACCCGATGCGACACGACTTACTGGGATATCTGCTGGGAGCATTGGATGCGGACGAGCGGGTTGCCATTGAACAGCAGCTGAAAATAGATCCACGACTGCGAGAGCAGTTGCGGGAATACCAAGCGCGCCTGGGGTTGTTGGGGATGTCGGATCAAGACCACGATCCCCCTGGCGGTTTGGCCGAACGCACGGTGCATGCCGTGACGCCAGATAATGGCGATAGCCCTGCGACGGCTGCTTTTCGTCCAGATCTTGGAATGGAGAGAGGCGGAGAGGCCTCCTCTGGTTGGACGTTTTTCGACGCGGTCGTTGTTTCTATGGTGATGCTATTGTGTGTCTTGCTTTTTTTCCCCGCAGTACTTAGTAGCCGTTCGCTGGCCCATCGCAACGTCTGTGAAAATAATTTGCGCCAATTGCACCAGGCTCTTAGCCTTTACAGTGCGATGGCCATTGATCGCAGATTTCCGTACATTGCCACGAATGGAAATCAGGCTTTCGCCGGCATGGTTGGTCCGACATTGATTGAATTGCAATTGATCGAAGATGCTTCGGTGTTTGTCTGTCCGTCTTCGCCATTGAGCCGCAATAGAGCATCGTGGCACGTTCCTACACCTGCTGAAATTGACCGGGCGAGAGGGTATGTGTTGCGGCAACTGCAAAGCCAGGCTTTTGGTTCTTATGGATATAGCTTGGGAGTTATTGATCGCGGAAAGTACCTTCCTCCGCGGAATGAAAATCGGCCTTATTTCGCGTTGATCGCTGACGCGCCGAGTTTGCATTTGCCGGGTCGGCGGTCGGTCAATCACGGGATGCGCGGACAGAATGTCTTGTTGGAGGATGGTCACATTCAGTTCTTACGGGATATGCCAGGTCCCGAGTACCCGGACCATCCATTTCTTAGCCGACGCGGGTTGGTTGAACCGGGGCGCGATAGTTATGACGCGGTTATCGGGAGCAGTTTTGAACGGCCGTTTGCAAGAGGCGTTCAATCGGCTGCTTTACAGTCCGTCCGCAGTGGCCAGCCTTAGTGGTGGTTGTGGGGCGATGTCGCACCGCGAAACGCGGTGATAGGCTACGTAATGAATGGCTAACTATTTTGGCACTCTTTAACGCGCGTGTTCTTGATGCGGCCGTGCTGTTGAACCAAACTAGACGAGAGATGGCGCAAGGTGTGGTGGTTAGCAGCCTCTGGCCAATGAACTATCACGAGGCGCCAGCGAAGGCTGCAGATGAGTGGTTCGGCTTACTGTCGAGTCGACCACGGTGTTCAAAAAATGTAGAGGCGCATGAACGCATGATGTTGCGAACGAAACCTGTTCTGGCGGTGGCTCTGTTTTCTATGTTGCTTTGGACGCCAGCTCTGCCTGCGGCGCCTCCGGAAGAGAAACACAAGCTGGCTGCTACCAGTCTGGTGGATGTGGATGCGGACTTCGCATTTCAAGGAGAGTACCTGGGGCGAATGCCCGGGCGCGGATTTCGTCGCAGTTCCCTTGGTCTCCAGGTTATTGCCATGGGGGATGGTGCATTCACAGCGGTCTTGTTGACAGGTGGTTTACCCGGAGCTGGTTGGGACCGTACGACGCGCCATGCTTTGGCAGGGAATCGCAAAGAAGGTGTGGTCACTCTGACTAGCACCCAGTGGTCCGCAAGTGTCCATGATGGGCACGCGACGATTCATGATTCTGGCGGTGGCGTGGTCACAGTATTGAACAAGATCCACCGTGTCAGTACTACGCTTGGTGCGCGGCCTGCTGCAGGCGCGACCGTGTTGTTTGATGGGACCGGCGTTGAGCATTGGCAGGATGCCAAGGTGACCGAGGATGGCCTGCTGATGGCCGGAGTGATGACTCAAATGCCAGTACAAGATTTCTATCTCCACCTGGAATTTCGCACGCCGTACATGCCGTATGCTCGTGGCCAGGCGCGGGCCAATAGCGGAGTCTACATCCAGCGTCGTTATGAAGTGCAGATATTAGATTCCTTCGGGCTGAAGGGAGTGCATAATGAGTGCGGTGGACTTTATCGGCAGCAGGAGCCCGATGTGAACATGTGTCTCCCGCCTTTGTCCTGGCAGACTTACGACATTCAATTCACCGCGGCGCAATGGAATGCCGCGGGCGAGAAAACGGCCAATGCGAGACTGACGGTACTTCATAACGGTGAACCGATTCACCGTAACCGGGAGCTGAGCAATAAGACGGGGGCTGGAAAGCCTGAGGGGCCAGAGCCATTGCCGATTTACCTGCAGGACCACGGTAATCCAGTGCAATTCAGGAACATCTGGTTATCGGTTGACCCTGTAAT
>CEUS01027226.1_pt1 | contig 12924 bp, 13 predicted proteins | sample 427031 | NCBI WGS metagenome assembly CEUS01 (sample SAMEA2622837, study PRJEB7988) | marine metagenome | biome: marine biome (ENVO:00000447); feature: marine epipelagic mixed layer (ENVO:xxxxxxxxx); material: "saline water (ENVO:00002010), including plankton (ENVO:xxxxxxxx)" | depth 140 m | reverse complement strand
CCAATAGCTGATGTATATAAATCAGATGTTTATAAAATGGCTTACCATTTAGGTATTCCAAAAGAAATTCAAATGACAACTCCTACTGATGGATTATGGGACGATGAACGAACAGATGAAGATCAGTTAGGTATAACATATGATGAACTGGAAAATGTTATGAAACATTTAGAAGGTGAAAAGGTAGAAGTAAATGAAAAGACTATAAAAATCTATGCTAAACATAGACGAACAAATAAACATAAAATGCTCCCAATCCCTGTTTATAGAGAGGTAAAATGAAAATTGGATTTATTGGTTTAGGAAAATTAGGAAAGGATGCTGCTGAAGTTCTTGGTGAGAAACATGATGTTCTTGGATATGATATAAATCCAAACATTGAGACAGAGGTACCTATAGCAGCAACAATGAGTGATGCTTGTAAAGATCAGGACTTAATCTTAGTTGCTGTTCAGACACCTCATGATCCTCAATATGGAGGAGATGCTCCAACATCTCATTTACCAACTAAAGATTTTAATTATGAATATGCTATTAAAGCTATACAAGATTGTGATAGTTATTGTAATCCAGGAACCTTAATAGCATTAATCTCTACAGTGTTGCCAGGAACAATTCGAGAACATATAAGTAAGCATGTTAAAAATGGACAGTTTGTTTATAATCCTTATTTGATTGGTCAAGGTACAGTAAAATGGGATATGAGAAATCCAGAAATGATTATGATAGGAACTGAGTATGGACTAGATCCACATAAAGAACAAGTACTACGTGACTGTTATGATCCAACTTTGGAGAAACCAAATACCAGATATGTAACAGGAACCTGGGAAGAAATTGAAGCACTTAAAGTTTTTTACAATACTTTTATTTCTACTAAGTTGTCTTTGGTAAATATGATTCAGGATACAGCAATAAAAATTGGAAATATAAACGTCGATGTAGTCACTAAGGCGTTAGCAGAATCTACACAACGTATAATGGGGCCAAGTTATTTAAGAGCAGGCTTTGGTGATGGTGGTGGATGTCATCCTAGAGATAATATTGCATTACGATATATGGCTGAGAAGTATGATTTTGGATATGACTTGTTTGGTTCAATTATGCAAGTGAGAGAACAACAAGCAAAAAATATGGCAGACTTTTGTGCAAGGTTTAAAAACGATGTTGTAATTTTAGGTAAAAGATTCAAACCTGGATTAAAAGAAAACATGACAATGGGCAGCCCTTCTATGTTAGTTGGTTGGTTTCTTGACAAACAAAATTTTAATGTCTTCTATGATGCTGCTCCTACTAATGGTATACCATATACATATTTAATACACGACAACACAATTGATTATACTTTTAATAGAGGATCTGTTGTTATTGATCCATATAGAGAGTTACCATCATCTAATGAATATCATGTAATACATTATGGCAATACGAGATTATGATATCATTTCTTTTTATACGAAGGATACACCATACGAGATAGAAGCAAACGAATTCAAAAAGAATTTAAAGGAATTTGGTTTTTCAACTAAACATATTTCACCAAAACCTAATTTACAAAATTGGCATAAGAACTGTTGCCATAAGCCATTTTTTATAGATGAGAAATTAAAAGAATTAAATAAGCCTCTTGTTTGGATAGACTGTGATGCACGTATATGTAAAGACCCTGTTTTATTTCAACAGATGGTAAATTCAGAATATGAGTTTGGAGTACATTTTAGAGATCACATAGAACTTCTTTCTGGAACATTATTTTTTCGTCCAACTAAAAAAGTATTCAAGTTGTTACATTTTTGGAAACATTTTTTAAAACGAGATCTAATGAGTTTACCTGGCACACCTCAATACTGGCAAGGTCTTGAACAAAGTGCTTTACAATATCTTGTAACAGAGAAAAAAGAGACCTTTGATTTAAAAGGCTTATTATTACCCAAAGAATATGTTTATGTTGCAGACATGGATTGGTGGAGTGATGTCACGACTCCTGTTATTGCACATGGACAAGCTTCAAGAAGATATAAAGGAATAGTATGAACATATGGGTAGAATATTGGAGAAGAGATACTAAGACTAAAAATACTACTGCACAGATAAGAGAACAGGCAAAATGGATTCCGCCTGATCCCAAAGATGTACAAAAAAGATTTTGTCAAAGTAGAGAAGATGCATCTCGTTTTGCAAAAAGTATGCAAGAGCAGGGATATCACGTATTAGTAAAAACAGACTAATGTTTAGGTGGGGAGTGACTGCAGGATCCCATGATGGATCTATAGCAGTTTTTGAGAATGATAATTTATTATTTGCATCTGATGCTGAACGCTTTTCGAAAAAGAAAAATGATTCAGACATCTCGCATATAGAACAATATCTTTTACAATATTGTTGGCCTCATAAAACATACTTTTATGAAAACCCTTATTTAAAAGCAACACGTCGTTGGTATGCTGGACAAAAACCATATTTAAAACTCCCTTCTTTATATCAAAAACCTACTTATACAACACACCATTATTCTCATGCTTGTTATGGATTTTTTACATCCCCTTTTGAAGAGTGTATTGTATTATCTTTAGACGCTATTGGTGAATGGGATACTATGGCAATTTGGCATTGTAGAGGTACAAAAGTAAAACGAATTAGAACGTGGCGATATCCCAAATCTTTAGGTTTAATGTATTCTGCATTAACTCAAGCATCGGGTTGGAAACCCAATGAAGAAGAATATATTATGATGGGTGCTGCTGCTAAGAGTAGAGTTATAAATGGATCTCAATATAATGAAATAAAGAATAAATGGAGAAAGGGTTTTAATTGGCATACGGGTGTAAAGTTAACATTAAAAAATGAACATGATTTTATAGACATACCAACAACATCACAAGCTGTATATGAAGATATATTTGTTGAATTATTAAACGATATTGCTGAATTAAAAGTTAATAATGGTAATATTGTTTTTGTTGGTGGTTGTGCTTTAAATGTAAGTGCTAATAGATTTCTCTCACAGTATTTTGATAATGTATACATTCCACCCAATCCTGGAGATGGTGGATCAGCAATAGGTTGTGTACTAGCAAGAATAAAGAAGCACATAGATCCATCACCTTACTTAGGTTATAATATTGAAGGAAAATATCCTACTACTCAAATTATTAAGGCTTTAAAACAAAGAAAGATAATTGGTGTTGCAAATGGGCCTGCTGAGTTTGGTCCTAGAGCATTAGGTAATAGATCACTATTAGCAGATCCAAGACAATTAGATATTAAGGATGCAGTAAACCAAATAAAAGGTAGAGAACCTTTTAGACCTTTTGCTCCAATGATATTAAAAGAAGATGTTTTTAAATATTTTCATGGAGGGTTTTTATCACCTTATATGAGTTGTGCTTTTCAAGCAAAAGATGAAATTAAACAACTATATCCTAGTATCGTTCATTTAGATGGTACAAGTAGATTACAAGTAGTTGATGAAGAACCATATAGAAGTTTATTAGAGGAGTGGAAGAAAATGACAGGTTGTCCTGTGATTCTAAATACTTCTTTAAATGTTAAAGGTCAACCTATTGTAAATGATTTAGGTGATTGTATAGAATTTACTAAACGAACTGGTGTACCAGTTTTAACTGAGGAGATATAATGGTACCATTAGCAGGAATGTTATTTAATGTGGTTGCTGGACTTGTAGTTGACAAAGCTCAAGATTTAGCACAAGAACACGTTGAAAAAATGATTGATGAGATCCTTCCAGACAAAGCAAAAAAAGAGTTAGATAAAATTGTAAAGGATGATCCAGCACATGCTTTTGATAATGCCAAAGATGCATTAATAGGAGCTGTGGAAGGTAAACTTCCTATCAATTTAAAAGATGGAACACTCAAGCCAATAGAACTAACAGTCAAAGTAAAATTTGATCCAAATACACAAAACATTGAAATTGTTCAAGTATAGTATTATAGGGTTTTGTTTTATAGGATGTGTATCGACAACAACTTGTTGGATGGATCAAGGTAAATGTGTTCCTATAAAGACCTATGAAGAATGGAACAAGTGTATTACAACTTGTGACACAATACTTAAACCAAAAACAAAATCTTATGAACCAAAGGAATGGGTTAGACCTAGACCTTACGCTTATCCTTAAAAATGAAAAAGAAACATAGAACACTTTACGATAATTGGAAATATAAAAAAGGCAATCTTATGGAATTCAACAACCCTATTTTTCAGACCTTGTTAGGTTTGGTTATTTTTTACATTGGTTTAAAAATGTTCTCAGGTGGAATGAAATCAATGGGTAAGTTGGAACACCTTGAAGTATTCATACACAATCCTTATTGGATGTTTTTAGGAGGAATTGTATGTACCCTTCTCTGGCAATCTTCGTCGCTTTCTACAACTGCAATCATAGGTCTAGTTGCTTCAGGCGCATTACCACTTCCAAGTGCGATTGCCGCTGTCTTGGGTGCGAATATAGGAACGACAGGCACAATCTGGCTTGCAGGAATAATGGTAAGTGATGGCATGCCACAAGGAATAACAAAACAGATAGCTCTTGTGCATACAGGAGTGAATGCACTTATGGCTGTAGCACTACTTCCTTTTATACAACCTATAGCAAGATTTGTATCCAGATTTTAATCTCAAAAATCGAAATTAGCTATATAGAATGTCCGTTTTTGAAAAGTAGGCCCCCACCTTTTTATAAATAATACTTTCCTTTGGCTCTGGGGGGAGGACTCGAACCTCCACGCTCGCCACTACGAGCAGTACATAAACAATGTACCATGTCTGCCTATTTCATCACCCCAGAGTACAAAGGTATTATTCCTCCAAAGACCTTAAAGCACTAATCATACGTGTCATTCCAATTCCACCACCAAATCGTGGGATGAAATCATGTTGAAAGAATTCATCTAATTCAGCTTCAACTCGTTCTTTACCAAAAAGATCAAATAATAAATTAGCATAACCTCCATCAGAAATGGTATAAAACTCTTCTTTCATTTCATCAATGTTAGCTGATCTTTCTGCTGAACCAATTGTTTCTTGACCATCAATAATCACATCACATTTTAAAGCAATGTCTCCATCACGTTTCATATTCCAAAAAGGACTTGTTGAATATGGAAAGTGAGTTATAAATCCAACGCCAGAATCATGAAAGTCGCTAATTCGATCTTCTTCTTTATGATCAAGTTCTTCTACATTCCATTCATTACACCATTCTGCATATGTACGAATGGGGAATGTTTTATTATGATAGAAACCAAGGTCTTTACATAAGTCTTGTTCTATGGAAAGTAGATCATCAAAGTTGCCTTTGCCTTCAAATTCAAACATTGGAAAAATTGTGTCGTGACGACCAGGAACTGGATTTTGTTCTTGTCTGTAACTTGTGCTAACACAAAAGACACCTTCAAGCTCAGGCTTAGTCAACAGTTCATACTCAAGCCACATTTGTCCTGTTTGAGGTAAGGGCCAAATGTTTCCATTATAATTGTATGTTGCAACTGTTGTTGGATCTTCGCAAGCAGCGAGAATAGAAAGGCGATTTTGTGTGTGGACTTCTATGTAACCTTTTTTTGTGAAGAAGGTACGTAACTTCGTGACTGCACTGTTAAATTCAGTGGGCATAATGAGCTGTGTCAAGGACTTCCTCCCTTCATTACGAGTTTTCAATTGTCTTCCTAAATCTTTATATTTATCAATCTAAATATTCGAGATATAAGATACTGAACTTACAGGAAATCTTTTTTGTTGTCTTTTGAGGAACTTCTCTGTATAATATAGGGCATAACAATTAAAAAAGGAAACATGAAAGTTACAGCCTCTCTCCGAAACGAAAAGTCTATTCTGGCAAAATTGATGTCTACAGAAAACATCGATGTCAGACATACGAAGGTACCAACAGCTGCCTTTGATCCAGACAAAAGAATTCTTTATCTTCCAATCTGGAAAGAAATGAATGCTGCTGTATATGACCTCTTCGTATCACACGAAGTTGGACATGCTTTGTATACTCCTGCTGAAGGATGGCATACAGCAAAATGTGAACGTGGGATGAACTTCAAAAGTTATCTCAACATCATCGAAGACGTTCGAATCGAGCGCAAAATCAAATTAAAATATCCTGGAGCAAAAGCTCAAATGTACAAAGGCTATCAAGTTCTTGTACATGATCTGGACTTCTTTGGACTCCATGCAAATAAGATAGATGTCAATACGATGAATTTTATTGATCGTATTAATGTTCATTATAAGTCTGGTGCAACTGAAGGTGTTAAGTTTAGTAAAGAAGAGATGGAAACAGTTGAACGTCTCAACAATATTGATACATGGGATGAGGTTGTTGAGATTGCTAGCACGATTTATGATGCTGATAGCGAATCTGAAACTGAAATGGATTACATGGAGTTTGATAAATTTCTACCACAAGCATGTAATGACCAAGAGGAATCTGATTGTGACGGTGAAGAAGAGGAGAAAGAAGATTCGATAGAAGATTATAAAAACATGTCAGAGTCTATGGAGATGGGTTCATGTGATTCTCAATCAGATGATCAAGAAAAGGGTGATGAAGAAAACAACTCACAAGCAAGTGGAGAATCAGACCAAGATAGTGAAGAAGTTTCTGAAACTGATGGAAACCAAGCAAAGGGAGGACAGAGCAAATCTTCTTTAGATCAATATAGAGAAGAACTTGAAGCTTCTATGGATCAATTTAAAGATCAGATGCTAGAGAAAGCAATAGAGCAAGCGAATACTCAATTCCAAGAATTTTTTGATCCACGTGGTGGAGAAGGTGCAGAGCAACAACCATATTCATTTACAGATCGTGAATATCGTGAGAATGAAGAAGAGCTTGTTGATGAAAGTGCACGATGCATTTATTATGCAAATGCTCCAACTCCAAAATTAGAGGAGTCCCTTATACCATACAAGAAGGTTATGGAGACTTATGATGCAATATGGGATCATGTATCAAGAAAGGGTCCTAATGCTTATGAAAGCATTATGAAAATTGTTCCTGAATTCATTAATGATATACGCAATGAAAATAGTGATATTGTTTCTTACTTGTGCAAAGAGTTTGAAATGAAAAAGCGAGCACATCAGTATAAGAGACAACGTCTTGCTACATCAGGTCGTATTGATATGAATAGACTACATCAGTATAAAACATCTGACAGTATCTTTAGACGTATTACTGCAGTTCCAGATGGAAAGAATCATGGTCTGGTTATGTATATTGATTACTCAGGTTCAATGGCAGAAAGAATTGTTGAGACAGTAATTCAAACTTATGTTTTACTTGAGTTCTGTAGAAGAGCTGGAATTCCTTATAGAGTTGTATCTTTTACAGACTATAGTGTTTCTCGTGAGATTGACAATTTTAAATCAATGTGGATGGATCCAACCTCAAGAGTAGGAAGAGATAGAGATAGAGATGAACCTGAACGCTTTTATGATTATAAAGCAGGCGATGCAGTTCCTTCAAATGGGAATGTACATTTGGTTGAATGGTTCCATGATAAGATGTCAGCAGCTCAACATAAGCGACAACTAGTTAATTGGTTCTCTGCAATTTTACAATATGATAGAGGTATTGATTCTTGGTGTTGGAATAAAGAAAGGATGACACCTTCTGAGAAAAGATGGGAAGCTCTTAGAGATAGAACTGGTGTTGATGATACACGATATATGTTAAGTGGTATGCCTAGAATCTTTGGTAATCTTTGGGGTACTCCATTGAATGATGCAATTCTTCATGGTGTTCCATATGCTAAGAATTTTAAGGAGGCATACAAGTTAGAATGTTTACATTCAATCTTTTTGACAGATGGTGAGTCATCAGGTACAATCCAACTTGTAAAAGAAGATGGAAGATCTCATACTCAACTATACCCTAAAGATCATGATTTTGCGAATCAATGGGTTGGTATGTTATATGATCCTAAAACTAAAAGCCAATACAGAATTGGACAGGGGCGAGGTTTTGTTGCCACTGAAGGTTTATTAAAATATTATAAAGATAAAACTAAAAGTCAGTCTGTTATTGGTTTTCATATTGCAAAGAAACCCCCAATGTCCATGTTTGGATTCAAACGAATGCATGGTAGAAAACCTGGCCACTGGGAAAAGTATCCTCATGAAAAAGCAATGAAGAGCAAATTAAACAAGCAGAAGTATTTGACTACTGATAAGACAGCCTATGATCAATTGTTTGTGATCAAGGCGTTAACCATTGCTCCAGAAGACGAGGCGTTAAATGTTGAGGCTGATGTGTCACACAGGAAACTCGTCACAGCATTCAAGCGTATGAGAAGTAAGAAATTATCTCAACGCCCAATGCTATCTAAATTTATGGACCTAGTTGCCTAGTTGACGTACCTAGGTCTTTACTGTATAATATAGAATATATTCAAAAGTGAAACTCTCTCCAAACGGTATATTATGAAAGAATATCAGATTAAGTTTCTTGAAGAAGCAAGAAAGCAGTTTAATGACAGACCATTCATAACCAGAAAAGAAGCCACTGATCTTTCCAGATCACTGGGTAATGGCTTGCCTCATTGGTTCCTTACTAACTATAGTGTAGGAAGAAACCAATACACACTGGATATGAATATGGCAAAAAGCAAAAAGTGGGGCGATCATTATCGCAAACCAAACATTCAATCTTCAGTTGAAACTGTACAAGAAGTACGAACTGAAGCTGAGACAGAAACAGTAATACATGTAGAGTCTCTAGTTCCCGAAAAAGATCCAAACTACATTCCAGCAGGACACCTTAAAGAACTGGCCAAGATTTTTAAGTCTGGTTATTTTATGCCTGTTTTTACAACTGGATTGTCTGGTATGGGCAAAACAAAGGACGTTTTTGAGGCTGCTGCAACAACCAAACGCGAATTGATTCGTGTCAATGTAACTATTGAAACAGATGAAGATGATCTTCTTGGTCACTTTACTCTTAAAAATGGTGAAACCGTTTGGGAAGATGGACCTGTAGTAATTGCTATGGAGAGAGGCGCAATTCTCCTTCTCGATGAAATTGATCTCGCATCGAACAAGATCATGTGTCTTCAACCTATTCTTGAAGGCGGGTCCATATTCCTTAAAAAAATAAATCGCTTAGTAACTCCTGCGCCTGGATTTAATATTGTCGCAACTGCGAATACCAAAGGTAAGGGTTCTGAAGATGGTCGATTTATTGGAACTAATATCCTTAATGAAGCATTTCTTGATCGTTTTCCTCTCACATTCGAACAAGATTATCCTCATATCAAAACTGAAGAAAAAATACTTCAAGTACAGTTGAATGAGAAAGGTATTGAAGATACTGAGTTTGCTAATCATTTGGTTCGTTGGGCCGATGTGATTAGAAAGACCTTCTTTGATGGTGGAATTGATGAAATCATTTCAACAAGAAGGCTAATAAATATAGTTAGTTGTTATGCTGTCTTTGGTGACAAGCAAAAAGCAATTCAGTATTCAATCAATCGTTTCGATGATGAAACAAAGAATTCGTTTATGGACCTGTACAGTAAGGTTGATGCTGAAGTTATTCAAGAAGAAGAAAATTCTCAAGAAGAGAATCCACCTTCTTTGGAAGAAAAAGAAAATACTGATGATACTATGAACAATTGATTGAAGGAGATTATGGAGATAAATGTTCCCATTTCAAAATTAAGAGAAAATCATATTTTTGTTGCAACACCAATGTATGGTGGAATGTGTAGTGGTATGTATACTAAAGCAAGTGCTGATCTTGCTACCACTGCTACAAAGTATAACATTGATGTGAAATTTTTCTATTTATTTAATGAGTCACTTATAACCCGTGCACGTAATTATTGTGTTGATGAATTTCTTAGAAGCGAACATTACACTCATTTAATGTTTATTGATGCTGATGTATGTTTTAGTCCTGATTATGTTTTAACTTTATCTGCTTTATGTGATGAGGACAAACCTATTATAGGAGGACCATATCCTAAAAAATGCATTGCATGGGAAAAAGTTCGTAATGCTGTTGATAAGGGATTAGCTGATGAAAATCCTATGGATTTGGAAAAGTATACAGGAGACTTTGTATTTAATCCAGAAGAAGGTGTTAATCAAATTGCACTTTCTGAACCTATAAAAGTTTTAGAAGTAGGTACTGGGTTTATGATGATCAGACGTGAAGCAATTGAAGCTTGGAGAGATGCTTATCCTAAATTTAATTATAAACCAGATCATAATCGTTCTGAACATTTTCAAGGCGATCGATACATACATGCGTTTTTTGATACAGTTATTGATAATGATGAATGGTTGGGTGAAGGTAATTCAAATGGAAGTGATCGTTATCTTTCTGAAGATTATATGTTTTGTCAATTGGCAAGAAAGATTGGACTTACTACATGGTTATGTCCATGGATGAACTTACAACATGTAGGAACTTACGTATTCAATGGCACATTAAAAGACTTGGGTAAATTGGAATATGCGGCACATGGATATGATATGAGTCATAGACCTTTTAAAGAGGATCGTGACAAAAAATTGGGTAAGGGTAAACCAAAGAACCCAGGTAACAAAGGTAAACCAAAGACCAAAAGAAAAGGTAAAAGATAATGTTAATTTGTAATGATACTATTGAAGTTCTCAAAAATTATGCTGAGATCAATCAGAGTTTATTGTTTAATCAAGGAAGCACTTTAAAGACTGTGAATGAACAGACTAATGTGATGTCTAAGTGTACAGTCAATGAAGCGTTTCCACAAGATTTTGCAATTTATGATCTTAACAAGTTTTTGGGCGTTCTGTCTTTATTTGTGGAGCCAGAACTAACATTTAGTGATACATCCATGACAATAAAGTCAAGTGTTGATGCTAATAATTTTGTTGCTGGTGATCAAATTGCTGAGTACCAGTTTGCTAATAAATCTTTATTTGAAGATGAACAAAAAATATTAGCAAAAGAAATTGAACTACCTTCTGTAGAGGCTGAGTTTTCGTTAGAAGAAAAATATCTTCAACAGATTATGCGAGCTGCTTCAGTAATGGGTTTACCAGAAGTTGCTGTTGAAGCATCTCAAGGTAGTGATATTAATATGAAGGCTATAGATTCAAAAACGTCTGTAGATAGTTTTTCTGTGACTGTAGGGCAAGGGAGTGCCTCAAGTTTTCGTATGATTTTTAAGATAGAGAATCTTAAATTAATGAGAGGATCGTATGACATACAAATATCCAATAAAGGACTAGGACATTTTAGTCATACTACAAAAGAGTTAGAATATTGGATTGCAACAGAAACGACAACGTAATGAAAACAAATGACAGAAAATATATTATGGGTGGAACGATATCGTCCACAAACAGTGAAGGATTGCATCCTTCCAGCCTACCTCAAGGAACCATTTCAAGCATATGTAGACAGTAAGAGTATTCCTAATTTGCTTTTGACAGGTGGCCCAGGTATGGGTAAGACTACTGTTGCAAAAGCAATGTGTAAGGAGATTGGACTTGATTACTTAGTTGTTAATGGGTCTGAAGAAACTGGAATTGATCTTCTACGAAATAAGTTAGATAGTTATTGTAGTAGTGTTTCCCTACGAGGAGGCAGAAAAGTTATAATTATTGATGAAGGGGATTATCTTAATCCTACTTCAACACAGCCAGCAATGCGAGGGTTTATTGAACGCTTTGCAGATAATTGTAGTTTTATTATTACTTGTAATTATCTTAATAGGATCATTGAACCTATACATTCACGTTGTTCAGTTATAGAGTTTAAAATTACAAAGAAGAACCAACCTAAGATGGCTTCTTTGTTTTTACAACGTGTATTAGACATTCTTAAAGAAAATCAAATACAATTTGAAGAAAAGATTATAGCAGAAGTTATCTTAAAGTATTTTCCTGATTTCAGAAGAATTCTTAATGAGCTTCAACGCTATAGTCAACATGGTACAATTGATAGTGGAATATTTCAACAATTTTCTGATACGAATTTCAAAAAACTTATAAGTGCTTTAAAGGATAAGAAATTTTCTGAAATACGTAAATGGGTTGTTGATAATAGTGATAACGATCCAAAATTAATTTATCGCAAACTCTATGATAATTTGAATGATTATCTAGAACCTCAAACTATTCCTACAGCAATCTTACTGCTTGCTGATTATCAATATAAAGCTGCTTTTTGTGCTGATCATGAGATTAATTTGACAGCATGTCTTATTGAGATGATGGTTGATTGTACATGGAAGTAAATGATTGTTATAGATTTTACAATAGCAATTTTTTTGAAGAAGGATATGCTTGGGGTAATGGTGGAAAAATTGAATGTGATCTACCTTTATATTTGCAGAGACGAGTATCTTCAATACCCTTATCCGAATACAAAAATAATAAACAAACAAAAGATTTATTTTTCGTAACTCTTCATACAGATCTTTTAAATTCAAAATTACTAGATTGTTTTAATAATGATAGTTTTTTTTCTATAATAGAAGATTGTTATAAAAAGAAAATACAAGTAATTATTGATACAAGTTTTGAATGGTTTCTTGAAGAAGACAAAGTTCAATTAAATGATCTATTTCAAAAGTTAGAAAAATATATTGATAATCGTTATGTAAAAATTCTTATAAACTCTAACAAAATTGATTTCATACATGAGCGTTACCACAATTTATTTGTTCTATCTATACCTCATGCTTTTTATCTTATAGATTTTTATAATGACTTTAAATTTTCTTTTCCATACAAAAAAAGTAAAAAATATAAATTTTCAACATTTGTTTCAGGTATATTAAAATATTTTAGGATTGCTACTATATCAGAAATATATTATAGAAAGTTAGATTTTTTTGTTACTGGTCATCCAATTACATCTATTGCTATGGAAGATTGGGTTGATGGTTCTTTATCGGG
>CEUS01248867.1_pt1 | contig 12930 bp, 11 predicted proteins | sample 427031 | NCBI WGS metagenome assembly CEUS01 (sample SAMEA2622837, study PRJEB7988) | marine metagenome | biome: marine biome (ENVO:00000447); feature: marine epipelagic mixed layer (ENVO:xxxxxxxxx); material: "saline water (ENVO:00002010), including plankton (ENVO:xxxxxxxx)" | depth 140 m | reverse complement strand
TGCGGGTTGCGGTGTAATTCCAGCGGGTGTGTCTTTCTTGCAATATTGCGTATGCCGCTCCTAAAAGAGGTGTTTCTTCGTAGCCTGTCTGCTCTTCAAATGTCCAGTGATATTCGGCAGTGTCTGCTAAGAACTTGTCTACGTATTCTTGAGTATACAGTCCTGAATCAATTAATGAGTGTCGAAAAGTTTGGCCGTGACGACGTTCTTCAAAGCCCCATTGGACATATAGTGCGCGTGTTGCCACGCTGTCTCCTGCAGCATTAATCCCACTGAAAACATAGTCATCGACGACCGATTCCACGCCAAGAAATCCCAGCAAAAGTTCTTTTGTTTCATCGGAGATGAGGTGTCCATACTTGGGCATTTCATCCCGTTGTTCCAAGCGATCAGGGAACCACATTCTGGTTTTCGCTGCCCTTGCGAAGTAGGTATCGTAATTCTCTCTTACTTCTTTTTGAACGGCAGCTTGCTTCCCTTCCAGGGTGAATGGTCCTGGCACGATTTCTACCAAGGTGGACGCTCCTTTAAGGCCGTAATTTGATTACCGAATGTGAAAATTACCACAAACACATATTACATCATCTGACTTGAACTTCTAGGCTTTATATAAAGATTAGCAATATTAGTTGAATGTTGCTCTGTTGTATTGCAGTTTCAATAACATTGTGCAGCCTCACGCTGCGATTCCTAATTGGGGTCATTATAGTCTTTTTATTTAATCGGTGCGTGAATTAATACGATTAACTAACAACATTATTCCCATCATTTTTTAATATCCTAGGGATGTATACCCGAGTGACTCTTGCATGAAATCGAATGGACGAAACGTAGTGGTCGACGACTCCTCCATATCTAGACCGTAAGACACTGGCAGGAAAACAGAGGGGTATGGAAGATTATCCGTACATATTTATGTTGATACAAGTCGAATAGGGGTTCAAAATGGTGTCTAGTCTTGTTAAGACTGCATCTGTTGCAACCAAAGCAGATATGAAAGTTGAAGTGGTATCCGAGGACGTCACTTCAATCAAATTCAAATTCATCTGATTCCTATTCCGGTTGCCTGAGAGATATAAACAAGATTTTCACTGTAATGTGACACGGGCCCGCAATTTCAAATTGCGGGCCCGTACTTTACGTTGCTAGCAGAAATTCAGGCAGGGGATTAGTTTTGTTCTGCTGCAGGTGCTGGGTTATCAATGCCACTGATCAGATTCTTGGTCATGTCCGCATCTAATTCGTCCAGCGTCCAGCGATCGGTTTTGTGGATGCTTCGGAACGCTTGTCGAGGGCGATACACAGAGAATGAATATCCGGAAATCCCTAGATCTTGTCCATTCACATGATCCCCAGCTGGTGTTGATAGGTAAACGATTTTAGGTGCGTTATTATCCGGGTCGCGTGGTGACGTACCGTCATGTCCAGTATCTTCTTGCGTCGCGCGCGGTGTGTTTGCGCCGGCGATACCTCTCTGGGCCCGAATTTCCCGGGCGTTCTGTGGGATCGATTCTGACATTCGGGTTTGTCCACCTGGACGCACATTATTCGTGGTGATTCCGTAAGGTCCTAATTCACGAGCTAGCGCACGTGCAACACCTAGATCGCCTTCTTTCCCCGCACTGTAATTGGCTTGGCCACTGCTCCCGAGGCCAGAGCCTGAGGAAAAGATAAAGATTCGACCAAATCCTTGCTTAATCATGTGTGGAGCTGCGTGTCGGGAAACATAAAAGCCTCCGCTCAAGTGGGTTGCAATCACCGCATCCCATTCTTCTTCCGTCATGTTGAAAAGCATCCGATCTCGCAGTATGCCCGCCACGTGCGCGACAATATCAACACGGCCATAGTTGTCGATGGCGGTTTGAATCAGATTTTGTGCACCATCCCAAGTGGCGATGCTGTCATAATTTGCGACTGCGGTTAATCCTTGGTTTGTCAGTTCGTTTGCAACTTCGTCTGCAATGGCGACATCGCCGCCGGAACCATCAAGGCTGACGCCAGGGTCGTTAATGACAACTTTCGCGCCTTCTTTTGCTAACCATGTTGCTACGGCCTTTGCTATTCCTCGTCCCGAACCTGTTATCACTGCGACTTTTCCATCAAGACGGTGTCCCGGTTCGGGTGCGGCTGTGTGCCCACTATGAGTGTGTGGAATCGGACTTTCCATTCCGACGCCCAGTGTTCGTGGGAACAAGTCTTCTAGTTCTGAAACAGTGAAATTGCCCCATTTCTGGATGCTACGGCCAACTGTTGGTGCTGAGTAGAGATAGTAGTCTCCACCACGTGCTCCGAATAATTGGTGGTTTACATCAGATGCGGCTTCACTCAATAGCCATGCTACCAATGGAGCTACGTTATCTGGATCATCGGGGCTGCCTTCCCCGTCCCAGGCGGTGCTTAAGGGGACTGGTGCAAGGGCCGCCTCTTCTTCACCAGTTCTGGCTGTCATTAATCCGCGATGGGCATCAGCCTGCCCTGGAAATGATCGCGTTCTGGCAACTGGCACCACTGCATTTACCGTCACACCATATCTACCTAGGTCTCGTGCTGCCGTGCGGCTAAAACCAATTATTCCTTCAGAGGCTCCCGCCATATTGACTCGACCAACGCTGCCCATGCCGGCGTCGGATGTCAAAACCACGATTTTACCACCGCGTTGTTGTCGGAAAACGACTCCAGCGTGTTTAACAGCAGTGAAGGTAGCTTTAAGATTATTGTTGATCAGGCTCATCCAGTCTTCATCACTCATTTGGGTGAGCATTGAATCTCGGACCACTCCGGTACTTGTGACCAGCAGGTCCATCTGCCCGAAGTTGTCGATAGCTGCCTGAACGATATTTTCACCCGACTCCATTTTTGACATGTCGTCGTAGTTCGCGATTGCTTTCCCGCCTTGCGCTGTGATTTCCGCAACGACTGAGTCGGCTGGGACTTGAGATGACCCCGTTCCATCCGGTTCGCATCCGAGGTCGTTTACAACCACCGAGGCTCCTTCCTCAGCGAGCAGTAGCGCTACCCCACGGCCAATTCCTCGGCCACCTCCAGTAACGACGGCGACCTTTCCTTCAAAACGATTACCCATGTTCCCTCCTCCTTTGACCAGTTTGATTACTTTGCACTTCGATTAAGCCTTGCCACATAAATTCAATCATGGTTGAACGATAGGTTACCAATCTTCGGTGGCAATGCCTTCTTTACAAAATGGCCGGGTTCATTGTATACCAAATTCTTTGTGTGAAGCGAGTTACACACATGTGATTTTGGCAGATGCATGTATGAGCCATGGATTTCCATGTTCCTTTGGATGAGAGCATCAAATAAGGAGCGTTTTTGTACAACATTAGTATTGACTCTTCTTGCGTGTGCGAGGGAATTCTGCTCCGGGCTGCAGTTTTCTTGCCGTTGTGATGAATCCTGTATGTGCAACCATTCGATGGTTTGGGCGGACACTGTTTGGGGATACATCCCAGTTTCGATGCATGACTTCAAAGGTTGATATCATTCCAAACACATCCGTTTTTTGCAATGCTTCAACCACTTGTTGTACCTGTAGAGTTGTTGGAACGTATGCTAAAAATATCCCCCCATCAACTAAGGCATCTAATGCTGTTGGGATCACTTCCCAAGGTTCCGGTAAGTCCAAAATTATTCGATCGACTATTCGTTCGAGTGGTAGTGGTTGAGTAGTAATATCACCTATGGTTAGAGACCATTGATCTGTGATATCCGGTACGAAATTATGTATGTTCTTCCAGGCTGATTCGGCTGCCTCTTCACGTATTTCATATGATATGACTTTGCCGTGTGGTCCTACAGCGCGCAACAGCATTAATGTTAATGCTCCAGATCCGACTCCAGCCTCTAAAACAGTTGCCCCCGGGAAAATGTCACCGTAGACGATGATATGGCCGATATCCTTAGGATAGATTATTGTCGCTTTCCGAGGCATTTTAAGAGCATATTCTTCATACGTCGGGCTTATAACAAGAAATTCCATCCCCTCAGATGTTGCGACCCGTGTGCCTTCTCGAACACCAATTATATTGGTATGTGGTAGGGTCCCCTTATGTGAATGAAAGATGTTTGCTGAGTCAAGGCGGATAAGATATTGACGCCCCTTACGATCTATAAGGATGACCAAACTTCCTTCTGAAGCAAACTTCTCTAATTCTTGCCGCATTTTTCGTTTTCTTCCGAAGGTCCCTTAATTAATTCTCTCGGCTCGTCACAATACTTTGTGTGATGTCTGGTGCCATTTTGAAGTAGAAATAGTGCAGATGAGAAACAAGCTTGATTTGCATCATACGGCATTGGTTTAGGGAATCTTGTCGTATAAAAAAGCCTCGGCGGCGACCTATTTTCCACAGAGGGCTTCCCCTCCAGTATCGTCGGCGCTAAGGAGTTTCACTTCCGTGTTCGGAATGGGAACGGGTGGAGCCACCTTGCGAAAGCCACCGAGGCAATACAGTATACCAGCGGACGGACACACGTGAAAGGGGTTGTCATTTAAACGTGGAGAATAAGATGTAGCAGGCACATTCTTTTGAAAAATGTTGTTGTAAATGCCGCTAGTTCGATTCCGTTTGTAACTTCTCTAATTGTTTGACCGTCTTTTCAGATAGTGTTCCATATTCGTCTCGAATATTTGTATCATGTAAAGAAGGTAGTTGCGTTTCGTCCATGTAAGCAGCACTCACTGACAGGGCACCAAGGAAAGGTGCATTCATCTCTTTAGCGAGATCTTCACCACCACCTGTTCCGAAGACTCCTCCGGACATATTTTCTGCGATTCCTAAAATAGGTATATTCATTTTGCGGACCATATTTATTGATCTTTTCGCATCAAGCCCAGCAAGCCGTTGGGGCGTCGTAACCACAACAAAACCGGTTAGTTGAAGGATTTGCATGACGGTTAGTGGGGCATCCGAAGTTCCTGGTGGCATGTCTACAATGAGATAATCCAACTCTCCCCATTCGGTGATTTCGAGGAATTGGTTCAACGCGTTTGTAATCATGGGACCGCGCCAAATAATTGCTTCCTCTTCGTCCTCTTGAAAATACGCCATTGAAACAATTTTTACGCCAGCTCTCTCTGCGGGGATTAAAGTTCCATCGTTGTATTCTGGTCTCCGATTCACACCTAAGACCTTATCTGCGTTGGGGCAATCGATATCGGCATCAAGAATACCGACGCTTGCACCTTGGGATGCTAGGTACGCCGCGAAATTTACGGCAACGGTTGTCTTCCCCACCCCGCCTTTACCACTGTAAACTGCTACACGATTCTTGATTTGGTCTAATCGGCCAGAAATCTTTTTCCGACGCTCCCAAGTTTTCATCATTCCACTAACCCGGGCTTTTTGCTCTTCAGACATGTTCATTGCGGCCATTATGTGCTACCTTCCTCTGGCGTAATATTGTGTTTGGTTTCGTATATTCTCTTGAAACTATTTGACTGAAAACTAGAGGTCGTGCTGAACCAAGTCTACTGATTGGTAGCCATGATTGGTTTCAGGGAGAATCTTTCTTAGATCAACTATTTCATCTCGTAAAATTGCGGCACGTTCGAATTCTAGATTTTGAGCCGCTTTCTTCATTTGATTTTCAAGGTCTGCAATCAATCTTTGAACATCTCCTGATGATACATTTTCAGCCGATGATCGTGTTGTTCGATTTTCTGTCACACTCTTTACACGGTCACTAATGTCCCTGATCGTTTTTTCTATTCCTTTGGGGCTAATGCCGTTTTTCTCGTTATGTTCATGTTGGATTTCTCGTCGCCGGTAGGTTTCCTCTATTGCTTGTGCCATGGAATCGGTGACGTTATCAGCGTACATGATAACGTGTCCTTCGGTATGGCGCGCTGCGCGGCCGATTGTTTGGATCAGAGATCCCCGTGATCTTAAGTAACCCTCTTTATCGGCATCTAGGATTGCGACTAGGCTAACCTCAGGTAAATCTAACCCCTCCCGCAAGAGGTTGATTCCAACCAAAACGTCATACACTCCAAGTCGTAGGTCGCGCAAAATTTCTGTTCGCTGCAGTGTCTCAACGTCGGCGTGCATGTATTGCGTTTTGATACCCATTTCCATTAGATAATCAGCTAACCGTTCAGCCATATTTTTCGTTAAAGTGGTGACTAAACATCGCTGTTCTGACTTAACACGTTTTTTTATTTGATCAATAAGGTCGTCAATTTGTCCTTCGGTAGATTTTACTTCAATAGTTGGATCTAAGATTCCGGTCGGTCGAATGATTTGCTCAACAAAATCACCGGTATGATCTTTTTCATATGGACCGGGCGTAGCGGAAACAAAAACACCTTGGTTGATATGGGATTCAAACTCTTCCCACTTGAGGGGGCGGTTATCAAGCGCTGATGGGAGCCGAAAGCCGAATTCAACCAAGGTGTTTTTACGCGCAAGATCACCATAATACATTCCATGAAATTGCGGGATTGTCATATGGGATTCGTCAATGAATAGGAGGAAATCATCAGGGAAGTAATCTAGGAGGCACCATGGGGTACTTCCTGGCTCCCGCCGTGCTAAATGACGCGAGTAATTTTCAACACCTGCGCAGTAACCTGCTTCACGAAGCATTTCAACGTCGTATCGCGTTCGTTCTTGAATCCTTTGCGCTTCTATAAGTCGATTTTGCTTTTTGAAAAGCGCAACTTGATCTTTTACTTCATCCTCGATGTCGTCAATCGCGGCAAGTAATTTTTCGCGGCCGGTTACGAAATGTTTCGCTGGATAAATACCGATGTGTTCGCGTTCTGAAAGCAATTCCCCTGTTAACGGATCAACTTCAATAATGCGTTCAATTTCATCGCCAAAAAATTCCACTCGTATTCCAATATCGTCATATGCTGGAAGGATCTCCAAAGTGTCTCCACGTACGCGGAATCGTCCGCGCACGAGATCCATGTCATTTCGTTCGTATTGTAGGTCAACAAGCTGGTGAATCACTTCATTACGGTTATGGTGTTGTCCTTTCGTCATATCAAGGACATGGCCATGGTATTCATCTGGTGCGCCAAGACCGTAGATGCAAGACACGGACGCTACGATAATAACGTCTCGTCGTTCCCACAAGGATCGTGTCGCTGCGTGCCTTAACTTGTCGATCTCGTCATTAACATCGGCTTCCTTTTCGACGTAGGTGTCTGTTCGGGGTACATATGCTTCTGGTTGGTAGTAATCGTAATAGCTGACGAAGTACTCGACGGCGTTGTTAGGAAAAAACTCACGCAGTTCTGCAGCTAATTGTCCAGCTAATGTTTTGTTATGGGCGACGACTAAGGTCGGACGTTGAGCTTTTTCAATCACACTTGCCATAGTAAAAGTTTTACCACTGCCGGTTGCGCCCATGAGGGTCTGGAAACGCTGATTGTCTTGCAACCCAGCGACAATCTTGTCAATCGCAGCAGGTTGGTCACCCGTTGCTTTAAAATCGGTAATTAACTCAAACGCTTTTTCAATTCTCGTCTTAATCTGATTCACCCGCAAATCCTGATACTTGAACGATATTATCGACGCTATTATAGTGTAGCACTGGAGTAACGGACATATGCGCTGAACCCGGTTACTTTGTTCTAAACGTTGCAAGTGCTAAATGCCTGTATCTCTTTGGATTCATGAGCGCATTATGCTGTTGCTACATATCAAGTAGGCTGCGATAATGCGACGAGCGAACTTTCGGATTTCAAGCAATGAGGAGGGACGTAATATGGCGGAGCAAATTTGGCTAGATGCCATAGTTGAAGGTAAGGACGCCTGGGATAAAACACGGACAGTGTTCCCTGAGGAGAATCCAGACCTAAGCTACACAGATCTTTTTGAAATCGATTTTAAAGGATGGAATTTGACGAAGGCCAATTTCAAGGGAACTGACCTTTCTGGAGCTGATTTTTCAGGCGCAGATCTCAGTGGCGCTTTGTTCAATGACTGTGATCTTGTAGGTGCGGTATTTGTTGACGCGACGATTGAGGGTGCAAGCTTCGAGGGAGCTGAAATAGCAAATGCTAACTTTGGCGGAGCTGAGGCCCCTGATACGACAGTGATACCACCCAGCGTTCGACGTCAACGTATGATTGAGGAACGAAAGAGACAAGAACAAGAAGGGAAGGGGTAACTTATCATGGTAGATGAGAAGGATAAGCAGGAAGAGACTGAAGAGGAAAAGAAGAAGCGAGAAGAGTACGAAAAAGAGCGAGACGAGAACAATCGTCGTCAACGCGAGCGCTTACTAGAAAACGAATTCGCTGATGATGATGCGGTAATGGGTGGCCCTGCTCATTAAGAAAAAAATTTCGCCAGATCGGGTATTAGCTTATTGAGGTCGCTCTTCGCGGTCTCCCTAGAACGTTTATATTTTCGTTGCTTTTATAGGCATAAATTGGATAAATGATGCTAGGTCGGTCATCAAATTGTTGGCTGTGGGCGATTAGCTCAGGTCGGTTAGAGCGCAGCTCTGATAAAGCTGAGGTCACTGGTTCAAATCCAGTATCGCCCACCAATCAGTAAGTTCCTTGGAATTGATTCGATTCCCAAATGGGACAAGACATGAAATGACGATTGAATCGTTTACGATCTAATTTCAAGGAGACTTGGTTTTACTTTGCGTTCAAGATTTCGTCTAGCGATTCCATATCGTCAGTCGTTAATTCCCATTCTGCTGCTTTTGCATTGTTCACGACTTGTTCTTCGCTGGTTGCCCCTGAAATAACAGAGTCAATTGACGAGTTGTTCAGTAACCACGCTATTGCGAGTTCACCGATCGTATGATCACGCTCTTGTGCAAACTGCTCGAGGCCCTCTAGAACATCATAGTTGCTGTCTGTAAGGAACCGACTTTGGGCTCGTTGATTCCCAGCGAAACGTGTTCCTTCAGGGATATCCGCGCCACGCTGATATTTGCCTGTGAGGAAACCACCTGCGAGTGGAGAATACGGGATGAAGCTAAGGTCATACGCCGTACAGACAGGAAGCACTTCTCGTTCTACATCTCTCTCGAGCATACTGTATTGTGATTGGATGCTGATGAATGAAGTTAAATGCTCGTGAATAGATGTCCAAAGGGCTTCGGTCAATTGCCAACCGGCAAAGTTTGAACAGCCGATGTAGCGTACCTTGCCTTGGTGGACAAGATCATCGAGAACACGGATCGTTTCATCAATGGGTGTTTCTGGATCGGTAAAATGAATTTGATATAGATCGATATAGTCGGTCTGCAGGCGCCGAAGACTATTTTCAACTTCGTCCATAATGTGTTTACGTGAATTGCCGCGATCATTTGGCCCATCGCCCATTGGGCCAGAGACCTTGGTTGCAAGCAGATATTTGTCTCGTGTTCCGACTAAAGCCTGCCCAATGAATTCCTCTGATTTTCCTCGCCCACCATAAATGTTTGCAGTGTCGATGAAATTAATGCCTTGGTCCAAGCATTTTTTCAGTACTAGTTCGGTTGATTCATAATCCATTCTCATGCCGAAATTATTCGTGCCAAGGCCAACAGCGGATACATTAAGACCAGAGTTGCCCATTCTCTTATATTTCATAATCCTCTCCTTGTGGCTTCCAATTATTTGGATTGTTGCCATGCGCAGAGCATTATACCAGCAAATCAGGGGACCATATCTTCTGTGTTGCGAGGGTGCAAGAGTGTCGGAACGTTGTCCCCAGCGGGAATTGATTCCCCCTGGGGACAAATTCAATTGGTTTATTGATTTGGATCGAATGTCTTATAGCGGCCAGGAGTAACACTAATGATGCTTGGCGTTTTCCACTGATCGGGGAAGAGGGCTATCGCTTGTCCTGGTTCAAGCGTGTGGATTTGCTTGGCCTCCTGCTCAGTTAATCCCATGGTTTTACGTAAATCTGACACGGTCGCCGGATTGGACATGCGATGTACGACGTAGTTTGTGATCAGTTTGAATACGTCAGGATCGATTTGTTCTGGGTAATGACTAATTAGTGTCAGGTTTAAACGTCGCTTGCGTCCCTTCAGAGCGAGGTTGCGGAATTGTTGCATCAATTCATTCATGCGGTGAGCAGCTTTCTTGCCCCAATTCGAATTACTGAGTTGTTAGCTGGAGACGAGTTGTTAAAGAAGTGGGCTGTAGGAGCTAGCCGTAAAGAAGTCCCAGAATTGTGGAAACATAGGGGCGATGATATGGAAAAGCGCTTGAGGGTCAAGCTACGATTAGACGAAAAAGAGTTCCAGCGGTTGCAAAAAGAGGGCCATTTTGGAATGGACGAAGGGGTTTCTAGATCAGATTGAGGTCATATGGAATCCTGGCTTTTTGCCAATGAACTGAAGAAAACAAATCACCCAATTCAAACTGATAGATAGAAGCTCACTACGTTCCCTCGATCTCATTATCGATCACGGTTTGACAGTGTTTATGGAGCGCATCGAATAACGGATATGCAATGAGGGTTTTACGATTGTCGTCGTCCGTTGTCTTTTGCAGACCATTCGCAAATGCGAGTAATCCGGGACCTTCGGCCATGCTGTCTAATTCTCCAGCAATATCTGCCGCGTGGACGATCAAAGCCAGTCGTTCAAGAGCAACATCTTGGATTTTGTAGTGAGAAACCATGGTTTCAAAGGTACATTTCCCATCGTGATGGGTGAATTCGACATCGGGGACATCAAAGGGAACGGCTTCTTCCTTCTCCGCCACACGGGCAACATATTCTCCGGGGACAAAAAGAATCTCGCATTCCGGATCAATGAAGCGACGGATTAACCATGCACATGCTAATCGATCTACCCCAGCGTTTCTGCGTGTTACCCATTTCATAGAGATGCCTCTTCATTGTGATTTCCCAAATAGTGGACGTGCCAATTCCCTTTAAGTGGAAGAATTAGATGAGGGTAAAGGTTCCGTCGGATTGATTGTCAATCATCTGCGTATTTCGGTCAAGGAAGAAAGATGGTGATTACTTGATACACGTGAATACGCATCGTCTCACCGTTTCGTTACCGCATCCTTCAGGCTTGTGGAATTAGAAGAAAGTCCTTGCCGCGAGTTCTGCGCCTGCAACAAGAAATCGCGGATAAATGCCGAGTACAGTGATAGCGATTGCGAGGAACCCCAGGACGATTCGTGGAGTGGGACCAATCATTAATGGGGCGGTCTCAGTGCCTGGCTCAATATACATTTGACGAACGATTTGGAGGTAATAATAGAGTGATATGACACTGTTCAAGATCGCGAGTGAGACGAGCCATAAGAATCCTTCTGCTGCGACAGCTGTAAAGAAATAGAACTTTGTTGCAAAACCAACGAAGAATGGCAAACCGGCAAGCGAGAATAACGATGCCATAAGGCTGATTGCCAGGAAAGGTGACCGTTTTGCTAAACCGGCATAATCAGTTATCTCTTCATGCCCAGTTTGATTGTGGTACACAATAATGGTAAAGAATGCTGCTATGGTTGAGAGCGCGTATCCTGAAATGTGGAAAATTAATCCACTGATAGTCAGGTGTGAAAATGCTGCAATACCCATCAACATGTATCCGGATTGTCCGATACTCGAGTAGGCCATAAGGCGTTTAATATTGCTTTGCGTCAGGGCAACGAGATTTCCAAGTGTCATTGTGAGGCCAGCAATGATGAGGATGATGGTTTGCCAAGATGATATCGACGGCCCAAATGCAGTAACAAATACACGGATAAAGAGGGCGAAAACGGCTGCCTTGGCGAGTGCTGCTAATAGTGCTGTTGTCGGTAAAGGCGCACCTTCATAAACGTCCGGTGCCCACATGTGGAACGGAACAGCGGCAACCTTGAATCCAAATCCGACGATGATCAAGGTGATTCCAAAGAGGAGCCCGAGATTTACCGGCGCGTTGATTGTTGCTTGGGCAATATCGTCAAAGATTGTTGTGCCGAGTAGGCCGTAGACGTAGCTAATGCCAAACAAGAATAAAGCAGAGGAAAGAACGCCTAATATGATGTACTTCATACCAGACTCATTAGATCTTTGGTCGGTACGTGTAATAGAGACCAACACATACAAGCTAAAACTGAGGAGTTCAATGGCGAGAAAGGCTGTGAGTAGCTCACGTGCACCGGCCATGAGCATCGTGGCCAGAACAGCTATCAAAATCAATGCATAGTACTCGCCCTTTTTATCAATGTGTTTTTCAACAAACTCTCCCGAAGCAAACAGGACGCCAATACCGAGGAGTAGGAAAAGAATACGGAAAAAGCTTGTGAAGTGGTCAACAACAATCACGTTTTGTAAGAAGGACGGGGACGAAGGCAGACCAGAAAAAATGTAAAAAACGACAATTAGGCTCAAGCCTGTAATGCTTACATAGGGGAATGATCTCTTGAAACGTTCGGGTACAAACAGATCTATTATGATGATACATCCGGCTAGGATTGCCACCGATATTTCAGGAAGTAGGAGAAGAAAATTCATGGCAGGTTCCCTACATTGGAGGACGTCAAGATCGCGTCAAACTGGGTGTCCAATATTGAGAGGAAGGGGAATGGATAAAGCCCGACTCCGAGGATGACTGCAATCAAGATGCCGGCCGCTACTAATTCTCGAGGTCCGGCATCGGTAATTTTTTCCCATGTGTCTGTGAGCGGACCGAAAAATACGCTACCTAACATGCGCAGAATATAGACGGCTGTCATCATTGCGCCGATGACACCTCCGATCCCAGCGAGGAGATAGACGGTTGAGGTTACTGTCCATGGTCCATCAAAAGCACGAGCAAATGCTCCAAGAATGACCAGTAATTCTGCGATAAATGCACTCGTGCCTGGCAAAGCAAGGGATGCGAGACCAACAATCGTGAACAGCCCTGCTGTTTTCCCCATGCGGTGGGAAAGACCTGACAAAAGAGTGACGTCGCGAGTATGTGTCCGGTCATATACTATCCCGACAGATGTGAAGAATAGAG
>CEUS01059980.1_pt1 | contig 12931 bp, 10 predicted proteins | sample 427031 | NCBI WGS metagenome assembly CEUS01 (sample SAMEA2622837, study PRJEB7988) | marine metagenome | biome: marine biome (ENVO:00000447); feature: marine epipelagic mixed layer (ENVO:xxxxxxxxx); material: "saline water (ENVO:00002010), including plankton (ENVO:xxxxxxxx)" | depth 140 m | reverse complement strand
AAGAAAATTTTATGAATTAGAAAAAATGTGGTCTGAACTAATACCTAAAGAAAAGTTAATGATATGAAAAAGTTAATTCATTTATTTTTTTTAATTTACGCCTTTTTTATTTTTGTAAATTTATCATTTGCAGCAAATGATGAGAACATTTATAAAAAAATTGATTTATTTAGTGAAGTTTTAGATAAAATAAACAAAGAGTATGTTGAAGAAGTAAATCAAAGTGATGCTATGGATGCAGCTATAAATGGAGTTCTTCAATCTTTAGATCCTTATTCCGGCTACATGTCACCAGAAATGCTTCAAGACATGCAAACAGAAACAAGTGGTGAATTCGGAGGACTTGGTATCGAAGTAGGAATGGAGGCTGGAGTAGTTAAGGTAATTTCACCTATAGATAATTCTCCCGCTTCAAAAGTGGGCGTTAAAGCTGGAGATTATATTGTAAAAATTAATGACATTCAGGTTCAAGGTAAATCATTAACAGAAGCGGTACAATTAATGAGAGGTCCTGTAGGTTCAGATATTAAAATTACTGTTAGAAGAAGAGGAGTTAAAAAAGCAATAATTTTTAATATCACTAGAGACATAATTAAAGTCGAATCTGTAAAATCTAAAATTATTGATGATAATGTTGGATATTTAAGATTAACTTCGTTTAACGAAAATAGTAGTGATCAATTTAGAATTAAAATTATAAAATTAAAAAAAGAAAGTAAAATAAAAAATTATATACTTGATTTAAGAAATAATCCCGGAGGGCTTTTATCACAAGCTATTAAAATTACCGATTTTTTTTTAGAAAATGGTGAGATTGTTTCAACAAAAAGCAGAAAGTTTTCAGAAAGCAGAAAATGGTTTGCAAAAAAAGGTGATTTAATTAACGGAGGCATTTTGGTTGTTTTAATTAATTATGGATCAGCATCTGCATCTGAGATTGTTGCAGGTGCTTTACAAGATCATAAAAGAGCAATTTTAGTTGGAGAAAACACTTACGGAAAAGGTTCTGTACAATCAATTATTCCATTAAATAATAATGGAGCAATAAGATTAACTGTTTCAAAATATTATCTTCCTTCAGGAAAATCTATTTCTGAAGTTGGTGTAACACCTGATATTGAAGTTGCTGAAAGTTCTGATGAATTTAGAATTAACACCGAAACAGATAACCAATTGAAATTTGCAATAAAACTTATTAACGGATAAAAATGCATAATAATTTACCACTCAGAAATGGGGTTGGAGTAGTTGTATTAAATGAAGAAAACAAAGTGTTTATTGCTAAAAGAATTGATAATCCAAAAAGCTTTTGGCAAATGCCTCAAGGTGGTGTTGATTTTGGAGAGAACTTTTATAAAGCAGCTTTAAGAGAGCTAGAAGAAGAAACCAGCATTAAAAATGTTTCTTTAATAAAAGAAATTGAAGGATTTATTACCTACACACTGCCAAGTCATTTGATTGGAATAATTTGGAAAGGAAAATATAGGGGTCAAAAACAAAAATGGTATGTTGTAAAATTTAATGGAAAAGATAGTGAAATTAACATTAATACAAAAAAACCTGAATTTTTAGATTGGCGATGGGCAAGTCTTGAAAGCATTACAGATACAGTAGTAGATTTTAAACTTGATATGTATAAAAAAATACAAATTGAAGTAAAAAAAATAATTTCTAATTAACTGTTATTGATTTAAGCACATCAATTTTTTGGTTAATTAAAAATTTCTTTTGATCATTTATATTTTCATCTGTAAGATCTTTTTCAGCATCTTTGAGCAATTGGTCTAAATAAGAGCTTTTAATATTTTGTAAACCTGAAATATAGCTCGTGAGTATAGACAAAGTATTGTTCTTAAATTCGATAATTCCATCTTCAACATAAAATTTTTCCTCATTTCCTTTTGCAATTACTTTAATAATACCTGGTTTTAAAAATGAAATTATTGATATATGATTCTTTAATATTCCCATTTCACCTTCATATCCTGGTATAACAACCTCTGTAACATCATCTTTTAAAAGAAAAGATTTTTCTGGATTTACTATTTCTAATTTAAACTCTTCGCTCATTAAGCTGCTGCATCTTTGGCCATTTTTTCTGCTTTTTCTACAGCCTCTTCTATTGTTCCCACCATATAAAAAGCGGCTTCAGGTAAATGATCGTATTCACCTTTACAAATTGCATCAAATCCTTTTATTGTGGATTCAAGTTCAACTAATTTTCCAGGAGATCCAGTAAATACTTCCGCTACAAAAAACGGCTGTGATAAAAATCTTTGAATTTTTCTAGCTCTGGATACAGTTAGTTTATCTTCCTCAGATAATTCATCCATTCCTAGGATTGCAATTATATCCTGTAAAGATTTATAAGTTTGCAATATCTTTTGAACTTCTCTTGCAACTCTGTAGTGTTCATCTCCCACAATTCTTGGGTCTAAAATTCTTGAAGTTGAGTCTAAAGGATCAACTGCAGGATAAATTCCAAGTTCTGCGATTTGTCTTGAAAGTACCGTTGTTGCATCTAAGTGTGAAAAAGAAGTTGCTGGAGCGGGATCGGTTAAATCGTCTGCTGGAACATAAATTGCCTGAACAGATGTAATTGATCCTTTGTTAGTTGTTGTAATTCTTTCTTGTAAATTACCCATATCTGTTGCAAGAGTAGGTTGGTATCCGACTGCTGATGGTATTCTACCTAATAAAGCAGAAACTTCAGAACCAGCTTGGGTAAATCTAAAAATATTATCTACAAAAAATAAAACATCTTGGCCCTCTTGATCTCTAAAATATTCTGCAACAGTTAATCCTGTTAGACCAACTCTTGCTCTAGCACCAGGAGGTTCATTCATTTGCCCATAAACAAGGGCAGCTTTGGATCCTGGCCCATCTGGCTTGATAACACCTGATTCAATCATTTCGTGATAGAGATCATTACCTTCTCTAGTTCTTTCTCCTACTCCAGCAAAAACAGAAAAGCCGCCATGAGCTTTTGCTATATTATTAATTAATTCCATTATAATTACTGTTTTTCCAACTCCTGCACCTCCAAATAAACCAATTTTTCCTCCTTTTGCATATGGTGCAAGTAAATCAACCACTTTAATTCCGGTTACTAATATTTCTGTTTCTGTAGATTGATCTGTAAATACTGGAGCCAGTCTATGAATAGGCCAACTTTCTTTAGTTTTAACTTCACCTTTTTGATCTATAGGTTCACCAACTACATTAATAATTCTTCCTAAAGTTTCTGGACCAACAGGTACTTTAATTGGTGCTTTAGTATCTAATACTTCATCACCTCTTTTTAAACCTTCTGTACTATCCATTGCTATTGTTCTAACACTGGATTCCCCTAAGTGTTGTGCAACCTCAAGCACTAACCTTGCACCTCCATTATTACATTCTAGTGCTGTCAATATTTCTGGAAGCTCACCTCCTTCAAATCTTACATCTACTACTGCTCCTATAACTTGTGTAATATGTCCTTTTCCACTCATAACTATAAACTTTCTGCTCCTGATATTATTTCTATTAGTTCTTTGGTTATTGCTGCTTGACGGCTTCTATTGTACTGAATAGATAGTTTATCAACCAATTCTCCAGCATTTCTAGTCGCATTATCCATAGCTGTCATTCTAGAACCTTGTTCGCTGGCTGAATTTTCTAACATTGCCTTAAATATTTGAGTAGAAATATTTTTTGGCAATAAATTACTTAAAATTTCATCTTCCTCAGGCTCAAATTCATAATTATCTTCCAAGGTATTTTCTTTAGAATTAGAAGTTTTTAAAGGAATTATCTGCTGTTCTTGAGGTATCTGAGTCATTACATTTTTAAATTGATTAAAAAAAATTGTACAAATATCAAATTCTTTTTTCTCAAATTTTTCAATAATCAATTTTCCAATTTTTTCTGCATCAAAATAATTTGCATTCTTTGATTCTTTAAAAGATATTTTTTCAATAATAAAATCTTTATAAATTCTTTTCAATTGATCATAACCTTTGGTTCCAACTGTGATAATTTTCAGAGTTTTTTTTTCATTTAATATTTTTTCAAAAAAACTTTTTGCTTTTTTAACAATATTTGAATTAAAACCTCCACAAAGTCCTCTATCCGCAGTTAAAACTATACAAAGATGTACTTTATCATTTCCAGTTCCGGCAAGTAATTTTGGTGCATTTTCTTTTTCCGATATCCCATAAGACAAATTCAATATTATATTGTTCATTTTTTCCGAGTAAGGTCTTCCCTTTTCTGCACTTTCTTGAGCCTTTCGTAATTTAGCAGTAGCTACCATTTTCATTGCTTTAGTTATCTTTTGTGTTGATTTAACACTAGTTATTCTTTTTTTTAAATCATCTAAACTGGGCATATCTTTACTTAAAATTTGATTTTAAATCTTTTATTAAATCAGTTAATTGTTTTTCTATGTCTTCCTCTATTTTACCAGAACTTTTAATTGATTCTAATATTTCAGATTTTTCTGATTTACATTTTTCTAGAATTTTAATTTCAAATTCAGCAATATCTTTAAGCTCAACATCATCTAAATAACCTTTGACACCGCAATATATTGAAATTACCTGCTCTGCAACTGTCATGGGAGTATACTGCTTTTGTTTTAAAAGCTCAGTTAATTTTGATCCTCTGTTTAATAATTTTTGAGTAGCTGCATCTAAATCGGATCCAAATTGAGCAAATGCTGCCATTTCTCTGTATTGAGCAAGCTCAAGCTTTATAGAGCCAGCAACTTTTTTCATCGCTTTCGTTTGAGCTGCCGAACCAACTCTAGATACTGAAAGGCCAACATTAACAGCGGGTCTAATACCTTGGTTAAAAATTTCAGTTCCAAGGAAAATTTGCCCGTCTGTAATTGAAATTACATTTGTTGGAATATATGCAGATACATCACCTGCTTGTGTTTCAATTATTGGTAAAGCAGTAAGAGATCCTCCACCATTTTCATCATTTAATTTGGCTGCTCTCTCTAAAAGTCTACTGTGTAAATAAAAAACATCACCTGGATATGCTTCTCTTCCTGGAGGTCTTCTTAATAATAATGACATTTGTCGATATGCAACAGCTTGTTTGGATAAATCATCATAAATAATTAATGCATGCATACCATTGTCTCTATAATACTCTCCCATTGTGCACCCAGTGTATGGTGCCAAAAACTGTAATGGTGCAGGATCTGAAGCTGTAGCTGATACAATAGTTGTATAGTCCATTGCTCCGGCATCTTCTAAAGTTTTTACTATTTGAGCTACTGTTGATCTTTTTTGTCCAACCGCTACATAAATACAATATAATTTTTTAGTTTCATCATTTGATTCATTTATTTTTTTCTGGTTAATTATAGTATCTATTGCAACTGCAGTTTTACCAGTTTGTCTATCTCCTATAATTAATTCCCTTTGACCTCTTCCAATTGGAATTAAACTATCAATTGCTTTGAGACCAGTTTGCATTGGTTCATTAACTGATTTACGAGGAATAATTCCTGGTGCTTTTACCTCAACTCTGTTTTTTTTGAGCCCTTTATCCAAAGTTCCTTTACCATCAATTGGATTGCCTAATGCATCCACTACTCTTCCCAAAAGTTCTTTGCCTATGGGAACATCAACAATTGCTCCGGTTCTTTTTACAGTGTCACCTTCTTTAATTGCTCTATCGTCACCAAATATAACAACTCCAACATTATCACTTTCTAAATTAAGAGCCATGCCTTTAGAACTATCTGAAAATTCTACCATTTCACCAGCTTGAACATTATCTAATCCATAAATTCTTGCTATACCATCTCCTACGGACAAAACTTGTCCAATTTCAGAAACTTCTGCTTTATCTCCAAATTTTTTAATTTGTTCTTTTAATATCTTTGTTACTTCAGAAGGATTTATTTCCATTTATATTCCTATCATCTTATTTTCGATTTTTTGTAATTTATTTTTTATAGAAGTATCAATCATTATACTACCAACTTGAATGATTAATCCACCAATTAAACTAGGATCATATTTATAATTAATTTGTATATTAGAACCAAAATTTTTTGCTAATTCATTTTTAATTTTTTTAATGTCGTTATCATTTAATTGTTTAGCTGCTGTAAGTTTAGCTCGAATCTCTCCACGTTTATTGGAACAAATATCTAAAAAGTCTTTTAAAATCTTTTCAATATAAAAAAATCTTCTTTTAACAATTAAAAAATTTAAGAATTTTTTAAATAACTCGTTAAAATTAAATTTTTCATATATTAAATTCATTATACTTAATTGATCTTGTTGTTTATTAGTAGGATCTTTAATTAGAATATTAAAATCTTCACTTTGTCCAATTAATTTTATAACTGCAATTACTTGTTGTTCTACTAAATCTAATGAATTATTTTCGTTAGCTAATTCGTATAACGCTTGAGAATAACTATTTACCGATGACATAAAAAAAATTGATTTTAATTAACATAACAACAATCGCTCTTCAAGCGGCAGAATGGCTAAAATCATTATTTTTACTTCACTAATTAAAGCTTATTGGGTCCACATCAACTATTAGTTTTATTCCGGATTGAAATTTGAATTTTTTTAGTACTAAAGACAAAGATTTTTGAATTTTAGATGTTTTTTTTGCTCTAATAAGCAATCTATTTCTAAAATTTTTTCTAATTTTATAAATTGGAGCATTGATTGGGCCTAACACTTTTTCATTCAAATTTTTTAATAGATACTCTTTTAATCTAAAAGATTCTTTTTGCAATTTTTGCTCATTTGTTGAAGTTACTATTAAAGCAACAAATCTTTCAAATGGGGGCAGGTTATTTTTTTGTCTCAAATCTAATTCTTTATCTAAAAAAATAAATGGATCTGAATTTGTAATTTTAGAGATTGTATCTGATTTTAGATTATATGTTTGAAAATACACTTTAGCAGGTTTTCCTGTTCTTCCTGCTCTACCAGAAAGCTGATGGTATAATTGAAGATTCTTTTCAGATCCTCTCAAATCATAACCTAATGATGACAAATCTATATCTAATACAACTATACAATTTAAATTTGGAAAGTGATATCCTTTAGATATTAATTGAGTGCCAATTAAAATTTGCACATCGTTATTAATAATTTTTTGTAAAATATCTGATGATGATTTTTTGTTCATAGTGTCACTGGAAAAAATTAACGATTTATATCCTGGAAAAATTTTTTTTACTTCTTCAGAAATTCTTTCTACTCCTGGGCCACTAAATACCAATTCACAAATTTCACTATTTTCACATTTTCTCTTTAACTCAGTTTTATAACCACAGTAATGGCACAATAAATTTTTTTTATTTTTATGATAAACAAGATTAATTGAACAATTTGGACAAGAATAAACTTTTAAACACTTTTTACATAATGCAAAAGGAGCAAAGCCTCTTCTGTTGAGAAATAAAAGAACTTGATCTCCATTTATTAAATGATTTTTTACTTTTTCAACTGTTTTGAAGGAAATCCATGATTGGCTTGCGAGCTTATATTTTTTTAAATCTATAATTTCATGACTTGGAAGTTTTGCATTTTTGTATCTATTGATTAGTCTCGAATAAGAATATTTACCTTTTTTCATATTATCATATGTTTCAATTGAAGGTACTGCTGTCACAAGATTAATTGGTATATTTTCAAAAAAAGCTCTTGATATTCCCATATCCCGCGCATTATAGATTAATCCTTCATCCTGTTTAAAAGATTGATCATGTTCTTCATCTATAATAATAATTCCAAGTTTATCAAAAGGAAGAAATAATGCGGATCTAGCACCTATAACAACTTTTATTTTTCCTTTTAATAATCCATTCCAAATTATTTTTTTTCTTTTTTTTGTAATCCCTGAGTGCCAAATTGCAGGATTAAATCCAAAGTATTCTTTAAATTTTTTTTCAAACTCACTAGTAAGTCCAATTTCAGGAAGTAAGATTAATCCTTGGAAACCTTTGTCTAGTTTTTGTTTAATAGAATTAAAATAAACAATTGTTTTACCAGAACCCGTGGTTCCTTGAAGTAAATGAACTCTAAACTTCTCATTAATTAAGTTTAATTCTTTTAGTGCTTGAATTTGTTCATTGGAAAGATTAAATGTTTTCGTTTCAAAAAAACTCAAATATTTTTCATATTCATGATCATTTACAGATTCGAATACTTTATTACTATACAAATGAAGCCTTAATGCCATTCCCCTGGGAATAAGATTATATTGAGAAAACCAATTAAGAAAATCTATTGTTTTACTATTTAAAGAATTGATGTCTATTTTTTTTATAACTTTTTTTAATTTAAAATTTTTTTTTTTTGTTTTTTCAAAATAGTTCCATACGACACCTACAAAATTTGATTTGCCGAATGGTACTAATACATAGTCTCCAATATTTAATTTAATATCAGTTTCATATGTAAATGGATGATCAAAAATGTTTGGAACTAAAATTGGTATTTTCATAATTTCATTATGAAAATATATTACGAATGTATTTGTCTTTTATCTATAGATAATGCAGCCTCTTTTATTGCTTCTGAAAATGTGGGGTGAGCATGACAAGTTCTTGCAATATCTTCTGAGCTTGCGCCAAATTCCATTGCAATTGCCATTTCAGCAATCATTTCTCCAACATGTGGTCCTATCATGTGAACTCCTAAAACTTTATCTGTTTTGTCATCTGCTAAAATCTTTACAAAACCTTCGGGTTCATCTATTGCTTTAGCTCTTGAGTTAGCCATAAATGGAAATTTTCCAACTTTATATTTTTGATTATTGTTCTTAAGTTCTTCTTCAGTTTTGCCAACCGAAGCAACTTCTGGAAAAGTATAAATTACACTTGGTATTACATTATAATTTACATGTCCGGATTGACCTGCTATTAATTCTGCAACCGCAATACCCTCTTCTTCAGCTTTATGAGCTAACATAGGACCTTTAATAACATCACCTATTGCATAAATATTTGGTATATTAGTTTGAAAATTATTATTAACTTGAACTCTTCCTTTTTCATCAACCTTAACACTAACTTTATTTAAATTTAAATTTTTTGTATAAGATTTTCTTCCTACAGATACCAGTACAACATCGCAGTCAATTTGGTTTTTCTTACCTTCACTATCTAAAACATTAATAATTATTCCATTTTTAGATTTTACAATTGACTGAACCTTAGTTTTAAGATGAAAATTTAATCCTTGTTTTTTTAATATTTTCATAAACTCATTGGAAATTTCTTTATCCATTCCTGTAGCAATATGATCTAAAAATTCAACAACATGAACATTGGATCCTAGTCTTGACCAAACTGAACCCATTTCAAGTCCAATATATCCTCCTCCTACTATCACCATTTTTTTTGGAACCGATGAAAGTGAAAGAGCACCAGTTGAAGAAATAATTTTTTTTTCATCAAATTCTACCCCAGGTAAAGCAACTGCCTCTGAACCAGTGCTTATAACAATTATTTTCGTATCAATTATTTTTTGATTTTTATTACTATCAGTTACTAAAACTTGATTTTTTGATTTAAAACTTCCTGTGCCTTTAAAATAGGAAACTTTATTTTTTTTAAAAAGAAATTCTATTCCTTTTGTTAAAGTGGATACTGCATTCTCTTTATTTTTCATCATTTTTTCTAAATTAAGTTTAACTTCACCTACTTCAATTCCAATTTTCTCAAAACTTTTAGCATTATGATATTTTTCAGATAGATTTAATAGACTTTTTGAAGGTATACAGCCTATATTTAAACATGTTCCACCAAGTGACCCTCTGGATTCTATACAGGCTGTTTTAAATCCAAGTTGAGATAGTCTTATTGCACAAACGTATCCCCCGGGTCCACCACCAATAATAGTTACATCAAATTTTTCTGACATTTAAATATCTAAAAATAATCTTCTTGGATCCTCTAAATTTTCTTTAACTGTTTTAAGAAATGAAACAGAATCTTTTCCATCTATAATTCTATGATCATAAGAAAGAGCCAAGTACATTAACGGTCTAATTTTTATTTCTCCATTCACAACTACTGGTCTTTCAACAATATTATGCATGCCTAATATCCCTGATTGAGGAGGATTTAGTATTGGCGTTGACAGCATTGATCCATAAACACCACCATTACTAATAGTAAATGTTCCACCTTGAAGATCATCTATCGTTAAATTTCCAATTTTTGCCTTTTCTGAAAGCTCTTTAATATTTTTTTCGATTTCAGCAAAAGATAATTCATCAGCATTTATTATAACTGGAACTACCAGACCTTTATCGGTCCCAACAGCAAAACTTATATTATAATAATTTTTATAAATAATTTCTTGACCTTCTATTTCAGCATTTATAGACGGAAATAATTTTAACCCAACCACACAGGCCTTCACAAAAAATGACATAAATCCAAGTTTAATTCCAAATCTATTTTGAAAGTCATCTTGGTTTTCTTTTCTCATAGAAATAATATTTGACATATCAACTTCGTTAAAAGTAGTTAACATTGCTGCATTTTCTTGAGCTTCTTTTAATCTTTTTGCAATAGTTTGTCGTAACCTAGTCATTTTAATTCTCTCTTCTTGTCCATAATCAATTTTTCTTTGGTTTGGTTGTGGATTAGTTCCCATTAAATTGATTAAGTCACCTTTTAGAATTCTACCATCTTTTCCTGATCCTTGTATTTGATCAACATTTATTTTCTTTTCAGAAATAATTTTTCTTACCGATGGAGAAAGTACTGACTTTATATCTATTACTTTTTTCTCATTTAATTCATTGTTTAAAATAAGTGGATCCTCATTTTTTAGAATAAGTGGCTCTAATTCTGATTTTGTTTCATCAAAAATTCTAGGTTCTACACTTTTCTCTATTTTTGTATTAACTACATTATTAATATCTTTTTTGGTCTCAGGTTTTGATATTTTTTGTTTTGTGCTATCAGTGTCTTCTTTTGTTGTTTCTGAAATAATACCTAACACAGCTCCTACTTCAACCGTTTCACCATTTTTAAAATTTAATTCGGATAGAACCCCATTAATTGGGGATGGAACTTCAAGATTAACTTTATCAGTTTCTAATTCTACAACAGGTTCATCTGCTAAAATTTCTTCTCCCTTATTTTTTAACCATTTGGCAATAGTTGCTTCGGTTATGCTTTCGCCTAAGACTGGAACTAATATCTTTTCACTCATTTATTTAAATACATTTTTAATAATTTCTTTTTGTTGGACCAAATGTCTGTTTGCATATCCAGTAGCTGGAGATGCAGCAGGATTTCTTCCAATGTAAGAAATATTGTTATTATTAGCTTTAATATAATCTAAAGTCCATTGTATATAATCTCTCACAGAAAACCAGGCTCCCATATTTTTTGGCTCTTCTTGGCACCAATAAAATTTTGAATTTTCTGCATAATCTTTTATTTCCTTAACTAAAGATTTAACTGGAAAAGGATATAATTGTTCAATTCTTACAAAAATTATATCGTCTCTTTTTATTTTTTCGCGTGCCTCTAATAAATCAAAATAAATCTTTCCTGAGCATATAATTACTTTTTTAATTTTTTTATTTTTTTTTAGTTCTATTAATCCATTTGATTTATCTAATGCATGATCCCAAAGAACTCTATGAAAAGAATTTTTACTACCAAAATCTTCAAGGTTAGAAGTACAGTGCTTGTGTCTAAGTAGTGACTTTGGTGTCATAATTACTAATGGTTTTCTAAAATCTCGGTGAATTTGTCTTCTTAATGCATGAAAGTAATTTGCAGGCGTTGTACAATTGATTACTTGTAAATTGTCTTGTGCACATAACTGAAGAAATCTTTCTAGTCTACCTGAGGAATGTTCTGGACCTTGACCTTCATAACCATGAGGTAACAACATTACTAGTCCACTTGCTCTAGACCATTTTCTTTCACCAGAGGAAATAAATTGATCAATAATAACTTGTGCACCATTCACAAAATCTCCAAACTGTGCCTCCCAAATAGTTAATGTGCTTGGTTCTACTAAACTATAACCATATTCAAATCCTAATACAGCTAGCTCGGATAACAAACTATCGACAACTTCAAAATTTTTTTGATTTATAGATATATTGTTTAAGGGAATATAACGTGAATTATCTATTTGGTTTCTTAAAACTGAATGTCTTTGACTAAAAGTTCCTCTTCCAGAATCCTGGCCCACGAGTCTTACTGGGTAACCTTCATCAAGCAAAGTTCCAAACGCTAAGGTTTCAGCAGTAGCCCAGTCTATTCCTCTTTTTTTAGTAATTGACAGATTTCTTGTTTCAAAAATTTTGGAAATTGTTTTATGAACATTTATATTTGAAGGAATTTTATGAATTTTATCAGAAATTTTTAATAGTTTTTTTAGATCTACTCCACTTTTACCTCTTTTATCTTTGCCTTTTTCTGGTCTATATCTTGACCATGTACCTTCAAACCATTCAATTTTGGGATTATAATTTTTTGCAGTTTTAAATTGCTCATCAAGAAGATTTCTAAAAATTTTTTTCATATCATTAAATTCTTCTAAAGAAATAATTTTTTCTTCGATTAGTTTATTTGCATATACGTTGACCGGCGTTGGATGTTGTCTAATTTTTTTGTACATTAATGGTTGAGTAAAAGATGGTTCGTCACCTTCGTTATGGCCAAATCTACGATAACAAATCATGTCTATAACAACGTCTTTGTTAAATTTTTGTCTAAACTCAATTGCAATTTTAGCACAATGAACTACAGATTCTGGATCATCGCCATTGCAATGTAATATTGGAGCATCAACTACTTTACCTAGATCTGAAGGATAGGGACTTGATCTAGCAAATCTTGGGCTAGTGGTAAAACCAATTTGATTATTAACAATTATATGAATTGTTCCACCTGTATTGTGCCCGGGTAAACCTGACA
>CEUS01550307.1_pt1 | contig 12933 bp, 9 predicted proteins | sample 427031 | NCBI WGS metagenome assembly CEUS01 (sample SAMEA2622837, study PRJEB7988) | marine metagenome | biome: marine biome (ENVO:00000447); feature: marine epipelagic mixed layer (ENVO:xxxxxxxxx); material: "saline water (ENVO:00002010), including plankton (ENVO:xxxxxxxx)" | depth 140 m | reverse complement strand
CCGCGCTCAGTCAAAGATAGTTCATCAACCTCGAGCATCTCTACATCCGGTAGATACCCGATAACGAGCTGGGCTATACGATCCCCATTATGAACCTGATGTTGCTTTTGGGGGTTCGCTACATACATAGTTACAAAAATCTCGCCTCGGTAATCGCTATCGATTGTTCCCAAGGGAACGACAACTCCCTGCAAACTTAACCCAGAACGCGGACGAACTTGCACGTCTAATCCTCTCGGGATTTCAAGAGCAATACCTGTTCCAACTAATTCGGGAGTAGAACCAATCATACGAGATTTCCCGTCGAAACATGCCATTAGATCGAAACCACTTGCTCCAATTGATCCTTGTTCTGGAATATGAGCGTTCGGGGATAAACGCTTCCACTTAATTGTCTGCTTCATCGGCCTAGTCCTCGCACACAAAAAAGGGAGCCTTTAAGGCTCCCTTTTGCTATCAATTTATAGACTAACCTAACTTTGCTCTTCTCTCCTTGGAGATCGCAAGTAATACACTCCTGTGCTTACTAAGACGAATCCAAACACTCCAAGCGCGAACAATACCCATGATGGTGGTGTAATATCACCCACAATTGGTGCCTCAGGTGTCGCCCCTGGTGCTAGTGTTGCTGTTGGGGTCGGCGGAGGCAATGGCGATGCAAGGGAGTACAATCCTTGTCTCCGTGCCAAAGCAGTCACGGTTCGACTGACAGGATCTAAAGATCCGCCAATACTAATCCATTGTTCGACATCAGGGTTCCAACGTACAACCCGAAGCTGTGATTCGCCCATTCCTACCGCAATATCTGCATCGGAGTAAGAAAGAACTAAGTCAACAGACTTACTAAATTTGAAATCGCTCAAAGCAATACCGTCAGCCAACACTTCTAATTCGAATTGCGGACCAACGATGTACATTGACGCAGCCTCGCGCACAGATGAACGGTCAACATCCGTTACCTGGACATCTACGAGCGCTGGCACGCCGCCAACTGGAATATTCACAGTAACGTCATTACTTACCGAAGAAATCGTCGCAGCAGCAGCAGGCGATATCTCAGATCTCTCCTGATCTGCTCCTGGAGGTACAGGAGTTGGGGTTGCCTGAAGAGGCGTATCCAATGCCACCAACGCGAATGTGGATAATCCCTTATCCGAAGTACCTGTGAAACACGCTTGTGTTGAAGTTTCAGATGCAAGAGTTGTCGGCAATGTCTCGCGACGTCCCGCGTCATCCAACCTGAAGATAGCAAACAAGCCTGATGCTAATGCTGCTGATCCACCATTATTGGTGTACCAATTGGATCCTACACACATTGAAACTTCTGAACTAGCAACCATCGCCTGGTCTGCAAGTCCAACCTTCTTGACTGTAATCGCGTAGGCAACATCCTTAATCGTTGTACTTGCATTCGAAGCTGCAAGCTCAAAAGAACTGGCTGCGTTTGCATTTAACTCATCGGAGATAGAAAGGCTTATGTTCGCTGAATCTGGTATATCACTCAAGATAGCAGTTAACTGAACCTCTACATCACCAACATCTGCATTGAAACTAGAGAGATCAACTGCTTGGGGAACCGTTACCAGTGCAAGCTCCTCAACAACAGCTTGAGCAGCAGACCCTGTACCGGTTAAGTCAGTTTTAAGTTGAGCAACAATGTTCGCTTGGGTCGCTCCATCATCACTCTTCACTGGTATCGTTACTTCAACTTTTCCAGTGCTCGCATTTGTGGCAACTGTAACACCACTGGAGGTATCTTCAAATGACTCCAGACTCGTACCGGAGGAAAGCTCCAAAGGAAGCTCTATAGTTATCTCATCACTAGAAGTTGATTTCTCAACACTGATCGAACCACCTGATGTGACCGTAACAGAATTTCCAGCTGCGTCGGTCGCCGTCGAAGTCGTTGACGTAAGAGCAACCTCTATCTCAACAGGTGCCGCATCCACGACCGGAGTGTTAGTGGGCGTCGGTGTCGGCGTCGGCGTCGGAGTTGAAGTCGCCGTTGGCGTCGCGGTCGGAAGTGGTGTACTGGTCGGGGCAGCAGTAGCGGTAGCGGTGGGGACTGTCCCAACTGTTCCTACCGTAACAGTCACAGTCGAGCCACTCGGGGTCGCCGAGACCTCGGACCATGGACCACCTAGGTAACCAAATAATGACACTAAAACTATGCCGAGCATAATGAAAGCGACCCGCATATTCAGTCGCATATTTAGGAGATTTCTAGCCATCTAGTCTTTACCTCTCTTAGTAGAAACGGTTAACTACCTATATCGATAGATATTAAAGATATTAACACATCAAACCTCAGTTCAAAATACCGAACCGAAAATCGACTATTCTGATAATAAAACAAACAAGCTCAAAGAAACAATTTATTGAACCGAGTTCAATTATAAGGTACCCTCGGAAGACCGTCAACCCAACAAAAAAATTTTGTGAAGAGCTCACAAGATTAGTAACACATTATGCGATGTCAGATGAAACATTCATAAGTCGCCCACCACTAGAGAGATCAAACCAAGCACAATGTTTCGAGCAAAAAACGGTGGAATGATAATACACACGTACACGTTTCTAAAACGATGAGAGTAGCAAGAAGAAACTTACGGTTGGGTCACCCTGTATTCATTTCAACGCTGGTAGGTGTAGCGTTACTTACTCTATACCTCATCACCAAATCACCCACAATCACATGGGAGCATAATGGTGCGGACAGTGGGGAACTTGCGGCCGCCGCTATAATCCTTGGAATACCTCATCCGCCCGGCTATCCCCTTTGGATCATCCTAAATCACTGGGCGCTGAAAGTAATACCAGGCACAGATCCTGCAGGCCAATTGGTAATACTTTCATGCATTTGTGCTGCATTGACTGGCAGCTTAGTAACGTATACCAGCATAAAACTAGTCTCTACATTCTTTAAAGACAACCGCGTGAACATCGCGTTGGGAAGTATAACTGCAGGTTTGTTCTGCGGTACGAGTCCGCTGATTTGGTCCCAAGCAACAATCGTTGAGGTATACCCCCTGCTCGCGTTGGTAATCGCATGTGTAATGATCCTAGCCCTGAAATCGTATGATGGACAAAAAGATGAAGGGAAAACGCGATTACCGCTGATCGGTCTGTTAATCGGTCTGGGGACAGGAATTCACCTGACAATTCTCTTCCTGATACCGGCATTTATGCCGCTCTTTTTTAAGCGAATCAGTATCAAGGAGAGCATGAAATTCGTTCTCGGCGTAACAGCTGGGATGAATATATTCTGGGTTTTACCATTCTTCGCTATGAGACATCCCGCTATATCATGGGGTGATGCCACATCATTAAATGGCTTCCTTTGGTTGGTTTCAGGAACCCCATATCAAGACCTGTTTCTAGGGCTTCCTCTACATGAAATGCCGCAACGAGCTTTTGAAATGAGTCGCTTATTGGCACGTCAGTTTGGTGGATTGGGTTGGGCAATCTTCGTGTACGGAGCTGCGATCTTGTGGCAAAAGGATCGCCGCTTAACCCTGAGTCTCGCTTCATTAATGATTGTTTATTGTGGTTATGCATTTTTGTATGGAAGTAACGATTCGATCGTGTACATCATCCCTGCGTTGTTGGCGGGGGGAATTGTAATCGGGATTGGAACAGTTCAATTTCTATCGTGGATCAACATGAAGATCAGGCGACCAACAATAATCCCATTCTTGGCAATATTAGTGTTAGGGCCCTCCTTGTCTGTTTTGGTGAGCTGGGACCGAATCAATCTGTCATCAAATGTTCAAGCTCTTCAATATGCTCAATCAATTTCACTCACTCTTGATTCAGATGACATTTTGCTGGTTGACACTGATCGACACATATTCAGCATGTGGTATTACTGTTTTGGATTGGAAGAGAGCGGTTGCCCAAAGATAATCACCCCTGCCTTGCTCAGATACCAATGGTATCGAAATCAAATTTTTGATAGGTACAATTTAATTGATGAAAACCTGTCCGATTATGATGGTGCGTTAAATGACCTGCTGCACGCTACAAAAAATATACGTATTTACATATCTACTGATACGTATCCACTACCTGAAAATTACGCCGTAAAACAGAAGCAAGAAGGTCTATACGAAATCATTAGACAGGAAAGTCTACGCTAAAACACATGCCAAAAACACAAATATCAATGGTAAACAAAGCGATATACTTAGCGAAATAATCGAAGGGCTAACCCATATATTTCCTAAGAATTTATTTTCTATTGTCCAGAAAAACAAGGAGAGAGATGAAGATTCTCGTAACGGGATCCGCGGGTTACATCGGAAGCGTTGTATGTGAATTACTGATAGAACAAGGCCACAGCGTCGTAGGACTCGATAATTTCGGCAACGGGCATCAGCAAGCAAGCATTCCTGGGACCATGACCTACAACGCTAATGTTAACGATGAAGAACAACTTGACTCCATTTTCACTAACCATGAGCCCGAAGCTGTAATACATCTTGCGGCCAAATCCCTCGTGGGAGAATCTGTGACGAATCCCTCCAAATATTATGGTGCGAATGTGGTTGAAAGTTTGGCACTTTTACAAAAGATGACGGAATACGGAGTGACCAAAATAGTCTTTTCTTCAAGTGCAGCAGTATACGGCGAACCAGAAAAGACACCTATTACCGAAAAACAGGCTCCAAACCCCATAAACCCATATGGCGAAACCAAAAGAGCATTCGAAGAAATCTTAAAATGGTATGAACATGCCTATGGATTGCGTTACATTGCTTTACGTTATTTCAACGCTGCTGGAGCTACCTCTTTATTTGGGGAACACCATACACCCGAAACACACTTGATCCCTATAATTCTTGATGTCGCACTACAACAAGATCGGCCAATGAAAATATTCGGAGATGATTATGAAACACCTGATGGCACATGTATAAGAGATTATGTACACGTCATCGATATAGCCAATGCACACATTGATGCTTTGCGATCTCTCGAAAAAAAACCCAGCGGAATCTACAACATCGGTAATGGTATTGGCTTCTCAAACCGGGAAATATACGAAACCGCCAAACAAATTACGGGTCAAAATATCCCGCTCCAAATAACACCACGAAGAGATGGTGATCCAGCAATTCTTGTCGCCAGCAACGATAAGGCAGGCAACGACTTAGGCTGGAACGCAAAGCATTCTGAATTAGCAGAAATTATTCAAAGTGCATGGGACTGGAAAAAGAAATTTCCGCACGGATATGAATAGGACAAGGAATTTAATGTACTTTGACGCTGGCGCTACATTGAACTATCTAGATGATTGCTCTACACGAACATGGTCAGTATAATCCTCGTTGTACTAAACTAATGAATAAGATCTATCTATTTAACGTTAAACAGAACGGTTGGAGGTAACTATGCTCGAGGCAACTACGCGTCCTGATCGCCAAATTTTGTGGAACGTTGAAGATCCACTGCGCATGATAATGTTAGCTCTCGTTGCATTTACTTTTGTCTACCTCTTCATTAAGGTTCGTGAGCGAATTCGCATTTGGAATATGGGAACGCCAATGACTGAGCAAGCGACCCTTGTTGACAGAGCGAAAATATTCCTACCACTCTTAGCAGCAGAAATTGGCACGCAACGCAAATTTTTCAGCGATCCGTATGCGGGATTTATGCACTTTTCTCTTTTTTGGGGCATCATCATCCTACTGATTGCGACAACCGTTGTTTTTATTGAAGAAATCTTTTTGTTGGGTTTTGGTATCCACTTTCCACCAAACAACTACTTCCTCTACACATCGCTAATTTGGGATTTTGGTGGTTTTCTCGCACTCACGGGCGTTTTGATGGCTATTTTCCGTCGAACTGTTATTAAGAAACCACACTCAGACAGCACCATGGATGATCGCGTAATTCTATCGGTTTTACTTTTTCAGATATTGTCAGGGTTCGCCTTGGAAGGGTTACGCCAGCTCGGCCCTGTTGAGCTACATGGAGAGATAATCCGCGAGTTTTTTGACACAGACTGGTCCATTTGGTCTCCAGGTGGTTATGCTTGGGCGAGTCTATTCAACCTGTTCAACATGTCGGATATGACACTTAAGGTTACGCATTTCGCCCTATGGTGGGTCCACGCAATCGTTAACGCACTCATCCCTGTATATGCCGTCCTACGATTTTCTAAATTCGTACACGTTGCGTTGGGACCAACCGACCTCTTCTTCCGAAACTTACGGTCTCGTGGAACTCTCTATCCAATTCCTAACATCGAAGAAGCAGAAACCTTCGGAGCAGGAAAAATTGAAGATTTCAGTTGGAAGCAATTGATGCAAACCGATGCATGCACGCGGTGTGCTCGCTGCACCGACTCGTGTCCAGCAAATTCCACTGGTAAAGTTCTTTCACCAATGATGGTCGTACAAAAAGTACGTAGCCAAATGAACGAATATGGTCAACAGGTAATTGCTGCTGGAGGAGACACCTCAAAAATCCCGCAGGAAACTATTAAAGTACCAGCCGGGGAAGTCGTGAGCGAAGAAGAATTATGGGATTGTGTAACTTGTGGAGCTTGCATGGAAGCGTGTCCTGTCTTCATAGAGCACATACCCATGATCGTCGACATGCGGCGTAACCTTGTGATGGAACAAGGCAGCTTGCCACAATCAGCTGAAACAGCTTTACGCAGTATTGAAACGAGAGGTAATCCTGGATTCGGAACAACACACGGCCGAACAGATTGGACGGAAGGACGTGATGTTCCAATCGCGGCTGAAATCGGAAGCGAAAATATTGATGTCCTATTCTGGGTAGGATGCGCAGGATCACTTGAGGATCGTAGTATCCGTGTTGCCCAATCAGTAACAAAGATCCTGCAAAAAGCTGGGGTGAAATTTGCCATACTTGGGAACGAGGAAACCTGTACCGGGGATCCTGCCCGACGCCTTGGGAATGAATATCTTTTTCAGCTTCAAGCAATGCAGAATATCGAAACATTTAATGCTTATGACATTAAAAAGATAGTCACAATGTGTCCCCACTGCTTCAACTCGATCGGGAATGAATACCCACTCATCAAAGACGAAAATGGCGTCGCCCTGATGAAAGATCAAGTTGAGGTCGTGCATCATAGCCAATTCTTGAACGAATTGCTATCGACTGGGCAAGTGAAGATCAATCAAGATCGCGATACAGATATTGGCATTGCCACCTACCACGACCCTTGTTACTTAGGACGGCATAACGGCGTTTATGACCCGCCTCGTGAAGCATTAATAAGCGTCATTGGCAATGATCAATTTAAAGAAATGGAACCACATCGAAATAAAGCTTTTTGTTGTGGAGCAGGTGGAGGGCATTATTGGTTCGAAGAAACCGAAGGAACTGAAAAGATCCCATCGCGCCGTACAAGCCACGCAATTGATTCAGGAGCCAAAACGATTGGGACAGCATGTCCCTATTGCACACAAATGTTTGAACTCGGTATCAAAACCCATGATAAAGAAGAAGAAATGCAAGTTTTGGATTTATCAGAAATGATTGTTCAAAGCTTAGACGAACCAGCTACAGAAAACGGGGAAAAATAAAACTGGTGGGGAGATCACTGTTTAAACAACGAGCAAGATATTAGCGAGAACGAAATGGCTAAGAAGAATTTGAATCCTCGGATTTCCGCCGCCGCAAGCACCCATGTAATCGATGAGGACAAAGACAAACTACCTTGTGATCATTCTGCAGAACAGACTCTTGGATCAAGCGGTATCGGAATAGTGTATCTCTGCCCCTCATGCAACCTGTTGCAGTTCCCCAGAGACGAGCAGATACACGGACGATGGGTCACATGCCAATAAACATGTGACCTGAGGAAAATTCTCGCTTACTTCTTAGACCGTTTGTTGCAAAAGCTCATACGTTTATAGTTCTCGGTATTTACCCTCGATAGTTTCGTCATCATCAGAACCACCATCTTGAGGCTCAGTCCCATCGGACTCAGTCCCTTCAGGCGGCTGACCAGCCTCTTCATACATTGCCGCACCAATCTGCTGAATCAAGACCGATAATTCTTCCGTCAGGGGTTGAATCTGCGATGCATCGGTACCAGCAAGAGCTGTTTTTAGTTCCTGAATCTTACCTTCAATTTGTGTCTTAACCTCTTCAGAAACCTTATCACCGTGATCTGCCACCATTTTTTCTGCATTGTAAGTTAATGAGTCAGCATTATTACGTATTTCAACCTCTTCACGACGCTGAGCGTCATCAGCAGCGAACTGCTCTGCCTCTTGCTGCATTCTCTCAACATCTTCGTCAGATAGGCCGCTACCCGCTTGAATCGTGATCTTCTGCTCCTTATTTGTTGCCTTATCCTGTGCACTGACGTTCAAAATGCCATTAGCATCTATATCAAAAGAAACATCAATCTGAGGTGTTCCGCGCGGTGCAGCCGCGATCCCATCTAAAATGAATCGGCCTAATGATTTGTTATCTTGTGCCATTGACCTATCGCCTTGGAGAACGTGTATTTCAACTGTTGATTGACCATCAGCGGCTGTCGAAAACACTTGGCTCTTTGAAGTAGGAATCGTCGTATTACGTTCAATAACACCTGTCGCGACTCCTCCCAAAGTTTCAATCCCTAATGTCAGCGGTGTTACATCCAATAACAAAACATCATTAACCTCACCGCGTAATACACCGGCTTGAATCGCCGCACCTAACCCAACAACCTCGTCAGGATTCACACCTTTATGAGCTTCTTTATTGAATAACGACTGCACCTTTTCTTGCACAGCGGGCATACGAGTCATACCACCAACAAGGACAACTTCATCAATATCTGCAACCGCTACATTCGCATCAGACAGCGTTTGCTGACATGGTGCCACAACACGATCCACCAAATCACTCACAAGCTGTTCCATTTTTGATCTCGCTAATGTCGTCGTAAGATGTTTCGGACCATCTGCATCTGCAGTTATAAATGGAAGATTGATTTCAGTTTGCGCAACAGTGGAGAGTTCGATTTTCGCCTTTTCAGCAGCTTCTTTCAGTCTCTGAACTGCCATCCTATCTTGCAACAAATCAATGCCCTGTTCTTTTTTAAACTCATCTGCAAGCCATTCTATAATGCGCTGATCAAAATCATCTCCACCGAGATGCGTATCTCCATTAGTTGATCTCACCTCAAATGTTCCATCACCCATTTCCAATATCGAGATATCAAAAGTGCCGCCACCCAGATCAAACACTGCAATGGTCGCTTCTTCTTTTTTGTCCATGCCATATGCAAGCGAAGCCGCCGTTGGTTCATTAATAATGCGTAATACATCCAAACCAGCTATTGTGCCTGCATCTTTCGTTGCTTGTCTTTGGCTATCATTAAAATACGCTGGAACTGTAATCACCGCTTCGGTTACTGATTCTCCTAGGTACGCTTCGGCATCAGCTTTCAATTTCTGCAAAATCATGGCGGAAACTTCCGCTGGACGATGTTTTTTTTCGCCAAGGGTCACCTGAACGTCGCCATTCTCTGATTCACTCAATGCATATGGCAATAATTTAGCGTCCTTTTGCACATCACCATCATTATATTTTCGGCCCATGAATCTTTTTATGCTGAAAACCGTATTTTCGGGATTGGTCACCGCTTGCCGTTTCGCAACCTGGCCCGCTAATCGCTCACCCGTTTTTGCCACAGCAACAACCGAAGGGGTTGTTCGCCCGCCCTCGGAGTTTGCAATAACGGAAGGTTCACCACCTTCAATAACTGCTACAACGCTATTTGTTGTACCTAAATCTATACCAATTATTTTTGCCAACTTCTCATCCTCTCAATACATTTATATTTTCTTTTTGGAGTTCGAGGCATTCTTTTCCTCAATCGGTTTCCTCGTTTTGAGATACGCTACTTGAATTGTCTTCGTGCGCCTCTTTTTCCTGTTCTGAACCATCTCCGACTTGTACAAGACTTGGTCGCAAGATTCGGTCATGCATCTTGTAACCCTTTTGCAATTCGGTCACGATAATACCTTCAGGACCCGCAACCTGTGAAATAGCTTGATGTAAATGCGGATCGAACTCTTGACCAGAGGTTTCAATTTCAATCACACCATGGCTTTCCAATGCTCCAACAAGCTTCTTGTAGATAATTGCTATGCCTTCTACCCAGGTCATCGTCAACATTTGTGGAGGAACATTTACAAGAGCACGTTCTATATCGTCAACTACTGACAAAAGACTACCGACAACTGATGCACCACTATATCGAATCAAGTCCGTTCGTTCTTGTTCCATTCTACGCTTGTAGTTCGAAAAATCAGCCTGAGAACGCTGCCAATTATCCAGGTAATCCTCCGCGCGTTTTTTTTCATCTACCGAAGACAGATCTTCCTCATTTTCATTCGAACCATTATCTTCATTTTGTTCTTTCGTTTCCGTTTCTTTGTCACCTTGCATTAAGTTTCTCCTAAGATATCCACGGGTGAATTCATTCGGTTGTGCGTATATACGAATCAGTGGTTGTTTCGAGAGGCTACATCTGTGCTCAATTCTGTCAACAAATCTGAAATGTAACGAATAATCGGTATTGCTTGCCTATAGTCCATACGACGAGGTCCCAAAATACCGAGCGCCCCAACAGCTCCGCTTGTCACACCATATTCCGTCAAAATTAACGCACAGTCATGCATGCCATCAAAGGGATTCTCCGTGCCAATCAAAATCCGTATATCTTGAGGAAAACTATGGCCCCCAAGTAGCGTCGGAAGAAATTTCACGTCTTCCAAAGTTTCAACAATCTCTCGTACTTGATCTGTCAGCGTAAATTCTGGTTGCTTCAACATCTCACTCAAACCATATATATACGGACGTTCCAAATCTGCTATGTCAGCTGCACGCATCATTTCTAACGCAATCTCTAAAACTTGAACACTGACTGCGTCTAATTCAGCTTTACCTCTCTCGAGAACTTCGCTTCGGGTGAGTCCTTGAAAGGACTCATTCAAATAGCTCGCGACATATTCAATTCTTTTTCTATCTGAACTTTCTTGAAGGCTGATCATTTGTTGCCGAACTTGTCCTTCGTGCATCACACAAATCACCATCACAACAGTGTCATCAAACGGAACAACTTCCACACGATGCCATTTGCTTTCTTTATGGCGCGGCAATGTAACTAGCGCGACCGTATGCACAGATTGCGCCATAACAGTCGCCGCTAATCTCGCCCATTGATCCAATTCCAATTCCACTTGATGAAACTGATGTCGTATCATTCGTTGGAAATCTAACGAGATATCACTCGTCTCAGCAGTCGTTTCCACATAATATCTGTATCCGTCATCCGTCGGTATAGCGCCCGCTGATGTATGAGGCCTTGTAATATATCCTTCACCCTCTAGTTCAACCATATCATTCCGAACAGTTGCTGAACTAACCGGCAAATCAAACTTTTGCACAATCGCACGCGACCCAACTGGACTCGCGGTATCGATGTATTCTCGTACCAACAACCGTAGCAAACCTTGTTGACGCTTAGTAATCATCTTTCCTCATTACATCCATTAGCACTCTACCCATTCGACTGCTAACTGAGGGTCAGACTAGCACCGGTATATCTATTTGTCAAGGTTCACCACAGACCAATCAATCGCTTGACCGTTATTTTGCTTGAAAAATGCTGCCAAAAGAAAATCCAGCCGAATTCTTCAACTAAGGAATTTGCACTCTTAAATGACGTTTGCTAAAATTGAACCTAGTTTAAAATTGGAGGTTTTTTTTGCTAATCCAAAATCGAGTGCCAACGCTCTCAGACGCACTCATCCCTAAAACCGGTGTTATACGAGATATTTACCTAATCGTCGGTTTCGCAATATTCGTAACACTAGCTGCGCAGGTATCATTTGAACCACCATCCTGGTACGACAAGTTTTTTGCATCGATCGGGCTACCAATAGATGGCACCCCAGTTCCAATCACTCTTCAAACACTAGCAGTGGCAATAACGGGTGCTACCCTCGGAAGCAAACGAGGTGTTTTCAGTATGGCAGTCTATATGACTGCGGGAATAGTCGGTCTTCCTGTATATGCTGGGGCGATTTCGCAGGTATTATCCCCAGACATGGCTTTCGGATTCACTAATGGCTCCGTATGGAGTGATAAACCATTCTGGGCATGGGGATCGTTCGGCTATATCATTGGTTTTGTCATAGCTTCTTATGTTATCGGTTGGCTCACCGAACGTGGATGGGACCGAACAATTCCTAAAACAGCCATCGCAATTTTTATTGGATCTCTCATCATTTATATGTGTGGCCTTCCTTGGCTTATGGTAGTGTTAGGCGTATCGTGGTCCCAGACTTTGAGCTGGGGTTTGTGGCCTTTCATTGCAGGCGATACTCTAAAATTATTAATAGCAACGGGCATTCTGCCCTCAGCTTGGTTTATTGTAAGAATACGGGATTAATTTATGGAAATAACATGGCTTGGATCGTACTCATTCAGATTACGCGGGCGTACAGCCTCCGTTATCACGGACCCACCGCCATCTGACAGTGGGTATAAGCTACCTCGGTCATCGTCTGCAGACATCGTTTCGCTTACACACGAATATCCCGATCGCAATACCGCGGTCGCTGCCGTTCAAAATACAACCAGAATCCTGTCTGGTCCGGGAGAGTATGAGGTTGCTGGCATCTCGATTGAAGCGCTTTTGACCCAACAAAACGTCCATCCAGAAACAAAGCCCAAAAAAAATATCTCCTATCTAATCGAAATTGATGAAGTGATGATCTGTCACCTTGGAGCGATAGAAAATGTGCCTCGGGCAGAATTGGTTGAAGAGCTTGGTCGAGCCGACGTTTTGCTGATTCCCACAGGCGGCGGCGAAACGCTTGATATCAGTGGTGTTACAGAAACCATTTCACTGCTACAACCTCGGCTAGTTATACCTATGAACTA
>CEUS01281432.1_pt1 | contig 12934 bp, 18 predicted proteins | sample 427031 | NCBI WGS metagenome assembly CEUS01 (sample SAMEA2622837, study PRJEB7988) | marine metagenome | biome: marine biome (ENVO:00000447); feature: marine epipelagic mixed layer (ENVO:xxxxxxxxx); material: "saline water (ENVO:00002010), including plankton (ENVO:xxxxxxxx)" | depth 140 m | reverse complement strand
ATGATTTATCAAAAATGGGCTTTAATATTAAATTTAAAAGAATGTGGGAGTATTATTTATCATATTGTGAAACAGGTTTTCTTTGTAAATCAACAGATGTTTCACATTATTTAATTATTAAATGAGTAAAATTAAATTATTTTTAATTTTATCAGGATATCAAATAACTTGGTTAGCTTGCGTTTTTGGTGAAAAATTTTATCAAGAACCCTTGAGCGGTTTTTTTTGCGGTTTAGTGTTTATAATTGTGTATATTTTTAATGTTAATGATCACAAAAGATTTTTCTTAATAGTTTTATTGATTTCTTTACCTGGTTATTTTTTTGATTCAATTATTGTATATTTTAAAATTTATGAATTTAATTCTGATATTGTAATAGGTTTTTTACCAATTTGGATGATTGTTCTTTGGTTAAGTTTTGCAACACTTTTTTATGAAGTTTTTATTTTTTTAAAAAATTATCAAATTATTGGAATTTCCTTAAGCACTTTTTTAGGTCCACTCACATATTATTCTGGTGAAATAATTGGAATTATAAAAATATATGAAATTAAATTGTTCTTATTTTTTATGATTATTTTTTGGTTTTTACTTATGATATTTTATTTGAAATTAATATTAAAAAAAATTGATTATTCAACTGGTTGAATTTCTTTTCTACTTCTTGATCGATTAAGAGCTTTTTCTAAATCAGCAAAAGTACACAAGCCAGTATCCATTGGACTTTTAGATTCAAGAACTGCTTCTCGATAAGTACCGTTTCTAATAGCCTCTACTGTATTTTTAGTTGATCCAGTTAGTTTGGCTATTTGAGCACTACTTAATTCTGTAGGATATCTTTTAATTAACCAGAGTATAGCATATGGCTTTTCTTGTCTTAATGATAATGGAGTATATTTTGTATCTTTTTTTCTCGGGGGAAGAGAATCTACAACCTTGGATTTTATCAACTCTAAATGAGCAGATGAGTCATTTTCGCATCTTTTTATCTCTTCCTTTGTCAATTGATTATTATCAATAGGATCGTAACCTCTCATCCCAATAGCCACTTCCCCATCTGCAATCCCCTGAACTTCAAGCTCATGGAGACCACAAAATTCAGAAATTTGTTGAAATGTAAGAGATGTATTTTCTATTAACCATATGGCAGTTGCTTTTGGCATAAGAGGTAATTTCATATTTAATCCTTTAAATTAAAAAAAAGTCCTTATAAATATATTCTATTAAATATTATATAAAATAATTGCATATGACTGATTTTTTAGAAATTGAAGAAAAGAAAAAAACGATAAATACGTTGAATCTTGATGATTTCAGCATTGAAGATCTAAAAAAATATATAAATGAGTTAGAAAATGAAATTAATCGAGCTAAGAAAGAAATAGCCAAAAAAAATAAAATATTGAATGAAGCTGATAAATTTTTTACGTAATTATTTGCCGATCTTTAGTCCCTTAAACCTTTTTTGAAATCTGGCAACTTGACCTTCAGATTCGTTCAAATTTGCTTTTCCACCTGTCCAAGCCGGATGCGACTTGGGATCAATTTCAAGCTTTAAAGTATCAGATTTTTTGCCCCAAGTTGATCTAGTTTTAAATGTTGATCCATCTGTCATTACAACTTCAATTTCATGATAGTCCGGATGTATTTCTTTCTTCATATTTCGGGGTTATAGCTAATAACTTGTTAATGTAAAGATAGAATTTCTTTTAATTTACCATGGATTATTAAGTTTGAAGCTAAAATATTACGAGATTTTATTGTCCATTCTTTGTCATCTATCTCTGAAATCATACCACCAGCTTCTTTAACCATTAAAACACCAGATGAAACATCCCAGAGGTTAAGATCTTTTTCCCAAAATCCATCTAGCCTACCTGATGCAACATAAGCCAGATCTAATGATGCAGCTCCTATTCTTCTTATTCCACTTGATAATTTTGATATTGAATGAATATTATTGAGATCATTATTATCAATTTTATTACCAAAAGGAATACCAGTGCCTATTAAGCAGTTTGATAATTCATGTCTTTTGGAAACTCTTATACGTTTGTTATTACACCACGCTCCCTTTCCCTTTGATGCCCAAAAAAATTCATTTAAAATTGGATTATAGATAATTCCATCAGATATTTCATCTTTATTTAATTTAGCTATTACAATAGCAATGTGTGGTATACCGTGAATAAAATTAGAAGTTCCATCAATTGGGTCAATTATAATAATTTCTTTGCTTCCTTTAATTTCACCACTTTCTTCAGTGATAAATCCTGCATCAGGATAGTAATATTTTAGAGTTTCAACTAATATTTTTTCTACACTTAAATCACAATTACTAACAAAATCACCTAAACCTTTAGATTGTATTTGTAAATGTTCAATTTCACCAAAATCTCGAATCATTATTTTTCCAGCTTTTCTAGCGGCTTTTTCAAATATATTAATTATTGGTGGTAACATAATTATTTTTTTGCTTTTTCAATATAACTAGAATCAAAAGTACTAATCACAACTGAGTCGCCAATTTCAATAAAAGGAGGTACAGAAGTTTTAATATTTCCCTCTAAGATTGCTGGTTTATATGAAGATGCCGCTGTTTGACCTTTTACAACTGATTCAGTTTCAATTATTTTTAAGATTATATTATCAGGCAGTTCTATTCCTACTGGTTTATTTTCGTATAATTGCAAGGTTATATTCTCATTTTCTTTTAAGTATTTTTTTTGTTCATCAGAAATAATATCATTGCCAATTTCTAATTGTTCATATGAAACATTATCCATAAAAACAAATTTATTATTACTTACATATAAAAACTGACATATTTTTTCATCTAAAATAGCTCTTTCTACACTTTCTGATGATCTAAATCTCTCATTCATTTTGGTACCATCTTTTAATTCTTTCATTTCAACTTGTAGATATGCTCCTCCCTTACCAGGTTGAGTATGTTGAGTTTTTAAAACTCTCCATAATTTAGAATTAATTTCTAAAATATTACCAACTTTTATTTGATTTCCATCAATTTTCATAATTACCTACTTGAATAAATTTTAATAATTTTATTATGTATATTTTTAATATTTGATAGATCTATTATACGAAAAGAAGGATTTAATATAACTCTATTTTTTTTACATATTTGAGTAATTTTTTTTAAAATAATAGAATTGCTATTTAGTTTTATAAAATCAATCTTATTATTGGCTAATAGTATACTTAGACCATAATCATATCTTGCATTTACATAAAATTTAAATGAATTTGATGAAAATTCTCTATTAAGAAGATTTTTTAAATTTATCATCCAATCTATTCCAAATCCATTAATTAAATAATACTTTATATATAAAACAGGTTTAAATTTAAGTATTTTTGAAGATTCAATAACTTCTTTTGCTTGATGGTAGTTATTTATAGAAAAACTTATTGATGCTTTTTTCACCTAAATAAATTTTTTTAAATCCATCATAGTTTCAACCATTCTATTTGAAAAACCCCATTCATTGTCATACCAAGCCAATACACGACAAAATTTATTATTCAAAACTTGTGTTTGTGTAATGTCGAAGATTGAGCTACTTGGATTATGATTAAAATCAATTGATACTAAAGGTAGATTATTTGTTGTAAGAATATTTTTTAAATTTGAAGATTTACTCGCTCTCAACATTATGTCGTTTATTTTTTCTGTTGATGTTTTTTTCCTCGAAACAAAAGTAAGATCAATAAGTGATACATTTGGAGTTGGTACTCTAATTGCTGTTCCATCTAATTTTCCTTTAAGATTTGGAAGTACTAAACTAAGAGCTTTTGCAGCACCTGTTGAAGTTGGAATCATTGATATAGCAGCTCCTCTAGCTCTTCTCATATCACTGTGATTTTGATCAACAGTTCTTTGATCTCCTGTATAACTATGAATAGTTGTCATAAAGCCACTATCTATACCTATTTCTTTATCTAAAATCATTGCAACAGGAGCAAGGCAGTTTGTTGTACATGATCCATTTGATATTATATTATGTTTTTTTTCTAATGTTTTATTATTAACTCCTTGAACAATAGTAGTATCAACATTTTTACCAGGGGCAGAAATTATTACCTTCTTTGCTCCTGCCTGAAGATGTAAATTTGCAGATTCTTTTGATGTAAAAAACCCACTACATTCTAAAACAATATCAATTTTTAATTTTTTCCATGGTAAATTTTCTGGCTTTCTTTCAGAATAAAAATTTATAAATTTATTTTTATATTTTATTCCATTACGCAATTTTTTAATATCAAATGGTAGTCTTCCATGTACACTGTCGAATTTCATGAGATGTATATTGGATTCTAAACTACCCAATTCATTTATTGCAACAACCTCTACTTTTGGTAGTTTTTTTTCTACTAAAGCTCTAAATACTAGTTTTCCAATTCTACCAAATCCATTTATTGCAATTTTCATTTTTACCTCTTTTATTTATTCAGATGTTTTTTAATTTTTTTAACTAAATTTTCTGATGATATTCCAAAATGCTTGTAAAGATCTTTATAAGGAGCACTTGCTCCAAAAGAATGCATACCAACAAAATGATCTGATTTTACATATTTTTCCCAGCCATTAATAACTCCTGCCTCAATAGCAAAACAAAGTTTATTGCCCAAAACTTCTTTAATATAATTATCTGTTTGTTTTTCAAAAAGTTCAAACGATGGCATTGAAACAACTCGTACATACATTCCTTCTTTTTCTAATTGATTTGAAGCTTCACAAGCGATTTCTACCTCAGAACCAGTTGCTAAAATCGTTGCAACATAACTTTCAAAATTTATTACTACATAAGCTCCATTTTTAACCTTATTTTTTGAACAGTTTTCTCTTTTAATTAAAGGCAAATTTTGTCTTGTAAGAACTAAGACACTTGGATTGTTAGATTCTAATGCAGTTTCCCATGCTTCAATAGTTTCAATTAAATCACAGGGACGTATTACATTCAAATTAGGAATAGCTCTTAAAGAAGAAATGTGCTCAACTGGTTGATGTGTTGGACCATCTTCACCTAGCCCTATGGAATCATGTGTCATTACATAAATAACAGGTAAATTCATTAGAGCTGCCAATCTTATCGATGGACGACAATAATCCGTAAAAACTAAAAAAGTTCCTCCATAAGGACGTAAACCTCCATGTAATGCTATACCATTCATTATTGCCGCCATAGCATGTTCTCTAACACCATAGTAAATATAATTACCATCATAGTTTGTTGAGTTTAAAGTATTCATCTCTTTAGTTTTGGTATTATTTGAACCCGTAAGATCAGCTGAGCCTCCAATAAGATTATTAACATGTTTATTTAATAATTCTAATGATAATTCACTAGCTTTTCTAGTCGCACATGATGTGTTTGCTTTATTATGAGTATTTTTAAAAGATTGTATTGCTATTGACAATTCTTTATCGATATTTTTTTGATATAATTTTTTAAAATTATCTAAATTCAAAGTTGGTTTGTTTACTTCATTCCACTTTGAAATTGTTTTTCTATTTCGTGAAGAAAAATTTCTCCATTCCTGTAATAATATTTTAGGTATATCGAAAGGTTTGCTTGTCCAATTTAGGTTTTTTCTAGTTAGCTCTACTTCTTCTTCCCCTAAAGGTGATCCATGAGAAGAGGATTTTGATTCCTTATTAGGTGAACCAAAACCTATTTTAGTTTTACAAGCAATTAATGAAGGTACTTCTGAATTTTTTGATTTTATTATTGCTTTAGAAATTTCATCAAAATTATGCCCATCAATTGATAAAACATCCCAACCATAAGATTCAAATCTTTTCTTAACATTATCCGAAGTACTAAGATTAGTAGATCCATCTATTGAAATAGAATTATCATCAAAAAAAACTATAAGTTTATTTAATTTCAAGTGACCAGCTAAGCTACAGGCTTCATGACTTAAACCTTCCATTAAGCATCCATCACCTGCAAAAACGTAAGTATAGTGATTAAATAAATCACTACTAAATTTTGTTGATAGTTTTTTTTCTGATATTGCAAATCCAACTGCATTTGCAAGTCCTTGGGACAAGGGTCCTGTTGTTGTTTCTACTCCTTCTAATTCATTATATTCCGGATGACCAGCTGTAGGTGAGTTTAGTTGTCTAAAATTTTTAATATCTTCTATATTTATATCCTTATATCCAGTAAGGAAAAGACATGCATAAAGAAGCATTGATCCATGTCCATTTGAAATAATTAATCTATCTCTATCAATCCACTTTGGGTTATCAGGATCAAATTTTATATGATCTTTATACAATATAGTTGCAATATCAGCCATGCCCATGGGCATGCCTGGATGGCCAGATTTAGCTTTTTGAACGGCATCTATTGATAAAAAGCGGATACAATTCGCAAGTTGCAATAAATCTGCAGATTTTTCTTTATTATCTATCAAATGTCCTCAGTATTTGCGACCTTTTACACTAATATTCAGCCTCATTAAAGTGACATTTTCAATTATTCCAATTATAAAAAAAAAATGAAATTAATAAATAAAATTAAAGAATTAAGGATTAGTATTAAGGAACTAAGTAAATTGAATGAGGATTTACTAGAAAAGAATCTAGCTGATAAAAGAAAAATATATTCTTTAGAAAATAAGATAGCAAATTTAAAGAACTCTATAAGTGCAAGTGTTAGTGATTTAGAAAAATTTATTCAAAAAAATAATGCCGATTTATAAAGCAAAAATTTTTAATCAATTTATAGATTTAAATTATGATGAAAGAGATAAAGCAAAGTTATTAAAATTAATCGATACTTTAAATAATCATTGGAAAAAATATAAAAATTTACAAGGTAAAGCAAATGATAAAAAAATTATGATTTTACTAGCTTTAGAATTGCAAGATGCTCTTTTTGATTTAGAGGATATTCAAAAAATAAATAAAGAGAGAGATAAAAAAATTAATTCAAAAAATAACAATAAAAATAATAACTCGGCAGAATTAATATTGCACAAAGATAGAATAAATAATTTAGAATCTAAAATAAATAACTTTAATAGTGAATTTGAAGAAATTAATAAAGTTCTTGATGAAATAAATTCTGATTTAGAAAAAATGTCAAAATCAATAATTAGTAGTTATGATAACTAGTATTTCCCAAAAGAAAAAAGATTTAAGAAAAATTTTATTTTTGAAAAGAAAAAATATTAAAAAAAAAACAAAAAATTATTTTAATGTTACATTATTTGATGAATTGAGGCATAAAATAAATTTTGAAACTATCACATCTGTTGCTAGTTTTATTTCTATTAAATCTGAATTTCCTACAAATGATCTCAATAAACATATAATGCAAATGAATAAAATATTATCTTTGCCAAAAATCGAACCAAACACTGAAATATTAATCTTTAGACAATATCAGGATAATGATGAATTAAATTTAGGAAAATTTAACATTCCTGAACCTAGTATTACTAAAAAAAAAGTTTTCCCAGAATTAATTTTTGTTCCATGTCTTGGCTTTGACTTTAATGGTTATAGGATAGGATATGGCGGAGGATATTATGATAAAACTTTTGCACATTTAAAGAAAAATAATTTTAAATTCTATACTGTTGGAATTGCTTTTGATGATCAAAAAATAATAGAGGTGCCAACTGAAGACTTTGATTATAAATTAGACTATGTTTTAACTGAAAAAAAGTTATATAGTTGTTTATGAAAATTATATTTATTGGTGATATTGTTGGAAAGTCAGCAAGAGATTTTGTAATTAATAAAATTCCATATCTAAAAAAAAATTATTCTCCAGATATAATTATAGCTAATGCTGAAAATGCTGCTAGTGGATATGGATTAACAAAAAAAATAGCAATAAATTTATTTGAGAGTGGCATTGATGCGATTACTTTAGGCAATCATGCGTGGGATCAAAAGGAAATGATTTCATATATAGAGGACTGCCCTAAAATTGTCAGAGCTATAAACTACCCAAAAGCAGCGCCAGGTAAGGGATATTATAAAATTAATTTAGATGATGGTAGGAAATTTATATTAGTACAAGTGATGTTAAGACTTTTCATGGGCCTGAATCTTGATGATCCATTCAGTATAACTAAAAATTTCCTTCAAAGTGAAAAGTTAGGATCAACATGTCAGGGTATACTAATAGATATGCACGGAGAAGCGACATCAGAGAAAAATGCATTTGGCCACTATTTTGATGGAGATGTTACAGCTATCTTAGGTACGCATACCCATATTCCTACATCTGATGCTAGAATTCTCTCTGGAGGGACTGCATATCAAACAGACGTAGGAATGTCAGGAGATTATGATTCAGTCATAGGTATGGATAAAGAGATACCAATTCATTTATTCACAAAAGGATTCAGAAAAGAAGGGAAATTTACTCCATCATCTGGTCAGATCTCAATTTGTGGCACATATCTTGAAACAGATGATAAGACAGGATTTTCAAGGAAAATTGAAGCTTTTCAAATAAAATAGAATTACATATAATCGACACAATATTCTATTATTTAAAAAACTTTACTAATAACGAACAATATATCTATAAATAAACTATGGCAGGACATTCCAAGTTTAAGAATATAATGCACAGAAAAGGTGCACAGGATAAAAAAAGAGCTAAAATCTTTTCAAGATTGGGTAAAGAAATTTCAGTTGCTGTAAAAGAAGGAGGTCAGGATCCTGAAAAGAATATTAGACTTAGATCTGCAATTGGGAGTGCTAAATCACTAAATATGCCTAAAGATAATATTGAGAGAGCTATAAAGAAAGGACAAGGTAATGATCCTGATACCAACTATGAGGAAGTTCGTTATGAAGGTTATGGACCAGAAGGAGTTGCAATAATAGTAGAAGCTATGACCAATAATAAAAATAGGACTGCAGCTGAAATAAGATCAAGTTTTTCTAAATATGGCGGAAATTTAGGTGAAACTGGTAGTGTTAGTTTTAGTTTTAAAAGATTAGGCAGTATTAGTCTTAATAAAAGCTGTGTATCAGAAGAAGAGCTATTTGATTTTATAGTTGATAATGGTTCAGAGGATTATGAATCAAATGATGATGAGTATACAATTTTTTGTGATCAAAAAAATTTACATAATCTTAATGAAAAAATTATAGCTAAGTATGGCCAAACAAATTTTGCAGATTTAGTTTGGAAAAGTGAAAGTAGCATTAATGTTGATAAAAATGCTGCTGAAAAATTATTCAAATTGTTAAATGTTCTTGAAGAAAATGAAGATGTTCAAAATGTTTCATCAAATTTTGAAGTTACAGATGAAGTCTTAACATCTTTAACAATGCAATGAAAGGAATCTTAAATGCCAGATAAAGCTTGGAAAAAAAGAGAAAGAGATGTTGCTAATTATTTTAATGGTAAGCGAACGCCACTTAGTGGAGGAAATGGAAAAGTAACAAGAGCAGATGTAATTCATGATAATTTATTTATTGAATGTAAATTAAGAGCTAAACATACAGTTGTTTCTTTATGGGATGATACAGCAAAACTAGCTAAAGATGAGGGTAAAACACCAGTTATAGCTTTATGTGAAAAAAATAGACCTGGTTTTTGGGTAATGGTTCATAGTAATGATTTAGATAAGTTAAAGAATATAAAATAATGGAAGAAATTACAATAGCAGGCAATATAGCTGAATCAGTTGACTTTTCGATGTTATCATTGTTTTTAAGAGCAGATTTCGTAGTGAAGTCAGTCATAGTAATTTTGATTATCTCATCACTTTATTCATGGAATATTATCATAGCAAAGTTACTTAGATTAAGACAATTAAAACAAATGGACAAAGAATTTGAAGATATTTTTTGGTCAGGCAATTCATTTGAGGATTTATATGAAACACTTAATTTTAACAAACTTGATCCTAAGTCGAAAATTTTTTGTGCAGCTATTTCTGAGTGGAAGAAAAGTAAATCTTTATCGAGGAAAGAGATGCCCTTAAGTATTTCATTTTTAAAAGATCGAATGCATAGATCCATGATAGTAGTCTTTAACAAAGAGAGTGAAGTTATTGAAAAAAATTTAACTTTTCTTGCTACAGCTGGTTCAACAGCACCGTTCATTGGTTTATTTGGAACTGTTTGGGGAATAATGAATAGTTTTAAATCTATAGCAGTTGCTCAAAATACAAACTTGTCTATAGTAGCTCCAGGTATCGCTGAAGCTTTATTTGCAACAGCTCTTGGACTTTTTGTGGCTATTCCTGCTGTAGTTGCTTACAATAAAATATCAAGTGACTTATCAAAATATTTTATGTCTTTAGAAACATTTATGGATGAGTTCAATACAATTTTTTTTAGACAATTAGAAAAAAAATAAATTGATTAACTTAAACAACAATACAAATAGAAGAAAAAAAAGATATTCTCAGATGAGTGAGATTAATGTCACCCCCTTTGTTGATGTAATGCTAGTTTTATTAATTGTTTTTATGGTAACAGCGCCTCTTCTTACTGTAGGTATACCTGTTGATTTACCAAAAGTTAAGGCATCAGCATTAACTGATCAAAAAGATCCTCTTGAAATAACAGTAAAGTTAGATGGACAAATTTATTTAGGTGAGTCAAAAGTTGAATTAGAAAATTTGATAGCAAGGCTAAATGCGATTACTGATCAAAATACAGAAGCTAGAATTTATGTGAGAGGTGATAGAGTTGTGGCTTACGGTAGAGTTATGGAGATTATGTCATTAATTAATTCAGCAGGTTATGTTAAAGTTGCATTAGTTACTGAAAACCCAACAAATAATTAATGCAAAATTTAAATACCCTATCAACAAAAACACTTGAATTTATTGAAAATTTTAATCCAAATTATTTAGGCTTATATTTTTCATTATTTTTTCATCTGTTAATATTATTATTTGCAATAGGTTTGCCGGATTTTTTCAAGCAAAAAGAAATTTTTTTACCTAATGTAATTCCAATTGAGATAATAAATATTTCTGAAAATACTTCTTTAACAAATAAAAACAATACCAATGAAAATAAAGTTAATGAGAAAAAAATAGTAAAGCAAAAAAAATTTAATTCATCCAATAATACTGAGATGCAAAAAATTGAATTAAGGCAAAAAAATAAAAAAACAATTATGTCAGAGAATTTATTAGAGGATAATAAACCTATAATAAAAAAAGAAAATGTTATACAACCTTCAATAATAGAAAAAAAAATCTTAGAAAATAAAAATAAAGAAATAGTTCAAGATAAAAATATTGAAACAATAAATACAAAAAAAATTAAACCTAAACTTAAACCTAAGCCAAAAGAAATTGTTAAAAATAATACTGATTTAGTTGTTGACAAAAAACCTAAAATTAAAAAAATAGATAAATTAAAAGATATAGATACAATAAAAAAACCTCTTCAAAAACCAGAACCAGATTTTACGATTGCATCAATGCTTAAAGATTTGCGTAATGAAAAATCTAACAATGTTATCAAGGAAGAAATTTTAGATGAGGAAGAATTACCTAACAAAGCAGATAAAAATAAAGAGAATATGACATTATCTATAAGTGAAATTGATTTATTAAGACAGCAACTATCATTATGTTGGATAGCACCCGCTGGTGCTGTAATTGAAAAAGGGATGAGAGTGAGAATATCAGCAAAAGTTCAACAAAATCGAAAAGTAATTCCTAGTTCTGTTCGTATTGTAGACACAAATATAAGTAAAAATAATACTTTTTATGGACCAATTACAGAAAGTGCAATGAGAACTTTATTAAATCCTGAGTGTACTCCTTTGAAGTTACCAGTAGATAAATTTTTTCTTTGGAAAAACTTAACTATAACTTTTGATTATAGTATAATGAAAGGGTATTCTTAAAAATGAAAATAAAAACATTAATTTTCTCAATTTTACTACTTTTAACTTTTAATGCTCATTCATTAGAAGTGACTCTTACTCAAGGATCTATAAAGCCTACACCGATTGCAATCACAGATTTGTATTCGACTAATAGTTCTGCTTTGAAGATTGGAAAAAATATTTCATCAGTAATTTCAGATAACTTAGAAAGATCTGGATTGTTTATGCCTATAAACAAAAAGGCTTTTATTCAAAATAATGAATCTCTTTCAAATAATCCAAGATTTGAAGATTGGAAAGTAATTAAAGCACAACATTTAGTTGCAGGTAAAATAAATGCTTCAGAAAATAAGATTGCAATAGAATTTAGATTGTTTGATGTTTTTGCTCAAAAAGAAATTATTGGTAAAAAATACGAAACAAATAAAAATAACTGGAGGAGAGTAGCTCATATTATTTCAGATGCAATATTTAAGAGAGTGACTGGAGAAGGAGGATATTTTGATACCCGTATTGTATATGTTGCAGAAACAGGTCCAAAAGAAAATAGACAAAAAAGACTTGCAATTATGGATCAAGATCAAGCAAATCATAGATTTTTAACTGATGGTTCATATTTAGTTTTAACTCCAAGATTTTCACCTAATTCTCAAAAGATAACTTACATGTCTTATGTTAATGTAAATAGTCCACGTGTTTATATCTTTGATATAGAAACTGGCCAGCAAGAAATAGTGGGAGAGTTTCCAGGTATGACATTTGCGCCTCGTTTTTCACCTGATGGAAAACAAATTGTTATGTCATATACTGATCCAAATGTTGGCAATTCTGAAATTTATATTCTAGATTTAGCAACTAGAGTGTCAAAAAGAGTAACAGATAATTCATCAATTGATGTATCAGCTAGTTTTTCTCCAGATGGAAAAAATTTAGTGTTTAATTCTGATAGGACTGGAAGAAGACATTTGTATATAGTGGATAGAAATGGCAAGAACTTAAAAAGAATTAGTAGAGAAGGAGGTAGTTATTATACACCAGTATGGTCTCCTAGAGGTGATATGATAGCTTT
>CEUS01005940.1_pt1 | contig 12940 bp, 11 predicted proteins | sample 427031 | NCBI WGS metagenome assembly CEUS01 (sample SAMEA2622837, study PRJEB7988) | marine metagenome | biome: marine biome (ENVO:00000447); feature: marine epipelagic mixed layer (ENVO:xxxxxxxxx); material: "saline water (ENVO:00002010), including plankton (ENVO:xxxxxxxx)" | depth 140 m | reverse complement strand
AATTCAGTGGATAAGTCGGCTCTTGAGAATTTTCCAGGCCTGTGGCGCAGGCAGGAATATCTATATCAGTCTGATACTTTTTCAGTGGTAGAAGACTACGGTCATCACCCAACCGAGATTCGAAATCTATTCGAGGCACTAAAGAAGGATGATCCGTTTTTGACCGTGGTATTTCAACCACATCGTTACTCGCGAACGCTTCAATTCAAAAGAGAGTTTGCCGATGTCATGAGCCAGGCTGATCGCATCCTGTTTATGGAAGTATATGCTGCTGGCGAAAAACCAATCTGCGGTGGGATGGGTATTGAATTATTTGAAATGTTTACGGAGATGGATCCCGAAAAGGAGGCTTACTTTTGCAAGGACCATTCCTGTGTCATGGATCGTCTCAAAGCGCTTAATCCTCAGAAGGGAATTTTACTTTTTCTCGGTGCAGGTGATATACAAAGCGTCGCTGCCGAATTTGCGAAGGGTTTGATTTGGCAGGCCGGGTCAAACGGCGATGCGTTTGTGGAAAGTGTCTCATCGAAGCTATCCCCTGAATCTACAATCAGAGCCCAGGAACCCCTGGCTTCAAAAACGACCCTAAGGGTTGGCGGTTCAGCTCAATTTTTTGCAGAGCCCAACAGTGAATCCGATTTGCAGACTCTCCTTCTTGAGGCGAGCAAAGCTTCCCTCCCAATTTATTTTCTCGGAAGAGGATCCAATCTCATTGTACCCGATTCAGGGGTGCAGGGTTTGGTGATACGTCTTTCAAAATCTTCTTTCCGTAAAATTGAAAAGTTGGTGGATGGTCGAGTACGAGCCGGTGCCGGTGTGAGGTTGAAGGAATTATGTGGTTTCATGAGGCGAAACGAGATGACGGGATATGAGTTCCTTGAAGGGATTCCTGGTTGCGTAGGCGGAGCCTTGCGGATGAATGCCGGGGCTATGGGCGGATGGATTTCCGAGGTCATTTCTGAAGTGGTCTTAATGAACTATCTAGGTGATGTGTTTACCCTTGCTGCCGAGGAGTTGCATTTTGGATACAGGCATTGCAGGGAAATGCACGAATCTATCGCCTTGGCCGTTATGTTCAAAGTAGGTGACGCTTCAAGCATTACTACGATACAGCATAACATGGATACCTATCAAAGCTCTCGCAAGGAGTCGCAACCTAGATTGCCGAGTGCAGGTTGTACCTTCAAAAATCCGGAAGGTTCGGCGGCGGGATTGCTAATTGATCGTTGTGACCTAAAGGGAATGACAGTTGGCGGGGCAGAAGTGTCGGATGTTCACGCCAATTTTTTGGTAAATAATGGATTTGCCACCGCCGCAGAGGTCATTTCCCTGATTAATAAGTTGAGGAAAAAAGTGTATCAGAAAACAGGATATAAGCTTGAGCCTGAGGTGATTTTATATGGTGATAGCTGGGAGAACTTTTTGGACCCACTTCCGGAAGAGTCTCATAGAACCCATCCTATCTCTCAAACTTAGTTTCTGCCTGATTCCTACCAACTAATGCCCAGAAATAAATCATCTCATTCTCATAGATCCAGTTGGAAAAAAATTCCTCAAAGGGCGGGCAAAAAACCTATCACCAGAGAATCAAAAATCATGCGTTTGCGCCGCATGGTTCGATTTATTATCATCAGCCTTAGTACGGGATCTGTGGTATTGGGATTATCCCTACTTGGCTACTATTATGTGAATACTCGCAAGGCCCCGGCTATTCATGCAACCGCAGCCTCTTTTACTAATATCGAGATTGAAACCGATGGAGCTCTTCCCTCTCCCTGGATTGAATCAAGGATGGGGCTGGAACAAAATTTGGGCCTGATGCAAATTGACATGCGTGCTTTGAAGGCCGAGCTGGAACGTTTTCCGCAAATCAAGGAAGCATCCATCGAACGTCGTTTTCCGAATACGCTTTGGGTGGGTGTGCATGAGCGTTTTCCCGTTTTTCGGATCAAGGTAAAAGGTTCTAATGCTGAATCCCAAATACTCCTGGTAGATGACGCGGGATTCGTATTCAGGAACATAAGATTCCCTGACCATATGATCAACGATTTGCCTTTTTTGGCGGGTGTGAAACTGTACGATACCGAAAAAGGTTACCTGCCGATTGCCGGAGTGTCTCGGTTGGCTGAACTATTTCATATTGCCCGTAGGGAATTTCCAAAGCTAGCTGAGAATTGGATCATCGTTTTTGCCGATCAGTTGATCATGGCGGATAGCTTCACCGAGGGGTATATTCGCGTTCGATCCAAGAGCGTTAAGGAGATTTTGTTCAGTCCTAAGGAATTCAGAAAGCAGCTGGAAAAACTCCAATACATCATCGACAGTCAAGGAGGTTCTTCTGTATCTTCAATGTCTCGGGTAAACCTTTCTCTAATTGACCAACCGACTGTAGTTTTTGCCAACAATTCTTATCCTAAACCTTACCAATAATCCTTCCTACTTATCGCTATGGTGACCTCCAAAATTATCGGAGCTGTAGAGATTGGAACCAGCAAAGTCGTGGTTCTCATAGGCGAAATTGTTAACGAAAAAACGCTGAACATCGTCGGTATGGGCGTATCCTCGAGCCGGGGTGTCAAGAAGGGCGAGATTATCGATTTCAACGCTGCCAGCGATTGTACCCACGCCGCGATTATGGCGGCTGAGGAAAGTGCCGGCGTCCGTGCAGATGCCGTTTATTTGGCGCAATCGGGCTGTCATCTGGAAACGTTTTTTAATGACGCCGAGGTTACCGTAAAGTCCTCTGACAATATTGTGCATCGATCTGATGTCCGTCGGTTGCTTTCCGAGGCTAAGAGCAAACAGTTACCGGAGTACAGGGCGATCATTCATCATATCCGAAACGGCTTCATCCTGGATGGAATGCCCATTGACGATCCTGAACACATGGAGGGCCATAAGCTGAGGGTGGGTTACTGGAACATCCATGGATCCGTGCAAAAAATGAGTGATTCGATCCATATCATTAATGGCTTCGGACTGCAGGTTGAGGACCTGATTGTCTCCAGCCTTGCCTCTGGGAAAATGGTTACGACCGACGAGGAGCGCAAAGCCGGCGTGCTGGTACTTGATATTGGGAGTGGCTCTACCGATTTTGTGTTATTTAAGAATGGCTATGTCGTTTACTCAGGGGTGGTTGCGGTCGGAGGAGACCATATCACTAACGATTTGAGTATCGGCCTTCGGACCAATGCCAAGTTGGCTGAAATGCTAAAAGTTAAGAACGGCAAGGCCACTTTGGAGCCGAAGTCCAAAAACGATAAGGTCATGCTTATCGGCGACCTCACCATTGGGGATCGGTCGATTTCGCGATCTGCAGTATGTCAGATAATCAATGCGCGAATGGATGAGCTTTTTAAGCTGATTCGGGGCGATAAACACATCGCTCCACTATTTTCTAATCGGGAATTAGCCTCCGTTGTCCTGACTGGTGGTGCCTCCAAACTGAACGGAATCGAAGACCTGGGAGAAAAGGTGTTCGGCCTGCCGGTCATCAAGGGTGAAAATCCATCCTGGGTAGCTTCCGATCTTGCGAGCCCGGATTTCAGTACCGCTTTGGGACTTCTCTATTTCGGTTTCAGCTACAAGGACGAGAGTCAATTTACGGAGCAGCGGAAACAGACCAAACTTATACGCGGAATGAAGCAATTACTTGGATTTTGAGCATGGATTCTAAACAACTTTTAGAAAGCACAGTACGCATCAAGATTATTGGAGTCGGGGGCGCCGGAAATAACGCTGTGGACCGAATTCGAATGGATATGGAGCAGTTGGAGGGCCTCAACCTTGCCTGTGTCAATACGGACCTGAAAACTCTGTCGGATTCGCCGGTTGGCGAAACTCATTTGATAGGCCGAAACATTACCCGCGGGCTTGGCACAGGAGGGGACCCGGAATTGGGTCGCAAGGCTGCCGACTCGGATAGAGAGATTATTGGGAGGCTCGTTGAGGGCTACGAACTGATTTTCCTTGTGGCGAGCGTGGGCGGTGGCAGTGGTGCAGGCATTTCCCCGATCATTGCCGATATTGCCAAAAAGAACGGTTCCTTGGTGATCGCCTTTATCAACATGCCGTTCACTTTTGAGGGGGAGCGGCGTTTCAAAATGGCTGACATGGCTCTCAAAGAACTGCGGGCTGTTTCGGATGCGGTAATCCCCTTGCCGAATGACATGCTATTGCAGGAGGAAGCCGCGCAGGATTCCGTATTGAACGCATTTTCCAAGGCCGATGAATGGATTACTAGGGGTGTGAAATCCATCTGGGCCATCCTATTAAACTCCGGGTTGATAAACGTTAACTTTTCCACCCTACGGGAAGTTTTCAGCATTTGCGGAGGAAAAACCCTTTTCGGATTAGGAAAAGGGCAGGGAGCTAATTTTATTCAGGATGCGTTGGACGATTTGGTATTATGCCCATTACTGCATGTCCCCGACTTTTCCAAGGTAGCCGACAACCTCCTGGTAAATATCGTTGGGGGAACCGATCTTTCCATGTCCCATGTTCAGGAGATCATGAATTTTGTGACCGAAAAATTTGGAAGCAAAGAAAACACAGTTCTCGGGGCGGTCATTGATGAAGGGAAAACCCAGACCGTTGAGATATGCGTGTTGGGGACGACAGCCGCCGGAAACTTGCGCTCCTTCCGTCCAAAGCATTCGATTTCTGCTTCACGACCCCATCATACACCGGTTAAGAAAACACCTGTGGTCGCCTCCAAATCCTTGCGCGAGCAGATACCGGCGGGTGAAGCACGGCAAAATGGGCAATTGGAATTTCTTCCGACTATTCAGGAGGAATTGGGATTCGAGGGAATGGACGAGCAACGCGGATTTTTCGAAGAAACGGGCCGCAATGAGCATGAAGGATTTGATCTGGATGTTCCGACATACCTGAGACGAGGGATAAGGATTGTTATATAGGCGTTCGGCAGAGTGTGGACGCCCTTTTACAATCTTTCTGGATTGGATCGGTATGGTTTGGCTACTGCCGCTCGAAGCGCCACTTTCTAGGACGTTATCTTAACCGCCATTACTAACCGTAACGTCCTTCGATATAATCGGCTGTACGAGAATCCTTGGGGTTGAGGAAAAGCTCCTCGGTCCTTGAGTGTTCAATGAGTTCGCCCAGCAACATAAATATACATTCATCACTGGCTCGACGTGCCTGGGCCATGTTATGAGTGACAATAAGAATGGTATAGCGATCTTTTAGGGAGTACATGAGTTCTTCGATGGCGCTGGTACCTCCAACATCAAGCGCTGAGCATGGTTCATCCATCAGGATGATTCGAGGCTTTAAAGGCAGTAGACGGGCAATGCAGAGTTTCTGTTGTTGCTCAAGTTGGAGATCGATGGCTCGCCGGTTGAGATGATCTTTGAGATCGTTCCACATCCCAACTTCCGTCAAAGCCTGTTCAACAGCTTCGTCGAGTTTAACTCGATTGAGGTCTTTGCGTGATGTGTGGATTTTTAAACCGAATACGATGTTTTCATATACGGATATCGGCAACGGATTGGGTCTTTGAAATACCATTCCAACGGCCTTTCGCAACTCGATCAGTGACACGTCATCGTCGTAGATGTTTTTACCGAGTAGTTTGATAATACCTGTGCTGGTAACGTATCCATAGCGCTCATTGATACGATTAAAGCATCGAAGTAGTGTAGTTTTACCGCATCCTGAAGGTCCGATCAATGAGGTGATCAAGCCGTCCTTTACTTTGACAGACACGTCGATGAGGGCCTGAAATTTCTCATACCAGAGGCAAAGGTCTTCGGTTTCGATGCCGAACTGTTGTGGCTGGTCACTCATCCGAAAATACCGTTGATGTAATCGTAAGTCCGAGGGTCGTTCGGACTGTCGGAGAAGATGACTTCATTTGTATCCAGTTCGACTACTTTGCCTTCCCAGAAAAACATGGTTCGATTCGCAAGTCGGCGGGCTTGTTGCACCAGATTAGTCACCAGAATAATGGTCATTTCTTGCCGTAGTTCCTTTAGGGCATCCTCAATTCGCATCGTTGTTACCGGATCAATGGCGATAGAAAATTCATCAAGACAAAGAATCTCCGGTTGATGTGAAAGGGCCCGAGCAATAGTCAGCCGCTGTTGTTGTCCTCCGGAAAGTTTGGTACCGAGTGTGTCCAGGCGATCCTTGACTTCGTCCCACAGTGCAGATTGGCGGAGACATCTTTCAACGAGCGAATCAAGTTCACTTTTAGAACTCAGTCCGGAGCAGCGAGGTGCGAACGCCACGTTATCATAAATAGACAAAGGCAGGCCGACAGGCAAAGGTGCGACCATGCCAATCCTGCGGCGCAGTTCATACACGTTGTGAATATCCCGTACCTCCTCGCCATCCACCTTAATACTGCCCGAAACGGTGGCTCCTGGGCTCAGTTCAATCGTCCGATTGATGCAGCGAAGCAAAGAGGTTTTCCCTGACTGAGCCGGGCCGATGATTGAAAAAATTTCATTTTGTTCGATATCAAAGGAAATTCCGTGAATCACTTCCTGATTCTCATAGGAGAGTCTAAGATCAGTAACTTCAACTTTCTTATAGCCACTCATCGAATTACCATTTTTTCCGGGAACGCAGCCACATCCGCAAAGTGATTGAAGTGGCGTTAATAGCCAGTACCAGCCCAAGTAAAGTGATTGCTGTGGCAAATTTCATCGATTCCGCGACGTTGGGGACCTGAGTGGAAATCGCGAACAGGTGCATTGACAAGGCCATGCATTGTTCATCCAGAAAATAGGGAAACAGATCACCCTTTTCGACCGCTTTATAGAAAACAGCCCCCGTGAACATGATGGGCGCTGTTTCACCGGCGGTCCGGCTTACTTCGAGGATAACGCCGGTGAGAATTCCGCTGATGGAATTGGGCATGACAATTCGGCGGATGGTCTGCCACTTGGTTGCACCTGTATTCCAGCAAGCTTCTCTGAACGCAATTGGCACAGCATTGAGCGCTTCACGTGTGCTGGTAATAACCACTGGCATGGTCATAATTGCAAGGGTCAAAGATGCCGAAATAATTGAGTAGCCGAATTTAGCCGCGTAAACGAAGGCTCCCAAACCGAACAGAGCGTGTACGATGCTGGGAACACCTGCCAGGTTGATCACCGCCAAATTGATGGCTCGGTGAAACCAGTTATCTTTGGCATATTCGTTCAAGTATATAGCTGCCATTACTCCGACCGGGGCAGAAATGGCGAGCGCAACGAGCACCAGATATACTGTTCCAACCAATGCCGGCCATATACCACCCTGCGTCATGCCTTTTTTCGGCACTTCCAGGAAAAATTCCAAATTTAGTGAAGGAGTCGCGTGAATGAACACATAGGTGACCAGCGATACCAACGGCAGGATCATCAATATCACCATTCCTAAACAAAACCACTTGGCGGTTTGCTCGGCCTTCAACTTCTTTCGTACCAAGTTGGTTTCCACAAACCTTTGGGAGGCTACTGTGTATGATTCCGCTGGTGTTGTTGCTTCCATTGATCGGTGATTATTGTTTTCTCCGGATACCTCGGACGACCAAGTCAGCGGTCAAGTTGACCATGAAGGTGATGATGAAAAGTAAAACTCCGGTGAGGAAAAGAACTCGGTAATGGTCGGATTGAGTCGGAGCTTCGCCCAATTCGGAGGCGATATTGGCTGTCAAGGTTCGCACTGAGTCCAAGATCCAGCCAAAAGGAAGGCCTTGGGGAATTTGCACTGCATGACCAGTGGCCATAAGGACCGCCATTGTTTCGCCGACCGCCCGGCCCACACCTAGGAGCACGGCCGCAAGTAGACCATTTTTGGCCGCTGGTAGCAGGATTTTATAAACGATTTGCCAGCGAGTGGCACCGAGAGCCATGGCCGCTTCTCGGTACGAATCGGGAACAGCCTTTAACGCGTCTTCCGCAATAGAGGTGATGATCGGTACGCACATCAGTGCCAGTATCACTCCGCCATTGAGGACATTGATGCCGACTTGAGCGCCCGTGTATTTCATCACCAAGGCGCTAGTTACCGTCAGTCCTATGAATCCCCAAACGACACTGGGTATGGCGGCAAGTAATTCTATAATAATTTTCAGTGCCTCTTTGGCCTTGGGTCCACAAAACTCGGATATGTAAATTGCCGAACCCAAACTGAAAGGAACTGCAACGACTACCGCCAGTCCGCTGACGCACATGGTTCCTACGATTAAAGCCGCAATTCCATAGCGTACATTGGTTTCCGAAGTGGGATACCATTGCGTACTGAATAAGAACTCACCGAGGCTGAATTCTTCGCTGCCAAAGATCGGAAATGCCTCCTTGAAGATGAAATAAAATATGGCCAGTACAAAAATAATGGCGCTCATCCCGGCTAATCGGATCAAGGTTTCGAGAATGCTTTCTCCGACTACTGCGATCGTTGAGCGTCGGGGAGGAGGCCGCTCAGCCTTAAATCGGACAGAGTTTGGTGGCATAAATCAGGGACTATTTAGTCTCTTGAACGTGATTTGGTGGTTCGGTGAATATCAAATACGGGCGTTACTGAAGAGGAACGTATCCTGCTTCCTTTACAATTTTTTGGCCCGCATCGCCCATAATCCAATCCAGATAGTCTTTCACCGTTCCTTCCGGCTGTCCAAGTGTGTAGGAGTAGAGAGCCCGGGCGATTGGATAAGTTTTGTTCAATGCGTTTTCCAAGGTTGGCCCGTAAGCAGTATCTCCTTTTTTGGCAGCCACTTTGAGCATCTTTACATCCGGTGTGGCGTAGCCCATTCCGCTGTAGCCGATTGAGCATGGAGTTCCGGTAACTAATTCAACCACTTCTTTTGAACCATTCATGTCCCGAGAGCCTAGCTTGAAATCTTTCTTACCAAGTACGTGTTCGCGGAAAAAAGCATAGGTGCCAGAGCTAGATTGGCGACTGACCAGAATAATCTCGTCGCTACTGCAACCAGGGACTTCGACGCCCAGTTGCGACCAATTGGTAATGTTTCCACCTTCAGCGTAAATTTCTGTAAGTTGTTCGAAGGTGATTTCTTCGAGGGGGTTGTCTTTGGAGACAAAGACGGCCAATGCATCATAACCCACCGTAAATTCAACCGGGGCCTTACCGGTATTCTTGGTAGCCAGTGCTTTTTCCGAATCTTTCATGTCGCGACTGGCATTGGCGATGTCGACGGTGCCGGCGATTAAAGCAGCAATACCTGTTCCTGAGCCTCCCCCTGAAACTTCAATGCTCACACCCAAACCGACATTCTGATACTCTTCTGCCCAGGATTGGGCCACGTTGACCATGGTATCGGAGCCTTTGTTTTGGATGGTAGATTTTCCGCTGCCTGATTGTTCTGCAGGTTTGCAGCTAATCAGGAGGAAACTCATCCCCATCAGGATTGGGAAGCAGATACAAAATTTTACGAAGTTTATTTTCATATGATGATGATGGTAGTACTATTTAGTCAATTTGGGTTCCAAGAATAGCCTCACCGAGATCTTGAATGTTTGTATGGATAAGATTGTAGGTTTCTTCATACGCGGATTGGATTTGGTCGTCTGTGCCTTCCTTTGCGGATGGATCGTCGATGTGCCAATCCAGACAGATCGTTTTGCCTGGGGGCTTGGGAAATAGTTTTCTGGCGCGTTTGGAAAGAGCGATGATTATGTGAAAATGATCCAGGTTTGGAATGTGATCGGTCGAGAGGGAAGATTGCCGTGATATGTCAATATTCTTAGATTCCATATACCGAATGGTGGAATCCACCATTTCTTTTGGCTCTAGACCGGCGCTTCTGAAAAGTAGTTTGGGTAAGCCGATGGCATTTCCAATACCTTCAGCCATTTGAGTGCGGCAGGAATTGTGGTCGTCTACAAAAAGGATTCTCCAGACTTCCTTACCCTGGTGTTTGGCGTATTCGCCGGTGCACATATAAAGTACTTCTTCACACAGGTTTTTCGCTTGATCAGCTACCCGTTCAAACCGTCGACCGATTGTAAGGAGTGGGGTCAGGGATTTGAAGGGTATTTTTTTTTCCTTATGAAGCTCGTACATCTCGGTATTGATCTGGTCGCGGAGATTGTTTGTTTCTTCCTCGATTTCCATCGTTTGCCGTGCCAGATCCGCGTCTTCCTCTAAATATGACTTAACGGCCGATTCCAGCATAGAGATGGAGAGATTGGCTATTGCCTCGAATAAATCCAGCGGCGGTTGCCTTGTTACAGTACTAATCTTTAGAACCTGTCGGGCGACGCTCTCTGCGTAGTCACCGATTCGCTCCAATTCCTGATTTATTTTTATGGTGACGTATGCAAAGCGGAGGTGCAGAGCCACAGGTTGTTGTCGAACCAAAAATTCCAAACACAGGCGGTCGATTTCTTTTTCCAATTCGTCGATGCGCTCATCTCTAAGGATGATTGAATAGGCCTGCTGTCGATTACAGGCCTTAAAAGAATCAATGGCTTCGCTCAGGGCACGGTGGTCCAATTCATACATTTCTGTGACCTTGCCACGGATAAAATCGACATCTCTCTGGAGAGTTTTTTCGTAAAGAGGTTGTTCGATAGTCATTGGTAATGAAAGCTGATAAATTATTAATACATTTTCGGCTTCTTAAATCATCACCTTTTCAGGCTAATGCGGAGCACTAAAGGCCGTGTCGCCTTCGAAGTAGTTTGCGGATGGATGGTAGGAATTTGGTTTTCAATTTTAGAGCCGCCTAGTTTGGATTTTAGATTCAAGAAATGAAGCCACTTTTGTAACGAATACAATAACAATCAAAGAATTGGGTGAGGAACTTTCCATTTGGTATTAAATTTATGTTTAAGAGGCCTCCGGCTTGAAATCGATATTGACTATCTCGGTTCTTTAGCTTCCCGCTGCACGCGCTCTCGTACGATTCTTTCGATCATGTTGTGCCTTGGGTTCATTAGCGCAGGGCTGAATTCCCAGGTTACTTGCGACCATATTTGGAAGTATGCCGTATTTCATGAAGATGATGAGAATCCGGTAGTTCAAAAGATCGCCTTTACAGGCCGTCTCCAAGGTGAAGCCTACTGGTTCGATGCGGACCAGGGAGATACAAATGATGCTATTTGGCGGCGTTTAAGAATGGGATTTAAAAACGCTGTTTTTGATGGGTGTACATTTCATTTTGAAGGGGATTTTAATCTTAATGCCGATGGCTCCTACAATCGCCTTACGGATGCTTATTCCTCAGGAAAGCTAAGAAATGGAGCTACGCTGAAGATTGGGAAACAATCTGCTGGATTTACTTTAGGGGGAGTAACTTCTTCTAAGAGTCTGATCACGATTCACCTTCATAATGAGGGCGAACAGGTGTTCCTGGATGAATTTTAGACTGCACATTATTTGTATCCTAACAGAATTGTGTTAAGTCTTTATTTTTGGAAATTTACGTAAAGGAACTTAGGTGACAAAAGCAGGAGGGCCGCTTGACTGATGATCCAATATCCGCTCCATTTAGCTGCCATGTTTGTGGATGAGGTCGATGTTACCCTTATTGCTGGCAAAGGCGGTGATGGCTGCGTCAGTTTCCGGCGTGAAAAATTCATTCCCCACGGAGGCCCCAATGGCGGCGACGGCGGAAATGGAGGCCATGTAATTTTGTGTTCCGATGAAAACGTCGGCGACCTCAGTGCCTACCGCTATGCACATACTTACAAAGCGAAAAACGGGGAACCGGGTCGCGGTTCTGATCAAAACGGTAAGACTGGGCAGAGCAGGGTGCTGAAAGTCCCGATGGGTACTGTGGTAATCGACAAATCTACCGGCAAACGAATCAAAGAATTACTCGAGCATGAGGAGGAGTTTATTATTTGTAAGGGAGGTTCGGGTGGATGGGGAAACACTCACTTTAAGAGCTCTGTCAACCAGACTCCTAAACGGTCAAATCCCGGAACCGAAGGCGAGTCGGGAGAATTTGAGCTGGTTTTAAAAATAATCGCGGATATCGGTCTGGTTGGTTTTCCGAATGCCGGGAAATCTTCCCTGACAAACGAGATTACCCGCGCTCATCCTGTGGTTGCCGACTACCCGTTTACCACACTCAATCCCAATATCGGAGTCATCGATTATTCTGATGATTACAAATGTCTCCTGCTTGCTGACATCCCTGGATTGATTCAGGGAGCAAGCGAAAATCGGGGATTGGGCCACCGTTTTCTGCGGCATATCGAGCGGTGTAAATTGCTTTGCATCATCATCGATATGGCTGGAACGGATGGGCGAGATCCAGCGGATGATTACACGGCTCTTTTGACTGAACTAGAAAATTACGATCCAGGGTTTTTGGATAAACCGAGGTTGGTGGTTGCTAACAAAATGGATGAAGAAGCCGCTTCTGGAAATTTAGATGCATTTAAGAAAGCACACCCAGTTCGAGTTTCGCCAATTTCATGTTTGAGCAACGAAGGTATTCCTGAACTATTGGAACGATTTCTTTTAAAAGTTTCCGGAATCCAAAAGGAAGAACAAGGTACTCAATGAAATTAATTGGCTACACTTTAGTAGCCTTGGTCTTATTAAGAGTAACTTGCACCTATATTCCTCAATCTATATCCTTCAAGTTCTCTTAGGGAGTGGAAGCGCCCCGATTTTAAATTCGATTCCACCGTCGAAATTCGTATCCAGAAATTATGTTAAATGACCTATTATGGCTTCGTTTTTGATTCCTCTTTAATTCGCAGTTTTTTAATATAACCAAGGAAGAAGTCTCATCCTTCGTTAAGAATATTGGTAAGCATAGCGAATCCAATCTGAACATTGAATTTTATCAGTTTTGAAAGTCGCAGATGGCTATTTTTCGAGGTTGGTGAAAATTGGATAAGGATTAGTGGCGGCTTGTCTATTGTAGAATTAACTAATGCTGAAAATTTTCAGAGGCTGTTCAGAAATTTTGAGGTCGATGGTCATCTTAAGCCAGGCATGGAAAATT
>CEUS01142539.1_pt1 | contig 12941 bp, 12 predicted proteins | sample 427031 | NCBI WGS metagenome assembly CEUS01 (sample SAMEA2622837, study PRJEB7988) | marine metagenome | biome: marine biome (ENVO:00000447); feature: marine epipelagic mixed layer (ENVO:xxxxxxxxx); material: "saline water (ENVO:00002010), including plankton (ENVO:xxxxxxxx)" | depth 140 m | reverse complement strand
CCGCGGCTTTTCCCGTTCGCATCATTGAGTCCGGTCCCGCCGCGGGTGTCGTGGCGGCGGCTGCGCTCGGACGCCGAATCGGGGTGACTGACCTGATTGCCTTCGACATGGGAGGGACGACGGCCAAGGCGAGTCTGATCGAGGAGGGCAGTCTGTCCCGAGCATCGGACTTCGAGGTAGGTGGGGGTGTGTCGCACTCGACCCGTCTGATGAGCGGGGCGGGCTATCACATCCGGACGCCCTGCATCGATTTGTCCGAAGTCGGAGCGGGTGGGGGAAGCATCATCCGTGTCGACGCGGGTGGCGCCCTGCAGGTGGGACCCGAGAGCGCAGGAGCCGACCCGGGCCCGGTTTGCTACGGGCGCGGAGGCGAACTCCCCACCATTACCGATGCATGTTTGGTTCTCGGCTACCTGGGAAAGGACGGACTGGCAAAGGGAACGGTCTCGCTCGATCCGGATGCGGCCAGAGCGGCCGTCGATACGCAGATCGTCGCCAACAGCGATCTATCCGCAGAGGAAGCGTGTCACGGTGCGTGCCGTGTCGCCGCGGGCCGAATGGTGCGCGCCGTCCGGGCCGTCACCGCAGAGCGCGGTCGGGATCCGAGGGCCTACGACCTGCTGGCCGCCGGGGGCAGCGGACCCATGCACGCCGCCGTGATGGCTCGAGAACTTGGCGTAAGCCGTATCATCGTTCCTCCGTCACCCGGTGTCTTCAGTGCGTTCGGTCTCCTCGCTGCTCCCCTCCAGATCGATCTCGTACAGACGATGCTCGTGAGACTGGAAGAGATCGCAACGGAAGACCTTCAACGAATCGTTCAGGACCTGACCGAACAGGCTCGCGAGCGTCTCCCAGAAGCGACCATCGACGCCACTGGAGACATTCGCTACGCCGGGCAGTCCCACGAACTTCAGATCGCACTTCCTCTCGACGCCTCTCCGAACACCTTGCGGGCAATGTTTGAGGAAGAACACGAACGGACCTACGGGCATCGCTCCGAGAAGGATCCGGTCGATCTCGTCTGTCTGAGAGTGCGCGCAACGATTAAGTCTGAGGAAGTATTCGGGAAGGCAAGTGGTGAGGATGCGACCGAAATACGATCCCGCCCCGCCTACTTCGGCCCGGAAGCGGGATGGGTTGAGACGCCCGTCATCAACCGCCCTGCACTCGGTGTGGAGAACACGGATGGGCCGATGATCGTCGAGGAAGACGACGCGACAACGGTCGTTCCGCCCTGGGCGGCCGTCCATCGGGACCCTCAGGGGAACATCATTATCACGCTATAGGGTCGCTCGAAGAGCCGCCGTCTCCGCTCTGTCAAGACGGTCTCCCTCGATCACAACACCGTAGTCACGCCTCGCAGCCTCGACAGAAACTTTCTCATCGATCACGTCCGTCAAGACCGCTTCGGGGTCGCGCTCCAACGGACTCCCGTGGCCCCCTGCGCCTGCAAGGGTGTGACGCAACACGTCCCCACGACGAAGTTCGACCAGCGTCTTCGCGGGCAGAACACGCCCTTCGCCGTCTGGGTTCAGCACGTTGCTCGAGGCCGCTCCTTCTTGGCCGCCGTCCAGTCCGTACGGACGAGAAGCATGCCGATCCGATCGAATCTGCAGCACGCCCTCACGCTCCGTAAACCGGTACTCTCGGACGATCCCCACACCTCCGCGGTGTTTCCCCGGCCCACCCGTGTCCGGCAGAAACCCATAATTCAGAATCTCCAGGGGATACTCTGCCTCGATCACCTCGGCAGGATTGTTCGAGAAATTCACGACGATGCTCGCACATCCGTCGATCCCATCCCGGTCCGGCCGTCCACCCCAGCCCGAGAACAGAAACTCGAGAAACACGAATGCGGACCGATCGTCCCGGTAACCTCCCACGCTGATCCCCGTATCCCCCCCGACCTCGCACGCCGGAATGCGATCGGGGGCCAGACCGGCCAGGGCCCCCATGATCACGTTCGCCAGACGGAACCCGGTCAGACCCCGCGCGGCCACCGGAGCCGGCAGAACCGGATTCACGAGTGACGCTTCAGGCGCGATCACGTCGATACATCTGAAGAATCCTGAATTCGTAGGCACATCGGGACTGATTAAACACCTCACGCACGCGTAGACCGCCGACTTAGTGAAGGACAGGGCTGAATTGATCGCTCCCTTCACCTGCGGCGCGGTCCCCCCGAAGTTCGCTTCCATCTGCGATCCATCCACCGTAATTGTCACCTGCATCGGAATCGGTCCTGGATCGATCCCGTCCCCGTCGATCTGGTCTTCGAACGCGAACACGCCATCCGGCATTCGCTCCATCTCCGCCCGCGTCAATCGTTCCCCGTAATCGATCAGCGCACCAAACCCCTCACGCAGACCGTCCACACCGTATCGGCTCGACAGAGCTTCGATCTCCCGCTGCGCGATCGTACAGGCCGACAGTTGCGCCCGCAGATCGCCGATCGCGTACTGCGGCACCCTCACGTTTCGCTCGATCACATCGAAAATGGCCTGAACCGGCTTGCCTTTCTCGTAGAGCCGGACTGGAGGAATTCTCAGACCTTCCTGGTAGATTTCCGTGCTGTCGCAGGCGTTTCCCCCCGCCACGCGCCCGCCAACGTCCGTGTGGTGAGCGATTGCAGCGGCGAAACACAGCAGGCTTCCCTCAACAAAGATCGGCTGGTAGGCGTAGATGTCTGGTAGATGCGTGCCCCCCTCGTAGGGATCGTTGAGAATGAACACGTCCCCGTCCGATATCTCATCCCGGTAGCGATCGAGAACCGCGGACAGCCCATCCGGCAGACTGCCCATATGGAGCGGGAGGCAGAGGCCCTGCGCGATGAGCGCTCCTTCGGTGTCCAACAGTCCGGTCGAGAAATCCATGGAGTTCTTCAGATTCGTCGAATAGGCGGTCCGAACGACCGTCAGAGCCATTTCGTCCACCATCGACTCGAGGGCGTTCTTGAATAACTCCAGTTCGATTGGCCCGAAGGGCGTTTCTGTGGATGACATAGGAGAGCCTCTGTTTGGTGATGACGTACTTGCCAGCCTCGAATCAAGGTACGTGGAGCGCCACACATAGTCGAGCATCGAAGAACGACCTGAGGGGTTGACACGACGAGAGAAACCCGCATCTTCATTTTATATTCAATTAATTAATATTAAAGCATTGGAGCTCAAAAATGCCCACGCATTATGATGGCACAGTGGCTGAGCGCAGGGCCTTAAGCACCTACATCACCCTGCTGCGCGCTGCGGAATCCGTTTCCGGAAGGCTCGTTGCCCTGGTATCGAGCCAGACCGGACTCACCATTACCCAATTCGGCGTACTCGAAGCCCTGCTCGACCTTGGCCCGCAGTGCCAGAAAGACTTGGCCTCGAAGCAACTCAAGACCGGTGGAACCATCACGCTCGTCGTCGACAATCTCGAAAAACGCAAGCTCGTCCGGCGCGAGCGCAGCAAGACCGATCGCCGGATCATCAACGTTCACCTCACCACCTCGGGTCGACGGTTGATCGACGACTACTTTCCACGACACGCCAGGGCCATCACCCACGAGCTGGGCGTCCTCTCCGCAGCGGAACAGGAGCAGCTTGGCGCTCTCACACGAAAGCTCGGTCGGCAGGAAGGCCGGTCTCAGGTCGGCGAATATCCCGACGCGTGCTATGAAATGGAAACCGCATGAAAAAGCTCAAGTCCATACGAAAATCCCCCGAGCTCCACAGGGTTGGAAACGGATTCCCCGTCCGCTCGATCCTGTCGCCTCAGGATCCGCCGGCGGAGAACAGTCCGTTTCTTCTGCTCGACTATGCAGAGTCTTACGAATTCGAACCGTCCGCAAACCCCCGGGGTGTCGGCGAACATCCGCATCGCGGTTTCGAAACCGTGACCATCGCCTGTCAGGGCACGATCGACCATCGGGATTCAGCCGGAAACGCTGGTTCCATCGGTCCCGGTGACGTTCAGTGGATGACAGCCGCGTCCGGTGTCGTTCAAGAAGAACTGCACGGCGCCGATTTCACACGCGAAGGCGGGACGTTCGAAATGATTCAGCTGTGGGTGAACTTACCCGCAGAGGCAAAGATGTCGGCCCCACGATATCAGGAGTTGCTCAAAGAGCAGATCCCCGTCATCGACCTTTCGGGCGGCGACGGGATCCTCAGAGTCATCGCCGGAGAAGCGTTCGGTGAAACCGGTCCCGCTCAGACGGTCACCCCCATGAATCTCTGGGATCTAACCCTTTCGGCAGGAGGGGAGACCACCCTCACGCTGCCGGAGAACACGAATACTCTCGTGTTGGGACTGGAGGGTGCGATCCGTCTCAACGAACGCGAACGTCTGGTGCAGGGTGAGCTCGCCCGATTCATAGGAGAAGGAGAGACACTCTCCCTGTCCGCAGCCGAGCCCGCTCGAGCGCTCGTACTGAACGGTGCACCAATCGAGGAACCCGTCGTTGCGCACGGCCCCTTCGTCATGAACACAAGCGACGAGATCCGGGAAGCCCTGCTCGACTACCAGGCCGGCAAGATGGGACATCTCGTACAGATGTTCCCAGACCGAGAACTCGATCGCGGAGGTGCTGAATGAACACTGATGTCAACATCCCCATCGTCACCATTCGTGGCAGCGTGCGGCCGGTCAAATCGGCGCCATCAAGTCCCTCGAACATCTTCAGGGGATCTGCGTTCACGTCGGGGCCCTCGTGCTACCCGCCTCTGCCTCTGGCTGTCGCGACGTATTCGACGAAGAAGGACGTGCGACCAATCTGACCGACTACATTCACGAGTATGTCATCCCCGGTCTTTGTATGGAGGAGATGATCCGCCACGAAAAGGGCGGTGTTATGAATGTGTTCCTCGACGTGAGGTCGTGGCGCTCCACGACATTTCTCGCTTCATTGACGTCTTGGTTCTCACGAAAGGGTCACGGCCCACCTTCGCCCAACGCTTCGGCGAGGTTATACATGCCGTGACCTTGGGCCTTTTCTGTTGGATGGATCCTTTTGAAGTACACGCGTCTTTACACGGGTGACGACAACCAGTCGCATTTTGAAGATTGCGAGATCCCGGTTGCTGAGAATCCCGTCGGGCGTCTCTCCGAGAAAACGACGGCCACCGGCATTCTCTTCCGCGAAAACGATCCCAGTTACGATCTCGACTGGCATCCAGCGCCGGCGCGACAGTTTGTGATCATGCTGGAGGGTCTCGTCGAGATCGAGGTCGGCAGTGGCGAGAAGCGAATCTTCAAACCCGGCGACATTCTCCTCGCCGAAGACACGACCGGCCAGGGTCATCGCTCCCGAATTCCCGATGGGAAATCCCGGCGTTCGATCTTCGTCACCCTCGACTGATGGAAAGGGTCCCCATTTGCCTCGTCGGCTGCGGTCGGATGGGGCACCGTCATATTCTCGCGTATCGCACCCTCGAGGATACGGGGATCAGTAACGTCGACCTGATAGCCGTCTGTGACATCCGCGAGGAGAACTCACAGTTCGCTGCACGAGAGATCGAACGTCTGTTCGGTCGGCGTCCCCTCGTCTATACCGACCTCGATCTGGTCATCGCGAATCCCGACATCCTCGCCGTCGACGTCGTGACCGATGGATCGACCCATCACCAGGTCGCTGTTCCCGCCCTCACCAGCGGAAAGCACGCTCTGGTCGAAAAATCGCTGAGCATTACCATCCGGGCCTGTCGGGCGCTGATTGACGCCGCAGCGGACGGTAGAGCGATCCTCGCCACGGCCGAAAATTACCGTCGGGACCCACCGAATCGTCTGGTCAAAGCCATCCTCGACGCGGGTCTCGTCGGCGATCCCTTCATGATGATGCAGGTCTCCGGCGGCGGAACCGACGAGATGGCCATCACCCCCTGGCGTCATCTCAAGGAAAAGGGCGCCATCGGTATGGATACGGGCGTTCATTATGCTGACATCATTCAATTCTACCTGGGTGAATACGATTAGATCTTCGGCAGCGGCTTCATCGTCGAACCTCTACGACGCAAACCAGACCACGAGAGCCACCCCCTCGAGTCCTATCGTAAGCGGGTCAAGACCTATCCCGAGTTCATCGAAGCAACAGGCGAGGACTCCGTCGTCGCACTCTACAGAATAGCATCAGGCGCGGTCGCGAACCTGACCCTCGTGGAAGAACGAGGCGGGAAAGGCTGGGAGCGAAGTGTCCACGGTCCGGCGGGCGCCGTTTATGCCCCGGGCGAGCGGAATGGGAACCCCGTGTTGTTGCGCCTCGAGGGAAAGGAGTATCGAGGCAAGGAGGTACTCGAGTTGCTCCCCGATTTCGAATTGGACGAAATCACGGCACGTCTCTTCGGACCCGACGGTGTCGAGTACGACCTCCCGACCGAAGAACCTCATCCAGGCTACGCCATCGACGCTCGCCATCTCGCCATCGAATATCACGACTTCGCCAGAGCGATCCTTGAAAGCGGCCGACCTGAAGTCGACGGCCTGATCGGAACCAGAACCGTCGCCGCCATTCTCGGCGCATACGAGTCCGCCGCCCTCGGTCGCTCGGTCACAATGGAAGAAATGTTATCAGGGTCTGTCCGGACCTATCAGGAGGAAATCGATACGGCGCTGGCTCTCTGAAGTTGCCCCACCCGTTCCGGACCCAATGAGCTCACCCAGAACGGGTTGTCCTGTCTTGAGCGGAGAATCCATCCACAGTCGCCACCCCCGCTCTCCTGCTCGCGCTTTACGGAGGATTCATCAATGGCGTTCACCGTGTACGATTGTCGCGAGGACATCCGCAACATTCTCGTCACGCCACAGATTCGTGCCAGGTTCTGTCGGCTCGAACCGGGATCGGGGTCGCTCGATTTCGGCCACACCCACGACCTCGGCCACGAAATTTTCATCATCCTCGAAGGCCGCGTGGAGTTCCAGATCAGCGGCGACGTCAACGAGCTCGGTCCCGGCCAGATGTGTTACGCCCTCGTCGACGAGCCCCATTCCGTTCGCGTCATCGGCGAGGAACCCGTCCTGATGTATCTCTCCGTCACCCCGCACATCCAGCCGACGCATACGTTCTACGATGACGATCGAAACCGGCGACCGCCGCATTTCCGTCCATCCTCCGATTACAACACCGAAACCGACTCGACCACCCCGATGGATGAAATCATCGACCGTCACGTCGACACGGCCCGGGAACTCTACGAATGCGCTCGCGAGAACCTCGCAACCCAGGAGGCCCAGGCCGCCTTGCTAAAGCGGGCCCTGACCGACGACGATCTCGAAACCGCCAACGTGATCCGTGAAACGATGTGGTCGCCCCAGCTCGAACTCTTCAAACAGATGCATACCACAGCAGACGTCTGGAACACGCTCGCCCCCCGTGCCGGCTCGGTCAACGCGCACTACTAACGGGTTAATGTTCGCCCGATCTCAAAGGTGTGATATGTCTCGCGTGAAAATCGGTGTTTTGGGTTGCGGCGCTGTTACCCAGGTTCAACATCTGCCCAACCTTCTCGAACTCGACGAAGCGTACGAGGTTTCCGTCGTCTGTGACCTCTCCCCCGACCAAGCCAGATACGTCGCGGAGCGGTTTCGGATCCCGACCCACGTCAGCCAGGTTGAAGACCTGCTCGCGTCCGACATCGACGCGGTTCTCCTATGCCATACCGACCCGAAAAGCGACGAAACCATCGCGGCGTTCAACGCCGGCAAACACGTCCTCGTCGAGAAACCCGTCTGTGCTTCTCTCCAGGAAGCTGATGCGATGATCGAGGCGATGAACCGCTCCGGCAAGGTCGGGCAGGCTGCTTACATGAAGGCCTACGACCCAGCTTTCGCCCTCGCACAGAAGGAAGTCGAGGGCATGGACTTCAGCTTCATTCAGATCAACCACCTCCATCCGAGCAACAATCTCCACCTTTCGCATTTCAACGTCCAGTATGCTGGCTCCCTGAGAGATGACATTCGCAAGAAGCGGCGGCAGGCCTACCGCGAAAAACTCGAACAGGCTTTCGGCAACCTGACCGATCGCGCAGAGTCGGAGTGCGCCATTGCCTACGGCTTGATCCACGACCTCTACAGTCTGCGCAACATGGTCGGCGTGCCTAGCGCCATCCTCAGCACGGAGATCTGGAAGGGTGGACGATCCATCACCACCGTCATGGAATATCCCAACGGAGCCAGATGCATACTCAGCCGGGTCGATCTGGAAAAGCTCTGGGACTTCAGGGAAACACTAGAAATCTACAGCGACGACAAACGCGTCCTGCTTACCTATCCCACCGGCTTCTCGCGTCACGTCCTGTCCACCCTCACGATCCAGGGCATCGACGAGAACGGTGTCTCCTATCGAAAGGAACCGGCCATTCCGTGGGAGAGCGCGTTCACTGCAGAACTCCGACACTTCCACGCCTGCATCACAGAGGCGGTTCCCTGCAGAACACCGCTGACGGAGGCCCGTCACGACGTTCAACTCATCATCGACATCGCGAAAACCTACCTGACAGGAGAACCCGTGAGACGCTAGACTCTTGCTGGTGTAGCGGCCGGGAGAGAGCCGCGAAGCGGCTACCAAAAATGGCCAGAGGCGAGAGCCCCTTGAGCGGGGCCCCGGACGGAGCGACCGACATCACGAAAGGAGAAGTGAATGAGCGAACAGAAACCCAACTTCGACGTTCCCGAGGACGGTCCTTTCCTCGTCAAAGGCCTCAAGAAGTTGACCGACGCCGATGGTAATCCCATCGCGATGGAGAAGGACGTGATCGCCCTCTGCCGATGTGGGGCCTCGGAAAACAAACCCTTCTGCGACGGCACGCATTCGGACATCGGCTTCTCGGGAAAAAAGGAAAGAACGGAGACCTACCCTGTCCGGGAGTACAAAGGCAAGGAGCTGACCGTCGGGCTCGTTGGCCTACAATCCCCGACGGGGGTCATTGGACCCACGGCTGGTAGGCGTAGGGTGACGTAGAGATTCGACTAGTATGAAACGATAACTGTCGCCGTAGTTCCCTCGGAGATCGGAGATCCTTGATCGGAAATCCGCTTCACATCGATTTTCTCTCGTCCACAAATCAAAGGAGCAAGCCATGGCCTGGATCGCCAGCGAGCACGACCCTGACTGGCCCTTCGACCTGTTCGCCACCAACTTCACCCTGGATCCCGTAACGACCGTCCTGCTTGTCGTCGACATGCAGGGCAGCGACCTGACGATCGATCCCGACGGTGAACTGGGGCGTCGTTATCCCGACATCCCCGTTTACTACAATCATCGAATGACGGAGATCGTGGTTCCGAACATCGGCCGTCTCCTCGAAGACTTCCGGTCGGCGGGACGGCGAGTCGTCTACACCCGGAACGGACGGATCACACCTCACGGAGACGAACTCACCGCACGCCTGCGACGCCATAAGCCGAAACCGGGCGCCCTACCACGCTACCGTGGCACTCCCGCCTATGACGTCATGCCCGACATCTCCCCTCGCGAGGATGAACTCATCGTCGACAAGCTGACCTCGGGTGCGTTCAACGCATCGATCCTCGATCACTCGCTACGGAACATGGGTGTCACGGACGTCGTCATCGTCGGAATCGCCGCCGACATGTGTGTATTCGGCACCGCTCGTGTCGCCGCCGAACTCGGCTACAACGCGTTACTCTGCGAGGATGGCTGTTGTACCTACACCCCTCGCGCACAGGAAGACGCGATGCTGATGCACGCCCGCGTCTTCGGTCGGGTTGCCACCACAGACGACATCCTCGACGAACTTAAATCATCGTAAACTCACTAATTTCAACTGATTATTCGATTTGCGCTCAATTTTGCGGCCGGCCGGAAAATTCGATTGGATCAACCCGATGAGAAAAGGCCCCCGCTCAAACCTCGCGAGGGCCTCTCTCTCTGTCCCAGAATTTTTCTCGGGGAGCGACTAGCCGATCACCACACCCGCTCGCCCCGTCTCCCGTTCCCCTGTTCCGCCCTACACATCCACCCTTTTCGACACATCATCCTTCTCCCGCTCCTCCCGAATAAACTCGCTCAGCTCCGCCACTTTCTCCGGATACTGCTCCGAAACTTCCTTCCGCTCGAACGGATCCGACCCAATGTCGAACAGCTCCGTCTTCGCCGGCCTGAACTCCTCGTCCGTCGACAGTTTCCAGTCTCCGATCCGTCCCCCGAAGTTTCGGCCACGGAAGTTCCAGAACAACGTCCGATCGATTGCCTCCGTCTCCCGCGTCAGCAACGACCACATGTCGATCCCGTCCCACATCGGATCGTGCGATAGCGTGTAGCCGATCAGGTTCGTCAACGTCGGCATCCAATCGACCATTTGCAGAGGATGCGTCACTTTCCCCGGTTTCAGGGTACCGGGCCATCGCATCACCGTCGGCGTTCGAATGCCACCTTCGTACATCGTCGCCTTCTGCCCTCTCAGTGGAAGGTTGCTCCCCAGTCGAGGCATCTCCTCGAAGCGACCAGGATACTTGTCCGTATCGTGCAGCGGGTCGTCAGGAATCGCCCCGTTGTCCGAACTGAACACCACAATCGTGTCGTCCACTTCCAATTTCCGCGCCAGGACCTCCATCAGTTGCCCGACCGCCCAGTCCATGTGACTCGTGTAGCCCGCGTAAATCTTGAACGATCGATCCCGTGCCGGGTCGACGTCATACGACCGGTCGCAATACGCGTCGACCCAGTGCTGGGGCGCCTTGACCGGCGTATGCACCGCAGTGAACGGGACGTAGGCAAACCAGGGTCCATCGCGTCCTTCGATCCACTGAATCGCTTCGTTCACGATCAGATCCGTCACGTGACCGCGTTCCTCGATCAACTCTCCGTTGCGATGCCACGTATAACTGTGTTCGCCTTCCTTGTACCGATGGCTGTACGGATCCACACCCCCCGCCAGACTGCCGTAGGAATAGTCGAACCCGAAGTGATTCGGGCCGAACTGCGGGCCGGATCCCAGGTGCCATTTCCCGAACAATCCGGTCTCGTATCCCGCATTCTTGAGCGAGCCCGCCAGCGTTTCGTATCCATCGGGTAGCACAGGCGCGTTGGAAGGCACCGTCGCGTGCCGCCCGAATCGACCCGGATGCCGTCCCGTCATCAGCGAACACCGTGTCGGAGTGCACATCGGGCAGACATAGTGTTGGTCGAGCTCCACTCCCGTCTGCGCCAACCAGTCGATGTTGGGCGTCCGAATATCCGACCCATGATAGCTCACATCCCCCCACCCCAGGTCGTCTGCAAGCATAAACAGGATGTTCGGCTTTCCAGTACTCATCTTTACCCCCGATCATCCCGAGTAGGCGGTCTCGGGACAACATTGCGAATTGTCATCAGGCAATCTGGTAGCTCGCCGTATCGAGGGACCCAACCCAGATCGTCCGCCAGCATAAAGAGTATGTTCGGTTTGTCACTGGCCATGTCTCGTTCTCCGTTCCATATCATCGCTCAAACCCAAAACTAAATGCAGAGCCACACCTGCCTGCCACGCCGTAGCTCGCAGAGCGAAGGCGGGCTCCCCTGCTCTCGCCGTGCCCTTTCGCATCCTGTCGTGCACTCCCCTTCCGCGTATTCCACCCGCCTTGCCGTAGCAGCACGCTACGGAGGCAGGTGTCTTCCGTGGTCCAAATCTTCTCAGGTTTCCGAAGAAAGCCTCAACCCCGGCGACACGAACACGCGGTCTGCCAGATCGAACCCCCCCTGCACGATCAGTGCCAGCGCCGCCGCCGGAATCGCCCCCTCCAGAATCAGACCCATGTTATCCAGGCGAATCCCCGTCAGGATCGGCTGACCGAAACCACCCGCCCCGATCAGCGCCCCCAGCGTCGCCGTCCCTACGTTGATGACGGCCGCCGTCTTGATGCCCGACAGGATCGAACGCGACGCCATCGGCAACTCGACGAGTCGCAGACGGGCGCGCGACCTCAGGCCCAGGGCGATCGCAGACTCTCGCAGCCCGTTCGGAATGTCGTGGAGCCCTGAGTAGGTATTCCTCACGATCGGCAGGAGACTGTAGAGAAACAGGGCGACGATCGCAGGCACTGCGCCGATCCCCAGCGGCGGAATCATCAGCACGAGCAGGGCGAGTGAAGGCAGGGTCTGGATGATCCCGACGATACCCAGAATCACCTGTCCGAACCGCGCCCATTGCGCTGCCGCGACACCCAGAGGGATCGCGATCGCGATCGCAGCGGACAGCGAAATCAGAACGAGCGTCAGATGCGCCTTAGTGTTCACAACGAGCCGATCGACCCACGTCTCGACACGGACGTCGGACCGCACGGAGAACTCTTCGGATAAAAAGTCGGCCGCAACTTGACTGTCAGAGACTTTGTCCAGCTTCACGCGGGCGTTCATTGCGATCATTTTGGATTCGGGCAGCCGTCCGTCCAACCTTCGGAACGCCTCGACCACCTCAGGGTAGCGATCGACCAGATCGGCGCGATAGATGACCACCGAGTTGTAGACAGGGAAGTGTCCCAGGTCGTCCCGCAACGTCCTCAGTCCGTAGTAAGCGATTTCGGCGTCCGTCGAATACATGTCCATCACCTGGATGGATCCGCCCTCGAGCCCGCGGTAAGCCAGGTCGTGGTCCATCCCCTGTACGTTCTGGTGCGACAGGCCGTATCGTTCCCGCAGGGCGGGCCATCCGTCCCCTCGATCCATGAACTCGTTTCCGAATCCCATCGGAAGATCCGGATGGCGTTTCAGATCCGAGATCGTCGACACACCCAGTCTCTGCGCCGATTCCTCTTTCATCCCGATCGCGTAGGTGTTGTTGAACCCCAGTGGAGACGCCATCCGTACCCCCACAGCCTCCAGGGCCTCACGGATGTCTTCTTCTGACTCGACCCCCTGTCCGGCAAAGATCTCCTGTGTCATCGTCCCCGTGTATTCGACGTACGCGTCGATGTCTCCACTCAGCAGCGCCCCCCACACCACACGCGTTCCCCCCAGCTCGCGCCGA
>CEUS01049332.1_pt1 | contig 12942 bp, 13 predicted proteins | sample 427031 | NCBI WGS metagenome assembly CEUS01 (sample SAMEA2622837, study PRJEB7988) | marine metagenome | biome: marine biome (ENVO:00000447); feature: marine epipelagic mixed layer (ENVO:xxxxxxxxx); material: "saline water (ENVO:00002010), including plankton (ENVO:xxxxxxxx)" | depth 140 m | reverse complement strand
GTTCTGCTCCTGAGGCCCAGATATTAAAAGCCGCTGAAGTGATTAATAACGCGCACAGGCCGGTTATACTGGCTGGCCACGGGGTGATTATTTCTAGGGCATTCGATGAATTGAAGGAATTGGCAGAAAAAGCCCAGATCCCAGTCATAACCACTCTACTGGGAATAAGTTCCTTTCCAACTGATCACATTTTAAATGTAGGAATGCCTGGTATGCACGGGATGGCGTATGCGAGTCTCGCGATTGACCAAGCTGACGTGGTTATTTCTCTAGGTGCTAGGTTCGACGACAGGGTCACTGGAAGAATTTCAGACTTTGCCCCAAATGCGAATATTGTCCATTTTGACATAGACCCATCAGAATTTAACAAAAATGTTAGGGTAGCGGCACCCGTATTGGGGGATCTTAAGCAAACATTGACACAAATAATCCCATCAATCAACAAAACCATTCGATTAGACTGGATGCAAAACATCGAACAACTCAAAACTGAACACCCCTCTCTGCATATCAGGGAAGACAAAGAAATCCTACCTCAGTTTGTTATGCAACAACTATCAGAAATCACCAAGGGCGACGCTATAGTGGTTACTGGTGTCGGCCAGCATCAGATGTGGGCTGCACAACATTATCACTTCACTGAAGCGAATACTTGGATAACTTCCGGCGGGCTCGGGACCATGGGATTCGAGGTCCCAGCTGCTTTGGGCGCAAAGCTAGCGCGACCAGAGAAAGTTGTATGGTCAGTAGCTGGAGACGGTGGGTTCCAAATGACTATGTGTGATTTAGCCACCGCGGTAGAGAACAATATAGAAGTCAAATTTGCCATACTCAATAACGGCACACTGGGCATGGTTAGGCAGCTGCAGGATCTATTCTATGAAAACGGGTTCGTAGCATCTCTTTACTCGGGCAACCCTGATTTTGTCAAATTGGCTGAAGCATATGGCATCACAGGAATAAAAGTAACCGACAAGAGTCAGGTCGCCCAAGCGATTCAAACCGCCATGGATACGCCTGGTCCCGTAATAATAGACTTTATCGTAAAGCAGGATGAACATGTTTTCCCCATGATACCGGCGGGCGAGTCAGTGAATGAAATTATGGAAGAACCATCACCTGAGTCAGTGTCCAGATGACGAAACAAAACAATTACCACACTATTATTTCTCTCGTTCAGGATAAACCGGGAGTGCTAGCCCGTGTGGCGAGTCTCTTCAGGCGGCGGGGATTCAATATAGCGAGTCTGGCAGTTGGCCATAGCGAGGAACCTGGCTTATCTAGAATGACATTTGTTGTCGACGGAGACCAGTACACGGTCGACCAGGCAACTAAGCAATTGGACAAACTAGTAGACATCGTAAAAGTATCTGACATTAGCGAAGCGGACGTCGTCGCACGCGAATTGGCGCTCATTAAAGTCTCCATCACCGATCAGACCAGGAGTCAAATTATTGAGATAGTCCAACTTTTTCGAGCCAAGATTGTTGATGTAGGAACCATGTCACTAGTCGTAGAAACGACTGGTGAAGAAGCGAAAATTGATGCGTTAATCGAATTGCTACAACCTTTCAACATAACAGAACTGATGCGTACGGGGAGAGTTGCTATGGTGAGGGGTAAATCCACTGGAGAGATTAGCGACGATTACTCTACAAATTCTATAGACGGTAACAAAAACCGGGCTTTAGCCCGTGAGGTCGGATCGTACTAACGGGACCAATGGAAAAAAGAATCACACCGAAAGGATAATAAGATGGTAACAGTATACTACGATAAAGATGCAGACTTATCCGCGCTAGCGGGAAAAACTATCGGAATGGTTGGTTACGGAAGCCAGGGACATGCACATGCCCTGAACCTAAAGGATAGCGGTCAAAATGTGATAGTTGGGCTCTATCCTGAAAGCAATAGTCGGGCTGCGGCCCAAGAAGCCGGACTACAGGTAGCAGATGTCCCCGAAGTAGCCCGAGAGGCGGACGTTCTGATGGTCGTTATTCCTGACCATATCCAAGGAGAGATCTACAGGCAAGAAATCTCACCCAATCTTAAATCTGGCGCAGCGCTAATGTTTGCTCACGGATTTAGCATCCACTACAAGGAAGTGGTACCACCTCCCGACGTCGACGTAATGATGGTAGCTCCAAAAGCTCCTGGCCACAGAATGCGGGAACAATTTGTAGATGGCATTGGAGTCCCTGGTCTACTGGCAGTCCACCAGGACGCAACAGGTAACGCCAGGCAAATAGGGCTCGCCTACGCGAAAGGTGTTGGCTGTACCAAATCCGGAGTTTTAGAAACGACTTTCAAAGACGAAACCGAGAGCGACCTCTTTGGAGAGCAGGCAGTCCTTTGTGGCGGTATTACTTCGTTAATCAATACCGCTTTTGAAACCCTCGTTGAGGGAGGATACCCACCCGAGATAGCATACTTCGAAGTTCTCCATGAGATGAAGTTAATCGTGGACTTAGTTCAACAGGGTGGCTTCAATTACATGCGCTATTCAGTCAGCGATACCGCTGAATATGGCGATCTGACCCGTGGTCCGAGAGTGATTGACGACCATGTAAAAGATAATATGAAGAAGGTTCTGGCGGACATACAAGATGGTACGTTTGCCAGAGAGTGGATTACAGAGAATCACGAAGGACGCCCTCGTTTTAGACCTCTACGCGAGGAAGCAAGAGGTAGTAAGATCCACGAAGTGGGTCGCGAGTTGCGCGCCATGATGCCTTGGCTAGACGCCAAAGAGGTGTAAATATCGTTTCTTCTGGAAACATTTAGGCATTTGGAGTTGACACAGATATAGGAGTTCTAATATGCAGAAAGAGGTGGAGTTCAGAGCAGTTCACCATCGCGGTCTGGTCTTGGCAAGGCTGGTAGCGGTGGACTGCGGGGCACTGTTACCCATTTGTTAGTCGCTTGGTAACAGACAAATCTACGTTATAAAGGAAGTAATTGTAATGGCTAACAACAGAGTACGATTTCTAGATACGACCCTCAGAGACGGCGAGCAATCAGCCGGTATTGGAATGACCGGTGAAGAAAAAATGGAGATTGCGAAACAGCTGGAAAGACTACGTGTCGACATAATAGAGGCAGGGTTCGCTGCAAGCTCCCCTGGTGACTTTCAAGCTGTGAACAATATAGCTAAAGAAGTAAAAGACGCACAAATTTGTTCACTTGCTCGGGCCCATCCTAACGACATCGATCAGGCTTGGGAGGCGATTAAAGTCGCTCAAGCACCTCGCATACACGTGTTTTTATCCTCATCAGAAATCCACGTGATGCATCAGTTGCGCAAAAATCGGGAAGAAGTTATGGAACTAGCCGTTAGCATGGTTGAACGTGCGAAGGGATATTGTAATGACGTCGAGTTTTCCCCCATGGACGCCACGCGAACAGAGCCCCAATATCTATATGACATGCTGGAAGCTGTAATACGGGCAGGGGCGACTACTATCAACGTCGCGGACACGGTGGGATATGCCATCCCCTCCAATTTTACGACCCTTTTGCAGGACATCCAGGAACGGGTAGCCGGAATTGAGAACGTTACCTTGAGTGTCCATTGTCATAATGACCTTGGCCTTGCAGTCTCTAATAGCCTGGCTGCCGTCGAAGCGGGAGCGCGACAAATTGAGGGATGTATAAACGGCATCGGAGAACGAGCAGGAAACGCGTCCTTAGAAGAAATAATTATGGGACTCGATACCCGTAGGGATCTCTTCCAGATCGACATGGGCATTGATACTACCCAACTATATCCAGCCAGTCGTCTCGTTAGCCGTATTACGGGTATGGCAGTTCAAGCAAATAAGGCCATTGTAGGGGAAAATGCATTCAGACATGCGTCTGGCATACACCAAGATGGAGTTTTGAAAAACAGAAGCACATATGAGGTAATGGATCCAGCTAGAGTTGGAGTTCCAAGTAACAGTCTAGTCTTGGGTAAACTTAGCGGGCGAGCTGGATTACAGTCTCGTCTTGAAGATCTAGGATACACATTATCTCGCGAAGAGATTTCTAATGTTTTCGAGTCCTTCAAGGTCCTAGCAGATAAGAAACGGGAGGTTACCGACCGTGACTTGGAAATCTTAATGGATGAGGAAAAAAGGGAAGCTGGTGAACCAATCAGCTACACTCTGGATCAGGTGCACTTCTCCAGCGGGGACCACGATATACCAACCGCTACTGTGAGACTGCACGGCCCCGATGGTATCTCCACTGACGCCTCCACCGGAAACGGGCCGGTCGATGCCGTCTGTAAAGCCATAGACAGGGTCATCGGATCCTCAACCCGACTTGTGGACTTCAATGTACAGTCAATTAGCGAAGGTCTCGATTCTATTGGAACAGTTACGATTCGCATCGAAAGTGCAGGCAGGACCTTCTCAGGTAGAGGAGCTTCGACTGATATCGTAGTGGCAAGCGCCAAAGCTTACCTTAGCGCGGTTAACCGGCTATTAGCTGCAGATGATGAAGCTAATAGCCCTGCGATTGGCAGCACGCCAGATTAAAAAACAACTGAAACTATCGGAGAGTAAGATCCTCTATACCGTCATTTATGGACTTACTCTCCTAGACTAACGCTCTAGATCAATGATTTGTGGCTGGATTACTTTCCCTCTAATATCTAATATTGCTAAAGTGCCGAGAGATCCCACTGCATGTTTACTACCCGGATAGGTAGGACTTCCAGGATTCAAGAACATGACTCCCTCCTGTTCACAAACCAACTCTTCATGAGTGTCTCCAAAAAGCACTAGATCTACCGAATCTCCAAACTTTTTTGCAACGATCTTTGCTACATCGTTAGCCTCAAAGACCAATTCAGTACCATCAGCGTTAGTCAGAATACCTTTTATTGGCCATTGAATATCGTGAACCATTCCAATCGAAACTGACTCAACTTTCACAACCCTGGTCACATTAGCTAACCTATCGCCTGGTTCGATCGGATCTTCGTATCCTCTTACCGCCAAAACCGGTGCAACTTGTTCCAATACATCAAGAACCCCTAGACATTCGAGATCCCCACAATGCAAGATAAGGTCGACACCAGACAAATGAGACAATATCGTTTCCGGTAGGTCTCTGCCTGACCCTGCAGAATGAGTATCTGATATAACTCCAACTAACATTATTGTTCCTCTAGATGCTTCCTAATGCCCTTATCGTACTCACCACAGAACGTTGGTCCATTCCGTGAGGGAAAGCTACGACAGGAGCATCAGCTCCGCATGACCTAAATCGCTCTATTTGAAATTTACATTCGTTCGGATCCCCAGTAACCGCGATCCCATCCACCATTTCGTCGGATATTAATCTAGATGCTTTCTCTCGATCATTGCGCACCCACGCTTTGCGAACATTGTCTGATTCACTTTGATATCCATACCGACAGAACAGGTTGTAATAGTATGTGCCCATACCACCTACATAGTACGCAATGTGGCGCCTAATTAGGTCACGCGCTCTCTCACGTTCTTGAGACCTATCCACAACATAGCACAAAATCTGGGGACAAACTTTAACAGAATCACGAGTACGCCCAACCGATGCGGCCCCCGCTTCAACTTCATCTTTCAACATGCCCAGATATCCATAATGCACCCAAATGGGTATCCATCCGTCTGCAACCTTACCGGTCAGAGCGAGATTACGTGGACCTAAGCTAGCGAGATATATCGGAATTTCTTTTTGGACAGGGTTTATATTTAGGCGGAAGCCTTGAAGAGCGAAATCTTTCGTTACGTAGTCCAGTCTCTCGCCCGAAAGCGCTCGTCTAATAATGGAAACATACTCTTCTGTGGTTTCAATTGGCTTTTTGAACGGTACACCATGCCAGTTTTCGATGACTGTTTTCCCACTGGTTCCTAGACCCAATACTGCCCTACCGCCTGAAATAGAATCCAACGAAGCTATACTTTGCGCGATCAAAGCCGGTGTTCTACTATAAATGGGCAATATGCCTGTCCCAAGCTTCAATGAACTGGTATTACATGCTACAAATGTTAGAAGAGTTAGCGCATCTCTCCCCCACGATTCTCCTGTAAAGAACGTCGAATAACCGTATTCCTCACTTAATCGAGCAATCTCGAGCAGCTCCGCATTCGTCGTATCCTGACGGCTTCCGTAAGCTATACCAAGTTCTTCTGATGCCAACCTCAAACCACCGCAACGCAATTATTTGGAGGACTTCTAAAATAAACTACCTCAGTTCCGATTCTCCCAGAGAGTAAAATAGTCGTGAGAATCGCCACCAAATGCTTCCGACAACTCATCTCGATTAATCTTGTTTAAAGCTTCATTCTCTTCGGCCACGAGCCTCGACAGTACGCCTTCCCATTCATATCCATTGGATTTCAGCATCTCTGACCCAATCAGCGAATTGAGATTATCGACAAGTCGCTCGGACTGAACAGCCAAGGCACCTCCGCTTATAACGAATACAACAACAGAAGGCACGGATTCATCGTCATCCGGATCGATTCCCAAGCTTTCCAATATAAAGGACATAGAAATGTCCCGTATAAGTTCCTCCATTCTGAGTGGCAAGTTGATGAGATGGGAGAAAGGTGACCCCGTCTCCCGACGGGCAACTAAGGAGAATTCATGCTCGACAGCAGAGTAAAATCTGTCTGTAAAAATGTCTTCAGTGTTTAAGAGATTCACTATTGGATCAGAATATCTAAGATCAACCGTCATAAACTCTTTTAAATGAGGAAATATGAAGATCTGCAAGTCGCATTCTTCACCTTCCGGCACCTGACCTTTAAATAAATCTTCCATCAATTTATCTACTCTACATCCTATTCTAACAAGTTCCTACCGTAAAACTACAATTATACCTGCTCTAGTGACTCCAACCAACTAGCGGAAGTAACCCGATTATATGTCCATCAAATCAGCAAACTGTACCGACAACCAATTGGATAAGCTCATTGCTTGTATCGAATTACGCAGTAGGATTTGTTTCGATTCGCGCTCCTCGGGTGTTAGTGATATGGCTCTCGCAAGAGCATCAGAAGTACCCTCCAAGTCAGCAGGGCTAACACTGATAACCCCTTCCTTAAGAGAAGGATACACCCCACTCGTATTTGACAATACCACCACTCCATTTCTGGAATTAATCAGGGGACCCTCTTGGGCAATCAAATTAGTTCCCTCGGAGATGGTATTGACTAGCAAAACATCATAAAAGGTCATAGCCGCAACAGCTTGCAGATAGTTATTCTCTATAAGTGCTACCACTGGCGCCCATGTATCAGTGCTATAACCCGTATTGATGCGAGCAATCTCCTGACGAATTTCTTCCAAGTAACGTTGATATTGCCTGATATGCGATCTAGAAGGAACAATACAAGCCCAAAACGTTACACGCCCACATAAGTCTTTCCGGTTCTTCAACAGAATTTCGTACGCCTTGAGGGCTCGGACTATATTCTTGCTTGGTTCAGCCCTATCAATACGAACAATGGAGATATCAGTAGAAGATTCCATCAGCGTCCGTCGTCGTTCAATAACCCTCGGTGACTGGCTTATTGAAACTACTTCACTAGGATTTATTCCCATCGGATATATCTTAAGCTTACATGTATGCCCATCCATGCTGATCGTCTGGTTACCCCAATCGATTGTGGTGTCCAAATCGGAAAGCTCCACTGTGGACAAGAAGTTACGACTATCTGCCATAGTTTGAAATCCGAGTATATTCGTTTTGCATAATGATGCACAGATTTCATTAACGATGTCTTGGGGCAACATGTTCCAATATCGAGCCTCAGGCCATGGTACATGAACATAATGTTGAATCATCAGGTCTGGTCGCATCTTACGTAGCATTCCAGCGCATAGATAGAGATGATAATCGTGCAACATTACCAAACCAGGCTTAGAGGATGCATCCACTTCTTCGATGATACCTGAAGCAAACGTTTGATTCACCTGGAGATACCCTGAAGACCAAGCATCATACACTGTCGAGTCCACATTGGGGCTATAGGGAGTATTCCACATGTAATGATGTAGAAACCACAACAGCGGATTACAAATGATGTTGTAGTATTTATGGTATACACGCCGGGACGGCTTCACAAATTTTATGGATCCGGTGAACTGGGGAATAGGTTTAGGAATCTTAGAAAGACCAGCACTGCTGGATGCGCGCCTATCGGCCTCCCCAAGAGCACTGGAGACCCATGTTAGGTCAGTCCCATCGGGCAGTGCCCCCAAGGCAGTAACTACCCCTCCACTCGTGTGACGAGGTACCAATTCTCCATTATCAGCTGACCGATATTCGACAGGACCGCGATTACTAGCGACTATTAAGGAGTACCGCTCTGTTATATCGATACACAGCTGAGCCAATTCAGCCATGTCCTACTCCACTACCTCATCCTCACCGCAACCCCTCGGTGGAGGGAGGCTATTCGTACTAACTGAGAATAGCATAAGCATGTGTGGACAGTCCACTAGTCGCCTTATCCCAGCATATCAACCAGAGCGTCGGGGACCTGCGCCAAATCTGCAACGGTAACGTCAGGTACCATCTTAGGATCGGATAAGTCACCACGTTCTGAGAATCCTTCAATCCAGATAGCTTTCATACCAGCCAAATGGGCACCGAGGACATCATGCTGGATACTATCACCCACATGAACAGACATAGAAGCCCGCCCTTCCACGCGAAGAAGCGTTCGATGGAATATCTCGGGGGAAGGTTTACTCAACAATTCTTCATCTGAGAATACGGTCTCTTCAAAGAAATCAAGTGCTCCTGTCTCTCTTAAGAATCTGCGAAACGCCACCCCAGGTGTCATTCCAGTGTTGGAGATCAACGCAATCTTGAGCCCCATATCCTTTATCTTTGATAATACTTCCAAACAGTTATCATGCAATACGGGAGGTGATAGGAAGAAAGCGTCAGAATAGATCTCAGTTACAGAATCAAAGACCCGCTTTCCTAATGTCTCACTTAAATCGGGTTCCAGCAGATCCAGAAAAATCTTTACTTGGCGATCAAAATGCATGTCCCTATTGTCACTCCGAAGAGATCTGCACTGTGTGATACATTCGCTATATGCCTCTGTGAGTTCGCTCTCACTATAGGTCTTACCAGCCTTGGATAGTTCATCTTTAACGCCTGACAATCTGAGTTCACCGCGGCGAATCCCATGACCCAAAGAATCTATCAACAATGTTTGCCATAAATCAAAAGTGATGACATCAAACAAATCTATGCATACTCCCTAATGGCCTAGGACGCGATGTCCGGATGCTTAAGATGCCAATCAGTTGTCGATTCATAGGCATGCGCGACCTGCAGAACAGTCGATTCATCGAAGGCCTTACCAGCGATTTGAAGACCGACTGGCATCCCAGATGCAGAAAAGCCACACGGTACCGTGATTGCAGGAGTTCCTGTGATATTGTAGGGCCGACTATATTGCGTAACAGCGGCAGTTGTACCGACTCTAGTACCGTTAATCTCTACACTCTGCGCCAATAGGGTCGGTGCTGTAATCGGTTGGCTAGGACCAACCAAGACGTCTACAGTCTGGTATAACGCATTCACGGATGTATTAAACAAAGCACGCGCTTGCTGGGCTTTGAGGTAGTCTGCAGCAGTTATAAGCAAACCCGACTCTAACCTCAGACGCACAGGTGCATATAATTCTTCTGCATGATCTTTTAATAATTCTCTATGGTATGCAGCCGCTTCGCACATGAGTATAGTGCCTGAGATCGCTTGTGACTGCTCAAACATAGACATAGAAACCTCATGGATTTCCGCACCCATACTCTCGATATGCGAGATCGCCTTTCTGACTATAGATTCTACCTCAGCATCCAAAGGTGCATCAAAAAACTCTTTAACTATACCAACTCGTAACCCTTGAATAGACTTATTAAGATTTTCGGTATAGTCCGGAATATTTACCCGAGCGGAAGCTACATCTTTTGGATCAAAACCACTTATGACATTCATAGTCAATGCCGCGTCTTCTACTGTCCTAACCATAGGACCTGGATGATCTAGACACCACGACAATGGGGTCAACCCGTTACGACTAACGAGGCCATAGGTTGGCTTCAGACCAACGATTCCACAGAATGAACTGGGAATCCGCACTGAACCACCGGTGTCACTTCCCATTGTTATAGTGCATTGGCCAGAAGCTGCCGCTGATCCTGACCCACCACTCGAACCACCCGCTATTTTCTCAGGGTCCCAGGGATTGTGCATGTGTCCGTAATCAGGATTTTCACCTGTCGGACCATAAGCAAACTGATGCATGTTCAGTTTACCGATTAATATAGCGCCTGCCGCCCGGAACTTAGACGCGACTGTACAATCTTCGATAGGTACATAATTATCAAAAATGCGTGATCCTGAAGTAGTTTTAACTCCTCCAGTATTGAAAAGGTCTTTTAGGCCCACAGGTATTCCGTGCAGGGGTCCCAAATGATTTCCTCTGTTTATCATCGCCTCGGCTCGCCTAGCGGCCTCCTGAGCTTCATCGGCTAGTAAAGTTATAAAAGAATTGAGCACTGGCTCAGTTTCAGATATACGTTGCAGGTGCGCTTCAATAATCTCCACGGGAGAGACTTGCTTCTTCGAGACTAATTCGGATAGTGCACGCACGCTGGCGTAACATAAGTTAACGTCAGTCATTAAACATCCTCCTGGGCAGGGATAAACATCATTGGCGGTTCAGTGCTACCGACATCAATACTTCTCAAAGGATCGAGACTCGACAAAACGCTTTTTACGTAATCGAATAATTCTTTATCATGGCCAGTGTCCAAATCGATCCCTGATTGCCGGATCAAATATAGAAAAGCTTCATGTGATAATTCGTTTGTATTCGACACCATTATGAATGATCCCTCCCTAGGCATGTATGACCAGTCTGGCCACATTATTACCCAATGCATATCAGCTGGCAAACCCCTTATTGTGTTACGCTAGCTGATATACTGCCGCGGGTCCAGTTGGGAGTTACAGAACAGTCTATATTACGGTCTATATTCATGTGAACTCAAAACTTGCATATACCTGAGAATTTACTTTCTTGAAAGGCACCACGCATAGAGACAAAACAACATACATCTAAACCTATTGTCAAGGATGCTCCTTGGGGGCCGTTAGCAGTAGCAATTGGCATTATGGCCTTCCTCAGCAGTATGGCCATAATACTGCTCTCTCTAAGCAGATTATTCCAGCGCGAAGACGGCTTATCAGAGATACTCCTTAGTCTTCTTATGGGAATAATTATACTAGCGGTCGTATGTCTTCCCACAAAGATCGTTTATAAATGCTCATGGAATTCATTTGGCCTTAGGTTACCAACTTGCCGATTAATAATCTGGTCCGGCTTGTCTATCATGTCGGTATTCCTATTCTTGGTATTCGTGATGGTATATTCACTAGCGGTGTCCGCAGTCGGATGGACGTTCTTGCTGCCACCGGATGTAGCAAGTGTTATCGTCCTCCCGAAAGGCTATCTCGCAGTTGCTACATTTTGCATGATTGGTGTATGGACACCATTCACCGAAGAGATACTATTTCGAGGGTTTATTTTCTCTGGTTTGCGAACTCGCTTTGGACCGCACACGTCGGTAATAATCACCTCCCTGATGTTTAGTGGGATGCACGCCCATATTGGAGTTCTAATTCCAACGTTTGTAATGAGTTTATTCCTCACCTATCTATATCGGGCCACGAATTCGATTTGGCCATGCATATTAGCGCACAGTGTTAACAACTGCCTCACGTTAGCAATAACCTTCATACCCGTATGGACATCAATAGGCTCATAGTGTAGATTGACTCAGTTGAGGTAGAGGCCGTGGACCGAGTAACAGAAACTTTTGCATCCATACGACAATCCGGGCGTACCGGTTTGGTCACATACATCACATCAGGCTTCCCTAGCCTAGATATAACCAAAAAGCTTATACCAGTTTTAGTAGAGAATGGGGCCGATCTAATTGAGCTCGGTATACCTTTTAGTGATCCGTTGGCAGACGGTCCAGTTATTCAAGAATCAACCAACATCGCCCTCGAAAACGGTATCACTATTGATGACTGTCTAAATATCGTCGAGGCGGTTCGGAAAGACATACCAACGACTCCACTAATCCTAATGGGTTACTACAATCCGATTTTTAACTACGGGATAGCAGAATTCGCTCACAAATGTTCTTCCGTTGGAGTTGATGGACTCATAGTAGTGGACCTACCATGGGAGGAAATCACTCCTCTTCAGAGTGCATGCTCAGAACACGGGCTTCATATCATTCCTCTATTGGCTCCAACAAGCGCTGCAGAACGGATAGCTGGGACCCTTACCGTCGGATCAGGCTTTATTTACTGCGTAAGTGTGACCGGAGTAACCGGTTCTAGGCAAGATGTCTCCGATCGTGGGTTAGATCTCATCCAGCGTGTTAAAGGTCATACATCATTGCCTCTCGCCGTCGGTTTTGGCATCTCCAGCCGTGAGCATGTATTAGAAGTATGCAACGAAGCCGACGCAGCAGTTGTAGGAAGCGCGCTGATTCGTACGATGTTGGATTCCCCCGAAGACAAAATAATCGCAAACGTGGCCGATCTTGTATCAAATCTATCAGGCAAGAAATCCTAGGACGAAGTGCAATGACAGAATGTAGAGGAATACGTGGTGCTACGCGAGCATCCGGAAATACAGCAGAGGAAATCTATGGGGCTACGAAGGAACTACTTTCTGAATTAATCGAGGCCAATCATCTGGAAGAACCCAACGTGGCTATGGTTTTCTTCACTGTGACGGAGGACCTAGATGCAGTTTTTCCGGCAGCTGCGGCACGACAACTGGGCTGGAACACTACAGCATTGATGTGCGCACGCGAAATACCCGTCCCGGGAAGCATGCAGAGTTGTGTAAGGATATTGAT
>CEUS01142403.1_pt1 | contig 12947 bp, 10 predicted proteins | sample 427031 | NCBI WGS metagenome assembly CEUS01 (sample SAMEA2622837, study PRJEB7988) | marine metagenome | biome: marine biome (ENVO:00000447); feature: marine epipelagic mixed layer (ENVO:xxxxxxxxx); material: "saline water (ENVO:00002010), including plankton (ENVO:xxxxxxxx)" | depth 140 m | reverse complement strand
CAGGCCCAGGACGCCAACAAGCCCGCCACTGAGACGCCCGCCACTGAGACGCCCGCCACTGAAAATGGCGCAGCAGCGGCCACGCCAACCATCCAGGATCGTATTAACAGTGGGTTTGAAGGGATCGTCAAGATCCTCGCGGGATTACTCTTCTATGAAGTGCCCCTGGGATTCGGAGGCCACTCGGCGCCATTCATCTTGCTAGTGCTGATTTTTGGGGGGATTTTTTTCACCCTGCGTTTTGGCTTCATCAATTTACGGCTGTTTCGGCATTCGATCGACGTAATTCGCGGCAAGTACGATCGGCCAGAAGATGAGGGAGAAATCACGCACTTCCAGGCGCTCACGTCGGCGCTCTCGGCGACAGTCGGACTCGGCAATATTGGGGGAGTCGCCATCGCGATTGCTATGGGTGGACCGGGCGCGATCTTTTGGATGTGGGTGATCGCCTTCTTCGGAATGAGCGCCAAATTCACCAGTTGTTCGTTTGCCCAACTCTACCGGCGCGTCAAACCGGACGGGAGTGTTCTGGGTGGGCCGATGGTCTATCTCGACGAGGGGATTAAGGAGCGCTACCCCAACCTGGCCTGGCTAGGAAAGACGCTCGGCATCCTGTTTGCTCTGTTCACGATCATGGCGTCCTTCGGCGGTGGAAACATGTTCCAGGGCAACCAGACCTTCAAGATCCTCTCCACGGAATTCGGTGTTCCGCGTGACTACGCCTGGGTGTTTGGAATTGTTGTCGCGGCGCTCGTGGCGGTGGTCATTATTGGCGGCATCAAACGCATCGGCGATGTCACCAGCAAAATGGTGCCCGCGATGTGTGCGTTTTTCTGTATCTGCTGCCTGTTGATCATTCTCAAGAACATCGCGCAGGTACCGGCCATGCTGACCAGTATTTTCGTCAGTGCTTTTCAACCCGATGCCGTGTTTAGTGGTGGTATGATCGGTGTCCTCCTGATGGGAGCCAAGCGGGCTGCCTTCTCGAACGAAGCGGGCCTCGGATCAGCGGCCATCGCCCATGCGGCGGCCCGCACCGACGAACCCGTACGAGAAGGTGTGGTGGCCATGATTGGGCCCTTTATCGACACCATTCTCGTCTGCACGATGACGGCGCTGACGCTCTTGATCACTCAGTCGCATATCGACCCCGCCACGGGGGCACCTTTTGTCGCAGAGTTGGCGGCGACCAAGGACGTGGCCATGACCGCCAGTGCGTTCGCCACCCTGGGAGCCTGGGTACCCTACCTGCTCTGTATCGCGGTCTGCGTTTTTGCCTATTCGACGATGATCTCCTGGAGCTACTACGGCGAACGCGCAGCCGAGTACCTGTTTGGCGAGCGAGGTATCGCACCTTACCGTGCTCTGTTCGTGCTCTTTGTAGTGCTCGGCCCGATCGTGTCCCTGGAAGCGGTCATCGGTTTTTCCGACATGATGCTGTTCAGCATGGCCTTCCCGAACATCATTGGGCTGATCCTGCTCTCAGGCGTGTTGCGCACCAAAGCTAAAGACTACGTCGCTCGACTGCAGTCCGGAGAGATCTCCAAAACCCAGTAATGGGACCCATGCGTAGTCACGATACGAGCGCCGGGACTTCCTGCGGAAAATAATCTGCCACCACCTGCAGAAACTCCGCGCGGGTGCTGACCCTGGCGACATGCGTCCGGAAATGCCTGGCACCAGGCTTTCCCTGGGCGTAACAGCAGGCAAATTTACGCATCAGCACGGTCCCTTTCTGTTCACCGAACCGCTCAATCACCAGCGCGTAATGGCGCAGCATGCAGGCCCGCTGCTGGGTGAGACTTGGATCGGGCACTACCGGCTCACCACGCAACGCGGCAGCCACCTGCTGAAAGAGCCAAGGACGCCCCAGTGAGGCGCGCGCAATCATCACACCATCCACCGGGTAGTTGCGAAAGACGTCAACCACTTTTTCCGCGCTGTCCAGATCTCCATTGCCAATCAACGGAATCCGGTTGAGATACGGCTTGATGGCAGCAATCTGGCCCCAATTCGCGTGCCCCTTGAAGAAATCCTGTGCGGTACGGCCGTGGACTGTCAGCGCTGCGGCACCTGCTTCTTCCACCACACACGCGACTTCGGTGGCATTGATCTGGTCTCGAGTGCACCCCAAGCGGATCTTGGCGGTGACCGGTGTCGGGGCACAGGCCTGTACGACACCTCGAATAATCGACTCCATCCGGTCAGGGTAACGTAGCAAGTAGGAACCGCTGTGGGCCTTCTGAGTCACTTGTCGGACAGGACAACCAAAATTAATGTCCACCACAGTGACACCGTAATCGTGCGCCAATCTCGCACCCACCCGCGCCAGGATGGCGGGATCGTTGTCCCAAATCTGCACCGCCAAAGGGCGAGATTCCTCGCGTACCCCCCATAAACGCTCTGGCGGTTCTGCCTGATGTTCATCGAGCCAGGCAAAGCCGCGAGCACTAATCATTTCAGTCGCTTGCAAGCCGACACCACCGTAGCCCCGCACGACCTGTCGAAACGCGTAGTTGGTGAACCCAGCCATCGGCGCTTGGAGTACCGGTGGGTCGACTACGACGGAGCCGATTCGTAGCGCCGGCGGCCCGGGCCTGGCAGACAGCTCCCCCGGCGGCTCATGCGGACTCTGCATCAAATGATTCACCTCGGAGACAAGTCTATTCGCAACTGAAAGTCATCATGCCGGGCGTCGCAAAGAAACGTCCGACACCATCAGCTTTCACCCCAATTCACAGCAACCTCAAGCAACGTACGAACAAAAACGCCCGACGCCCCGCCATCCATCCAAGGCTTGGCCTTCTCTCGGAACGCGGGGCCAGCAATGTCCATGTGGACCCAGGGCCGCTCGGCAACAAATTCCTCCAGAAATTTGGCCGCAGTGATGGCTCCACCCCAGCGACCGTCGCCGATGTTCTTGATGTCCGCAACCTGACTCTTGATCTGCTCGGCAAATTCAGGAAACATCGGCAGCGACCAGGCGCGCTCGCCGCAGCGTGCCGCAGCGCTGGCCACACGGTCACACCAGTCCGGCTGATTGCTCATCAAGCCTCCCACGTCCATTCCCAGTGCCACCACGCAAGCCCCTGTGAGGGTGGCCAAATCAATGATCTTGTCGGCACCACGCTCAACCGCCACATCCAGGACATCGGCCAGAACGAGACGCCCCTCGGCATCGGTGTTCAGCACTTCGATCGTTTTTCCGTTACGCGCCGTGAGTACGTCACCGAGCTTATACGACCGTCCACTCACCATGTTTTCAACCAACCCAACCAGCCCCATAACGTTGGCAGGTACGCCGCTGCGACCGATCGCCTGCATGGCACCTGCCACCGTGGCAGCACCTGCCATGTCACATTTCATGGCTTTCATGCCCTCCGAAGACTTGAGCGACAAGCCGCCCGAGTCAAAGGTCACACCTTTGCCCACCAAAGCCAATGTCGGCGCGTCCGCAGCACCACCGCGATGATGTAGAATCATGAGCCGCGCCGGCCGATCAGAACCTTGCGATACCCCCAGCAAAGAACCGCAACGCTCTTCTGCCAACCGCTGCTGGTCCCAGACCTCGACCTCTAACCCCGCTTCAGGAGCAATCGCTTGCACCTGTTCCACAAAAGACTCCGGGTAGATTTCACCTGCCGGAAGGTTAACCAGCCGGCGCGTAAAATTGACGCTGTCGGCCAGAATCACTCCCGGCTGGATAGCCTCTTCGTCGACACCCCACCACAACATTTCGCCGGGAGCGTGTAAACGCGGTTTCGTGCGCAAGACGTCCTGCCCTACACAACCTGTCAACGCACCGCAAATCGCATCTGCCAGCAACTCCGGTGCCAGGTCATTTCCTACCGCATACGCCACACGCGTACGTGCTTTTCCGGCCAGGTGGCGTGCCGCGGCCCCTGTTGCCTGGGCAACGACGCGACGATCACAGTCCGTGCGAGGTCCCAAGCCCACCACGACAAGCTGACCTGCCTGCAAGCCGGCCGGAACCGGCAAGGACAACAACTCATTTACTTTGCCGACGAATTCATCGGACTCCAGCAGACGCGTTAACGCACCATCGGTTGCTGTATCCAGCTCCGCCACCTCTGCGGCGAGTGCCTCGTCCTGCCAGATTCCCAAGACGAGAGCATCCACTTCAAGATCGGCCAAAGGGCCACTGGTCGCTAGCACGCGCATGGTAGTCTAATCCTCAACAGGTCACTCGAATTGCGGGAACTCCGTCAAACGCTATTCTAGCGTCAAGGCAGTGGTTGTCCCACGGGCGATACTTGTAAACAACCTGAGCGGCGACTGACCGCCTGACAGGACGAATGCGGAATTCAAATGGCTCATCGCACATTACAAGCGTGTATCGAGGACCTGCAACGCGGCGGGCACCTGGTCACCATCGACGATCCCATCAACGCCGAGCTGGAAGCAGCAGAAATCCAGCGACGCGTCTACCGCTCCGGCGGTCCGGCAATTCTCTTTCGTAATGTCAAGGACTGCTCGTTTCCAATGGTCTCCAACTTGTTTGGAACAATTGAGCGGGCACGCTACCTGTTCCGCGACACACTTGAGCGAGTCCAGCGTCTGATTGAACTCAAGACCGATCCTGGACAGCTGCTCCGACACCCTTGGAAATACCGCACTGCTCCATGGACCGCACTGCATATGCTGCCACAGCGACGGCGTCGCGGTCCTGTCTTGCAACACGAGACAAAACTCAGCACCCTCCCGCACCTCAAATCGTGGCCGGACGACGGAGGCGCTTTTATCACGTTGGGACAGGTCTACAGCGAAAACGTAGAGCAACCAGGTCTGCTCCACTCCAACCTGGGCATGTACCGCATTCAGATCAGCGGTGGAGAGTACGAACCGGATCGGGAAATCGGCCTGCATTATCAAATCCACCGTGGCATCGGTGTACATCACGAAGCAGCGCTCCGCCAACAGCAACCGTTTCGTGTCAACATCTTCCTGGGAGGTTCACCGGCAATGACATTGGCCGCAGTGATGCCTTTGCCAGAAGGCATGTCGGAGCTAACCTTCGCCGGTGCGCTAAGCGGTCGCCGTATTCGGATGGTCAGCCAGGGCTCTGCACTGCCCATCTATGCGGATGCCGACTTCTGTATCACAGGCACCGTAGACCCCAAACGCCAGCTCCCGGAGGGCCCTTTCGGTGATCACTTGGGGTACTACAGCCTGGCTCACGATTTTCCGGTCTTGCAGGTTGATCGTGTCTACCATCGACCTGGGGCAGTCTGGCCGTTCACCGTTGTCGGCAGGCCTCCCCAGGAAGACACGGTGTTTGGAGAACTCATTCATGAATTAACCGGCCCCGTCATTCCCAGCGTCGTACCCGGCGTCCACGCAGTGCATGCCGTTGACGCGGCGGGCGTCCACCCTTTGATGCTGGCGATTGGTAGCGAACGGTACACCCCCCATGCGCCCCTCGAACAACCTCAGGAGCTACTGACACAAGCCCATGCGATTCTTGGCCAGGGTCAGATGTCGCTTGCCAAATACCTGTTGATGCTCAATCGCCATGACATTCCAGATTTAAGGATCAATGACATCGCAGGCTTCCTGACCCAATGGCTGCGGCGAGTCGACTGGCGACGCGACCTTCACTTTCATACCTGTACGACGATGGATACGTTGGATTACAGCAGCGGCACCCTGAACCAGGGCTCCAAGCTCGTAATCCCTGCGGTCGGCCCTGAAAAACGCGCACTGCCGACCGAACTGCCTGACAATCTGCAACTGCCCCCTGGCTTCACAGAGCCCCGCGTCTGTTGCCCAGGCGTGTTGGCCATCAACGCGCCTGCTCGCCACACCTCCACGACGGACGGCACGGTGCTGGCTACGTTCTGCCAAAGCTTTGGCGTCGCTGACTCCATCAATCGAATGCCGCTGATTGTGCTCTGCAACGACAGCAACTTCACTTCCCATAGCCTGGAAAATTTTCTCTGGGTCACGTTCACACGCAGCGATCCCGCTGTCGACACCGCTGGAATCGGATCCTTTGTGCAAGATAAACATTGGGGCTGCGACGGCTCACTCGTCATTGATGCACGTATCAAGCCACATCATGCGTCCCCTTTGATTGAAGACCCTGCCACAACCCGCCAAGTAGACGCGTTGGCGACTCGCGGGCTGGCAATTTCACGGTACCTGTAGTGCAGCGGCGGCTTTCGGCAATTTCATGCGCGGACTCCAGTTCCTGCTCAGCAAGACGCTGGTGCGGCAACCCGCTGAGTGAACTTCAGGAATTCTGTCTGCTCGAGGCAAGAATACGCAGACAATTTCCTACTGCCCAGCAGAATAGCAGGTGTCCGCCTCGTGTTATTGCTGCAGGTGCTAGCTTTCCCGACCAGAACCAGCCAACACGGAATGGCGTTCAACCCACCAGCGCGCCGATAGGTCTCTATGTGTTGGTCGAATAAATCCCTCATGCAGCGCGCTGTCTGGTGAGAACTTCTTCGACTTCTGACTGAATCCCGGTGGTCAACAATCACCAGCAAAAGACCCTGGCAGCGGACACCAGACGTGATTGGCGTGTGCTTTCACACACCACGTATTGGAACCGCCACGTGCCAACGGCTGGACGAAGGAGATCGGTTTCGTGAGTCAAGAAGTGAATGTACTAGCGCTCGTCAAAGGAAAAGAACGATACATCTTCCTGTTTGATGACAAGCGGCGTCCGGAAACCTTGCGTGCCCTGGGCCGATTTGCCTCCAACACCGAATTGAGTTTCAGTTGGTACGATGCTGCCGTCCTCAGTCAAAAGGTACGCCAGACTAGCCCCCAAACGGAAGCCAAGAAACCGCGTTTCGACTTGCCTTTATCAACTGATAACACAGAACAAGATGAAGCTGCTTGAAGCCGGTACTGACCGGCCGGCAGCGGTAATTGACAAAAAACTTTGCTGACCCCAGAGATCAGGTCCCGGAACTCTCTGGTCAAGCATTTGCCGGCCCAGCGCAAAGCACGTCAGCAGGTAGCCAGGCCGCGCTGTTTCCACATGTGCCGACCCTACCCGAAACAAACCAACGCCAGGCAGCTAGCGAGGGCGCAGACATGCAAAGGGCGATTGCACGCTTTCTTCGCTATCTGGCTGTGGAACGTAATGCGGCCGACCTAACGATCAAATCTTACCGCGAAGACCTCACCCTGCTCTTCGACTATCTCTGTGAAAACTACGGTCACCCGCCGCGCCCGGATGACATTACCCCGCTTGATCTGCGTGGCTACCTGGCAGCCCTTCACGCATCAGGATATGCCAAATCATCGGTGGCGCGCCGGCTGGCATCTACCCGCAGTTTTTTTCGTTTCGCGCAGCGGGAAGGACTCGTCACACACAACCCCGCCAAGCCCCTGCGCAATCCCCGTCCCGACCGCAAATTGCCCCACTTCCTGTCCACCCAGCAGATACAGCAACTGCTTGACGCCCCACCCCAGGATCAAATTCTCGGTGCGCGAGACCGGGCCATGCTGGAAACCATGTACTCGGGTGGACTCCGCGTCAGTGAACTGGTGGCGATCGACGACAAAGATCTCGACCTGGACAATGGCCTGGTTCGGGTGCAAGGAAAAGGAAAACGGGAGCGACTGGCGCCGCTCGGATCGTACGCCGTGGAGGCCATCTGCACCTGGCTCGACCAACGAGGGCATGTTCATCCTCAGGCGCATGCTCAGGCTGACGCCGTGTTCGTCAATCGGTTTGGTCGTCGCCTGAGCACCCGTAGTGTCGCGCGCATGCTGGAAAAATATCTACGCCAAACCGGCCTGGATCAACGCACTTCACCACACACTCTGCGACACAGCTTTGCGACCCACCTGCTCGACGGCGGAGCAGACATTCGCTCGGTGCAGGAGCTACTCGGCCACAAGAGCCTGGTGACCACACAAATCTATACGCACGTCAGCACTGCTGGACTGCGTCGCGCCTATGAACAGGCTCACCCACGCGCGAACTGACCGACTCCCAATGACTATTCTGGCAGTGATTCAGCAGAGCACACTCAGGTTCTTACACGAGTCCTTGCCTGACGGCCCACACCGCTGCCTGGGTACGATCTGACGCATCCATCTTGCGGAGAATATTCTGGACATGCTCCTTGACGGTCTCAATACTGATACGCAGCGAATGGCCAATCTCGCGGTTACTGAGTCCCAGTGCAATGTGACGCAGAACCTGCAATTCCCGGTTGGTCAGTGGCACCTCGTTGTTGTCGCCGCGATCGCGACGCCGGTTCATCGACTCTTTAACGCGTAGCAGGATGCTGTTTCCAGCAGGTTCCTGATCGCTCGCCGCGCGCCGAATCGCGCCGATCAATTCGCCCGGACCAGCTGCCTTGAGAACATAGTCCGTCGCTCCCATTGCTACCGCACGCGCAACATATGTCGGATTGTCATACGTCGAAAGCATGACAACGCGCTGTTCAGGACGTTCCTGGCGAATCTTTTCCAAAGCAGTCAAACCGTCTGACGAGGGCATCCGAATATCGAGCAAAACGACGTCGGGAGTATGCTCCCGCACTTGCTCCACGGCTTCTTCGCCATCGGATGCCTGACTCACGATTTGAATTTCCGTATCCCTCAGCAACATTGCGAGGCCACGGCGCACCACTTCATGGTCATCTGCCACGAGTAACCTGATCGCCATGTCTACGAGGCACTCCCCACAACCCATCAAAAGTGTGTTTGAATACCATCCCAGCTAGCCGGAAATGGAAAGGAACAATTAGCAGGAAAAACAGCGGATCTCCCGCAATCTGGGGTATCCGCCAACACCCTTTATCTGGGTGCAATCGTACCTCATTTGGGGGTCATTTGCCAATTTGGGATTTGGGGGTCATTTGCCAATTTGGGGGTCATTTGCCAAATAACCAGCCGCAATGGTGTGCGTCGTATCGCACAGCACACCAGTCGACCAGCCAGGAATCAGGAACACGCAGAGGCAACACGGACGACAAATTCAAACGCGCTGGAGACACAAGCTGCCCACCATAAACCACCAAACGTCGGTAAACATGCCACGTCTGTATCCGTTCGTCAGCCGTGAAGGCCGAGTCAACAAAGCCAGTAACCCCGGGGTTCCAGCGTTGTTTCTGACCGGTATATTCGCTGGAAACTGCACTGAAGTTCATGGCAAATGGCATTCCTGCGCTGAAAAGAAGTCATTATGAAACTGGGCATCGCCGTCCTTGGCGCCACGGGTTACATCGGCACCCCCTACCGTGAAGAAATTCGAGAAGCGGGCGTAGAAGCTCGCATCGTCACGCTCTGTGCGCGACGTCGCGATCGGTTAGAGGCCGCGCAACAAAAGGACAAGGCAGACCTGATCACAGACGATTGGCAAGACGCCATCAATCATCCCGATGTTAACTGCGTCGTCGTAGCCACGCCGGATGCGCTTCACTTTGACCCGGTAATCGCTTGCGCTGCCTTGGACAAACATGTTTTCTGCGAAAAACCAGTTGGCCTGAATGCCGACCAGGCGTATCAAATCTGGACGGCATTCCAGAACAAGCCACTCGGACATTTCGTCCCGTTCTGGACGCGTTACGTCCCCGTCTTCGCACGGGCTCGGGAATTCGTTCAATCAGGCGCACTTGGTGAAATTCGGTCCGTAATCTACCGCTGGCACAACCCTCGTCCAACGTCGATCCCGTTTACCTGGCGGGATGATGCGACCCTCTCCGCCGCCGGCAGTATTGCTGATGTTGGCTCACACGCCTACGACACAATACGGTGGATCATCGACCAGGAAGCAAGTCGTGTCCTGGCACACGCTGAGGTACTCGCACCCGCCAAACCCGATGTAGGTCCGATCGACCTCACCGAAGCAATCGACATGGGGCAAAAACCGCAAACTACCGAAACAACAACACTGCGAAAAGGCACTGCTTTTGATTACGCAAATATCATCTGGCAATTCCACGGTGGCGTTGTCGGCTCACTGGTTCTCTCGCACGCGCCTACCTTGCGGAAAGGGCTTGCACCGGAAGTCGAGCTGCATGGTACAGATGGCTCTTTGGCAATCGACCGCCTGAAAAATGAGCTGACCCTGGTACGACCCGACGGCACGGTAGAATTACTGGAAACCGTCCCTAATCCGGGATTTGGAAATCGATTCGTCAAGCACGTATTCCCTGCCATTGATGACCGTGCTTCAGGGAAGACATCAGAGCACCCGGGACTGTATGACGGCTGGCGAGTACAGATCTTTACGGACGCCGTGGTTGCTTCTGTTGAGCGCGGCGTGTGGGTTGCCCTGAGTGAATTTGACGCTCAATCCAATGACGTCACTAAGGCTTAGCCTCTCGAGATTCCGTCACGCGTTGTGCAAGCCAATGCGCAGAAACAAATCGCGTAAGCAGACTCCTGAATTGCCGAACTGACGGATCGTTCAAATCAATCTCACCGCCAGACTCCGAGGCATGTGACCGAAAGCCGCTCCACCCCAGGACTGTGCCCTTGTGCTGCTGGTCTTCATTAACACGTTGTGCCAATCGAAGTGCCCACAGCATGCCGTAGTGGTCACGGAAATCAAACCATAGTCGGTCCGATTCGCTACACGTACGCTCAGCTGGCCACCCAAGGAGGTGTAGCAGTGAAGCGCCTGAAATCAATACCAACGCCCCTAGTACCGAGTGATTAAGATGCAGCAAACGGGTACCGCCAGGCAGCTGTGGATACAGGAGTAACGTCTGCGCGCACACCAACAACAGCACGGTAGGCCAGAACCGGTTAGGCAAATTGTTGCATAATCCCACTAGAGAAAGCACCACCAGAAACCAACTGCGGGCAGTGCTAATTTCCATTAACGCGCCCTGTTCCAGTAATAGAAATTCACCAGCCGGCAGGCATAGTATCACCCATAAACTGGCGACTACGAGCGGCCAGACTTGAACCTGAGGGCGTTTGGCCCCTAATTGCGCCATGATCGGGCAAAACGTCGTCACCGCTGCCAAATAACGCAGCGCCTCATTAAATGAAGTTGACGCCGTCGAGTTGTTCCACAGAAGAACGCCTTCAACTCCTGCCACGCTCAAAAAAGAGAATAACGCCCACATCCAGACGCCGGCGAGCGTAGTACCTCGATTCACCTTCCAACCCCAAAGAAATATACCCAGCCCGAACACAACCGTCACACACAGGGCGCCTGCGTACCAGGACGCAAATTGCGTCAGATCACTCGCCAGCAGAGAAACGGAAGCCCAAGGAACTCTGGAAATCATGACGTCATATCAACGAAATTCGAATTACCGGTGCGCGGCGTCAACCAACTACTCCTCGGTTGACCGACAATCGCCAGGTTTCAATGCGGCAGCTTGCACGATCTTGTTCGCCCACTGACGGAAACCAACGCTTCATCGGTGTTTCATTTTGTTGTGAAATCGGGAATCCGCAAAACGCTTCCCATCGCTACTTCTCCTATAAATGCTACCAATCGCTAAAGCCAACAACAGTAGCGGCAGAAAGATGGGGCGATGTTGTTTGCCTTTGCCATTCTATAACGCATGTTTGGATTGAATCGAACCAGGAAACCAACTGCGGCCCTTGACGGCGTCTGGTATCAACCTGCCATCGGCTCTGTTGTGGTCCTCAGGCGGCAAACACGCAATTTCGCGGCACCTCCACAGATCAACGATATTTACCTGTTTCCCAACACAAATGAGAGGAAGCGAACCCATGAAGTGGCATCCATTATTGGCGTTCACCCTGATCCTATCGAATGCTGCCATCGTGGCCGCACAAGACTATCCCACCTACCGTGGGCAACACGGCACCTTCGTCGCTGCCGGAAAACGGGCCCCCATGGCACAGCGCGCTCCCAAGGCGAAACCGGCCAGAAAGAAACATGCCTCCCACAGCCTGTTTGGATCCTGGAATCCCTTCGAGGGACTTTCGGAGATCGGTGCCGACATCCAGAAGCACCTTCCCAAAAAACAAAAACGCTGCAATGGCATGTCGTTGATCGATCTTCCCGATATCGATCTCAGCTGGATGAAGCTTCCCGAGCTACCAAAGCACAGTAAGGCAAAGGCAAAGGCGCCGGCACCCAAGCCAACCAAAGCTGCTGGCAAACGCGGTGGAACGACCTGGTTCAATCGGCCAGTCTATCCTTGGGTTACGAATGGAAACAATACACCGAAACCCGCAGTCGATCCTCCGAAGCCCGTTCCGTCAGCGTAAGTGCAGGCAAAACCGGTCTGGCCGCAGCGCCGGCACGATGAAATGCCTGCAGTCAACGAAGCGAGTTTATGCGATAGACTTCTGATCAAACGGCACGCCGTCCAAACGGCGTGCCGTTTTTTTGTGCTGAATGGCTGTTCGCAACGCCCCTTACTGAGATGCAATTGCCTTGCCAGCCGACTTCTCTTAAGATCGCCCGCCAATCCGTTCTATCTGGCCGTCTGATTCTTTCAACTGGGAATGGAATTCCATGCTCGACGTCAAGGCAATTATGGCGCTGCACCGGGAGTGCGTAGTACGTTGGCACGATGAGCCGATTGACTTGAACACCAGCGGCGCAATGAACATCATCACGACGCAATTCAGCTTTAACTTTCGACTCTGGCACGAAGAAGATATCGCCCGTAGCCCAGACGCCGGTGACAAACGCATTGCCCAGGTCAAACGCAACATTGACCAACTGAATCAACAACGAAACGACTGGATCGAAAAGATCGACGACTGGATCACAGAAACGCTCGATACGCGAGGAGTCGTGGTCGATACGGCAGCACGGCTGAACTCAGAAACACCCGGCAGCGTAATCGATCGGTTGTCGATTCTGGCGTTACGCATCTACCACTTGCAAGAACAAACCGAACGTGACGATGCGACTCCGGAGCATATTACAGCAGTCACCCAGAAGCTCGCGGTCTGCCAGCATCAACAACAAGACCTTGCCAACAGTCTACAGGAACTGCTCGACGATATTTTCG
>CEUS01000371.1_pt1 | contig 12954 bp, 10 predicted proteins | sample 427031 | NCBI WGS metagenome assembly CEUS01 (sample SAMEA2622837, study PRJEB7988) | marine metagenome | biome: marine biome (ENVO:00000447); feature: marine epipelagic mixed layer (ENVO:xxxxxxxxx); material: "saline water (ENVO:00002010), including plankton (ENVO:xxxxxxxx)" | depth 140 m | reverse complement strand
GCCGGTCCGGCGGCTGGTGGACCACTGGCGATGCTCGACCAACCACTGGTTTTGCCCCCGGCCGGGTCCGACACCAGCATCGTGATTCACACGGGTGTGATGCCGGGTGTGATGCCGGGTGTGATGCCGGGTGTTCCGATGGCGATGCCGAACCAGGGAAATCCGGCAGGTGGCGGACTGGTCAACGAGGGACTCTATACGGCCATCGAAGTGCACTGGTCTGCCATCCAGGCCGAGATCGTCAAGATCGACATGCTTCGCAAGCAGGTCGATGGAATGATGTCGGAACTCAGTGGGCTCAACCGTGATCTCAACTATGACGAGAACACTCACACGAGCCGACAGGACAAGGATGCCTGGGACGATGCGCGTCGAATGATGCGGAATGCCCACATGCAGTTGTCCCGGTGTCAGAAAGCTTGTGATGTCGGTGACACGCAGTCGGCCGGGAAGAAGGAATGGATGAAGGAGTTGCACGACACGCAGATCTTGCCGCGCCGCCCGATCGAGAATCCGACGGCGATCGAGGGAGAATTCCAGCACTTCCGCAAGATGCTGATCACCCTGGAAAATCAGGTCAACGCTGCGTTGGCCTCGGCTGCGACCGAAGGTGTCGGTCGGGCGCGGCGGGTATTGGCCGAAATCGCCACCAAGGTCCGCAAGGCCAAGAAGGTGTGACGGCCGGTCCTACGTGTCGATCCAGTCGGGTAGGAACTCGTACAGCTCGTCGATGATTGCCGTCTCGTCATCCACGACGTCCTGTCCGTCGCCGGCGGCAATCGTGTCGTCCCCACCTTGTCCTCGCAACGTGTCGTCCCCTTCGTTCCCCAGGGCCACGTCGTTGCCAGATCCTCCCAGCAGCCGATCGTTGCCGGATCCACCGATCAACGAATCCGTTCCCGAGGCGCCGATCAGTATGTCGTCGCCGAACAGGCCGACAAGTTGGTCGTTTCCGATGCCGCCATCGATCCGATCGTCCCCGGCTCCACCACTCAGTGAATCGTCGCCGGTTCGGCCCAGCAAAGAATCGTCGTCGTTGCCGCCGTCGAGCAGGTCGTTTCCGGTGCCACCGATCAGCGTGTCGTTGCCGGCGGTGCCCAGCAGACTGTCGCTGCCGCCGCCGCCAGAGAGCCAGTCGGCTCCGCCGCCACCCTCGAGCAGGTCCTGGCCTGACCGACCGTGCAACTGGTCGGCCGCTGTTCCACCCCGCAGGGTGTCGTTCCCGGACCCGCCGATCAGTGTGACCGGCCCCGAGAATCCCGAGGCGTCGAGAATGTCGTCGCCGTCGCCGGTCTTGATCCTCGCGGTTTCGATACTGACCAGGTTGCGGATCCCGGCTCCCTGAAGCTCCCCGTCAATCAGTACGGCGTTGCCGTCAATCAGTTCATCAACGCGATCAATGCCGGGTCCGCCGTCGAGCTGGTCGTTGCCGGCGTGTCCCCGAAGGCGGTCATCGCCGTCGCCGGCTTCAAGCAGGTCGTTGCCGGTGCCTCCGTCGAGTTGGTCATTGCCGTCTCCGGCGGCCAGCGTGTCGTGTCCGGCCTGTCCACGGAGCACGTCGGATCCGTGGCCGGAACTGATCAGGTCACTACCTCCTCCTCCGAAGATCCGGTCCGCGCCGTTTCCGGATCGCAGCGTGTCGTTGCCGCCGGATCCGTTGATGGTCACGGCCCAGTCGACCGCTTCGGTGTTGATGAGGTTGGGCGAGGAGCCACCGTTCAGCTGAGCCGACTCGATTCCGATGAGTTGATCGATTCCGAGACCGTCGAGGGAATCGGGTTCGAGCGTGAAGTCGGTGTCGGCCCATTCGTAGACGCGATCGTACCCCGATCCGCCGTTGAGCGTGTCGAGACCGGGGCCGCCCTGCAGCACGTCGCCGCTGCTGCCCTGTCCATGGACGAAATCGTTGCCCAGCGATCCGTCGAGGGTGTCACTGCCTCCGCCTCCCCGCAGCGTGTCCTGGCCATCCCCGGCAGACAGCACGTCATCGCCGGAGTTGCCATTGAGAACGTCGGAACCGGAACCGGTCATCAGCGTGTCGGAGCCGGCGCCACCGACCAGCGTGACGTTGCCCGTGAAGCCGGTGGTGTCGATCCGGTTCCCATCGACGCCTCCACTCAGCTGTGCGTATTCGAAACCGCCCAGCAGATCGTTGCCGAGGCCTGTCATCAGCGAGTCGGCCAGCGTGAAGTCGATGTTGGCCGTTTCCGAGACGACGTCCAGGTCGTTTCCCCCGACCAGCAAATCGTCACCATCGCCACCGGTGACCGAGTCGTGTCCGGCTTGTCCATCGATGGAATCGTTTCCGGCCAGGCCGTCGAGCGAATCTTGTCCGTCTCCACCCTCGATGTGATCGTTCCCGTCGTCACCGGTGACGGCGTCGTCACCGGAACCGCCCAGCAACACGTCGTCTCCGCCGTTGCCCGAGATCGAATCGTGTCCGCTGCCACCGTCGATGGCGTCCGCTCCATTAGTGTCCAAGACACAGGAGGTTTCCGGAATGCACTCATCGTCGGAGACGCCACCATGGAGAGTGTCGTTGCCCGCATCGCCCAGGATGGTGTCGTCATCCAGGCCCCCGTGTGCCAGGTCGCGGCCGGTGCCTCCCTCGATTCGGTCGTTACCGCCACCACCAAGCAGTGAGTCCTCGCCGGCGTCCCCGTAGATCAGGTCGTCGCCGTTGCCGCCGAAGATACGGTCGTCGCCGTCGTTGCCGTAGATCAGGTCATCGCCGGAACCGCCGTCGGTGCGATCGCCGTAGATCAGGTCGTCTCCCGGGCCTCCGGAGATCGCGTCGATTCCGTTGCCGGCCTCGATGGTGTCATCGAAGCCACTGCCGACGATCGTGTCGTGGCCGCTGCCGGTCGTGATGACCAGGCTGTCGGGTTCACTCGAAAAGGACGGGAACGTGAGTTCGTTGACGTTGGAGAGGTTGATCGCGTCGTCACCGCCCCCGGTGGTGATCGACATGGTGTTCACCAGTTCGGCCGAGACCGTTTCACCCCAGCCATTGACACCGACCACCCCGTTGGAGCCAACCTGTACGACGATCGAGGTTGCGGCGTCGTCAGTGGTGAACTCCAGGTGGCCGGTCCCGGAATCGTAAGCCCAGAGCAGGGACAGCAACGTGCGATCTTCGAGCGATTCGATGACCGGAACCAGCGGCAGGCGACGACGGTTTCGCCGCGCGCGACGAGAGAGGGTCAGCCAGGACGGCAACTGCATGGGAGAGTCTCCGGAGCCCGACGTGCGAGAGTGAGAGGGGGCGCGCGGATGATCTGAGAATTTCGGAGATCGTGCAAGACGAGTCCGGGTGACTAGATCACGAAGTCGGTTTCGCGACCAAGGACCTTGTCAATCAGCTGCTGGGGCAGTTCGATGGCCGTTTCGGTGTCGGAATCCAGGTCGGTGGGATTGATTCCGCAGTAGGCCTGCCAGGGACCCAGGTGACGCCAGCGACCGGCACGACGCGGCTCGTTCTCCAGCACCGGGGTCGTGCAGCGGTTGCAGCTGATCGTGGGATATCCCTGGGCCAACAGGGGGTTGAGGATCACCGAGTGTTCATCGATGTATCCGCTGAGTCTCTCGTCTCCGAAATTGACCAGCGGATTGACTCGTACCACGTTCATCTCGGGGTCGGCTGCCAGGATCGGGCAGTGCGAGCGTTGCCCTCCCTCGCTGCGTCGCAGGCTGCCGATCAAGCAGTCGAACTGGTCAGCGACCGCTCGCAAGGGCTCGATTTTCCTCAGGCGACAGCAATCCTTTTGTCCGTCAGGAGTGACGTAGAGCACGCCCAGTTCGGTCGTCTGCTCGTCCATCGTCTGCGAGGGATGCAACGTGCGGATGTCCAGTCCGTATGACTCGCCGATGGCATCCCGGGTCGCCAGCGTTTCCGGAAAGTTGACCCCGGTGTCGACGAACAGGACGGGGATGTCCAAGCCGAGTTGTCCGATCATGTGGCACACGACCGAACCGGCAGCTTGCAGTGCCGAGATGGCCGCAACGCGACCGGAGAACGTGTCGGCTGCCCATTGCAGCAGGTCCTGGGGTTCGCTCGACTCGAAAGCCTTGTTTCGTTCGGCAAGGTCGGACTGGGAAAGGCGGGGCATGATCGCGAGGCGCAGGTTCAGAGAGTGAGGAGAGGAGCCATGGTTGTCTCGATTCGGTTGTACGGGGCGGTGCGGTGAGCGTCAACGAAGCGTGTGACCGGATACGAAAAACGCCGACCACCCGCGAAGGAGTGGACGGCGTCGAAGGAGATGTCGATCGCAACCGTGGGTGGCTGCTAATTGGTTGGTTTGACCACCACGTCCCACCACCAGCGGTCGGCGGCGAGGTCCGATGGACGAGCGGCCGGGGCAACGCCGTTGAGCCGCGAGTTGGTTTTCACGGTCCGGCGATCGGCCAGCAGTCCGCCGATGTCGGCCCGGACACCGCCGGCCACCTGCACGACCACGTCGCGGCCGTTGAAGACTCGGTGATTGACCACCGAGTCGACGGTGCGGGGCACCGGGTGAGCGGCCGGATGGAAGTCACCGTGGTTGCCAAAGACGCCCATGTCCCAGCTGACCTGGTCGGCCAGCCCGTGGCGGTTGACCAGCGCGGCGACCAGGGCCAAGTCGAAGATGTTCTGCAGATCCGAGAAAACCCGGTCCTGCTTGGACAGCGACGCGTAGTGATCGGTGAAGTTCTGTGCGAACGTCCGGTTCGATCCGGCCGCCTGGCCCGTGGCCACCCGTTCGCCCCTGGTGTTGACGAACTCGTTCTCTGACTGGCAGAGCACGGCCGAGCCGACCAGCTGGAAGGCATCACCAGCGGTGCTGTGCAACACCTGGCTGTACTTCATTGACAGCCACCATCGCAGGGCGTCGAGAGAACTGTCTTTTCGCTCGTCGGCGGTCATCAACTTGAAGATGCCCGGCACGTCCTTGCCAGCGTCGAGTTGTCCGATACCAATCAGCTTCATCTTGTAGTCGGCTTCGACCAGCACGCGGGCGACCCGGGAATCGGCGGGAACACCGGTGATGGTGATGTTCTGTCGACCCAGGGCGTTACCCAGCTGGGTGGTCCAGTTCTTGACCTGACCGGGTGAGAGAGAACCCTTCTTGTTGGACCGAGCGACCAGGTCGTTGATCTGCTTGAGACCCTCGGGACGCGGGTCGATCGAACAACCGATCACACCACCACCCTCGGCCGTGAAGGCGCGGAGGACGGTGACCAGATCGTCGAGCTGCAACACGGGATGGCCGCTGGTGGCTCCGATCGCGGTACCGGTCTTGCTGACCTTGAAGCCCTCGGCCGGACCGCCGATCACGATGTCGCCGGTCTCGGGGTAGGTGAAGACAAAACGCACCTGCTGCAGGCCGGCCAGGTGCCGGATGTCGGCCGGCAGGGGCTCGCCAGCGTCGAGGCGACGGGCGACTTCCTGCTCGAGACGCGACAGCGAGACCAGGCGGAGTCGGCTGCGGTGGGCGAGGTTGGCGTTGTTCGAGGCCGAGGAGACGACCTGGCTGAGTTGTTCGAGTCGACCGGTGGTGTCGATCCGTGCCACGCGAGTCAAAAGACCGTTGGGATCGACGTGGATTCCGGCCATTTCTCCGGTGTCGGAAATCGTTCCACCCGAACCGTCGACATCTTCCCACGGACCGGCGGTTTCATTCTGGATCAGTTCGGTCAGTGATTCGAAATCGGCTTCAGCACCACCGGCAACCGTCGGCTGAGGTTCGGCGGAGACGGCGGGCTTGGTGACCGGGCTGGCCACCGGCTGCTCGGTCGGACGAGTAGCCAGGGGGGCCTGGACGTCACGGCTTTCCGGCTGTGACGGGACCACCGCCGCGATCGCGTTGTTCGCCGGTTGGGGCGGAGTGGTTCGGGCCATTACGGCCAGGGCGCCGACAACCACGAGGAACCCGGTGACCGCGACCCACATCGGGGTGCGACGGACGGGGCGACGACGGTTGAGATAGGTCTGTCTGGGATCTCGGGTGGACATGGCTGAGTCTCCACTGGTCCGGCGGAAGCCGGTGAGTTCATCCCACACGAGGGATGCGATATTCTTTGTACGGTGTAACTAGAGCATTGTGCAGCTTCGGCAAGCCGTCAAACAAATTCCCCGCTATGGCCCCTCGCCCATGGGGCCGACAACCAGAATATCCCTCGCGGACTGCACAAATCCCTACAATCTGAATCTCCGGTCGAATGGTGTCCGGACACTTCCGAACAGGACAAACCCGTGCCCGAACTGCCCGAAGTCGAGACGATGGTGAGAGGGATCGCCCGGCACGTGACCGGACGTCGGTTGCTGGAAGTCCGTCGCTACCCGTGCCGGTTCCGACCGATCGAGATCACGCCCTCGTCGCGACAGATCCGGCGGCGGGTCGAGGGGACAGCCGTTTCGGGGGTCCGGCGGATTGGCAAAAGGGTGATCCTGGATCTCGACTCAGATGATTCGTTCGTGATCGAACCGCGGATGACCGGATTGATGCTGGTCACTGATCCTCCCGATCGGGGCCACCTGAGGTATCACTGGAGGTTCGTGCCCGACCGGTCGGCGGATCTTGTCGACGATCTCTATTTCTGGGACCGTCGCGGGTTGGGCACGATCCGGTTGCTGACTGCCGAGGAACTGGCTGACCGGCTCGGGCCGCCGCGACTGGGTCCTGATGCTTTGGCACTGGCGGCGGCCGACTGGAGGCGGTTGTGTGGCCGGACCGGTCGGGCGATCAAGGTGGCGATGCTTGACCAGTCCCTGGTTGCCGGCATCGGCAATCTCTATGCGAGCGAAATTCTGTTCCGGGCCCGGATCGACCCGGCTTGTCCGGCTGACCGGATTGCCGACAACGAGGCTGCCAGATTGTCCCGGGCTGCCAGGGCTGTTCTCAACGAGGCGATTCGTCACGAAGGCTCGACACTTTCTGACGGGACCTATCGCAATGCTCTGAATCAGGATGGTGGATACCAGAATTCTCACCGTGTCTACGATCGGGCCGGCGAGCCGTGTCGTCGATGCGAGGCGCCGATCCGGCGGGTGGTCCAGGCCCAGCGGTCGACGTTCTTCTGCCCGTCGTGCCAGCCGTCGCGTGAAGTGGAGGTCGGGTGATGTCCCAGGGCCTGGTGACACAGCAGGAGGACTTCGCGGCGGTGTGCGACGAGATCCGCAGTGCGGGAATCGTGGCGATGGACACGGAATTCGTCTCGGAGGGAAGTTACCGGCCGGAGTTGTGCCTGCTGCAATTGGCCGTGCCCGGTCGCGAGGTCGTCGTCGACCCACTGGCGGTTCCCGATCTTTCCGACTGGTGGCAGATCATGGCTGACGATGAGGTGACCGTGGTTGCGCATGCGGCTCGCCAGGAAGCCCGTTTCTGCCTCGACTTCGTGTCTCGTCGACCGGGGCGATTGTGGGACGTGCAGATTGCCGAGGGAATGCGGACCCGCAGCTACCCGTTGAATCACGAACGGCTTGTCGCACGTGTCCTGGGCAAGAAAGTCCCCGGGACCCAGTCTCGAACCGATTGGCGTCGTCGTCCTTTGAGTGATCGCCAGGTCGAGTACGCTCGCGACGATGTCCGCTTCCTGTTGGCGATTCACCAGAGGCAGGAGCAGGCATTGTCGTCACTCGGACGTCGAGAGTGGGCCGAGGCGGAATTCGAGCGGATGATCGACGAAGTCGAAGCCGAAAGGGGAGAGGAGAGTTGGCGGCGTCTCTCGGGTGTCAACCGGCTGGACCGCACCGGGCTGGCCGTCGCCCGGGCTGTGTTCTGGTGGCGCGACCGTTGCGGGGAAGAACTCAATCAACCGGTTCGACGCGTCCTGCGAGACGACCTGCTGATCGATCTGGCCAAGCGGAAACCCAAGACCACCGAGGAAGTGCTGGCCACACGTGACATGACCCGACGCAATTTCAAGCGGCATGCCGAGGCATTGGCGGCAACTGTTCGCGAGGTTTTGGCCGGGCCTGAAGAGGACTTCCCCGAACGGATTCGCCGACGGGGTGAGATTCACGACGACGATCATGTGTTGGGCCAGTTGTTGGCCATCGCGTTGGCCAACCGATGCGCCGAGCTGGACGTGGCCGTGTCCCTGGTGGGGACCAGTGACGAACTGAAGCGGCTCGTTCGCTGGCACGTTCATGGCGACCGTGATGGGGATCCTCCAAGATTGTGCACCGGTTGGCGGGCGGAGGTGTGCGGTGACCTGCTGACCGATGTGCTTGACGGGAAGATCTCGATGAGAGTGTCCCCGGAACGTGACACGCCACTGGCATTCGAACGGGCCGAAGGTGATGAGGAGCCAGGGGCGGAGACCGGGCGAGCTGGTGATCCGGTCGGGGGTGACGTTCCGGACGGTGATCCGGCCGAGAGCCCATTCGGTTTTGGCCTGTAGGCGAGGCACTCAGTCCGGAAGAAGTGACCCGTCATGCAGGGCCGACGCGACCAGTACGGCGTCGGCACCGGCGCGGGTGGCATCGGAAATGTCTTGGGGCCCGCGAATGCCGCCACCGGTGATCAGTTCGATCCCGCCATGACGACTGCGAATCCGCCGACATAGCTCCAGCGTGGGGGGGCCACTGCCGGTGCCGACCCCTGCCAAATCGAGCACGATCAGGCGAACCACACCCGCGTCGATCACCGAATCGGCGATCTCGACCGGTGTGGATTCTGACCAGTCGCCCGGATGGGCCATCGGAACGCCCTGTTTCAGGTCCAGGCTGAAGACCAACGTCTCGTTGCCCACGGCCTGCACCAGCTCCCGCACGAGTTCGGGACCGGGCACGGTCTCGAGCCCGGCGACGACCGTCTCGACTCCCCGTTCGACGAGGTCACGGGCTCGATCGACGTCACGGAGGCCCGCGTCGACCATCAGCCGGTGCCCGGCCCCGGTCAGCCGTTCTATCTCGTTCCACGCGGGCTGGTCGTTCTCGATTGCGTCGAGGTCGGCGAGGTAGATGCGGTCGAGGCCCAGTTGGCCGGCGAAGGCGTCGGCGATTTGGAGCGGATCGGACGAGTCGGCCAGCCGGCTGGTGATCGGCTGGTATGACTCTCGTTGGCCGGCGATGCCACGAACCACCCGTCCTCGCATCAGGTCGAGCACCGGGATGATCTCGGCTGTCGACCGTGCCGGAGAAGTCACGGGCTGACCTGTTGCTGAGGAGATGAGCCGGAGGTGCGGTGGAGTCCGACCTGACGATTCTCGGAGGAGGGATCGGGCACGAATGCCTCGACCGGATCGGTGTGTTGCACCGGGATGCGGATGGTGAACGTGCTGCCTTTGCCGAATTCGCTCTCCAATATCACGCTGCCACCCAACAGTCGGGTGAGTTCCTTGACGATGGAAAGTCCGAGTCCGGTGCCTCCGTACTCGCGGGTCATCGCATCCTGCTGCCCGGGGAGTCCACTCCCCTGGCGGAACTTCTCGAAGATCGCCTCCTGGTCGTCCAGTGGGATCCCCACGCCGTTGTCTTCAACCAGCAGGTCGACCTGGCGGGCGTCGTGAGACTGGCCGCTGACACGGACCCGCCCCCCCTCGGGGGTGAACTTGATGGCATTGGAGAGCAGGTTCAGCAGGATCTGTTCGAGCTTGCCGATGTCCTGGAACAGCAGGGGGCAGTCAGGATCGAAGGCGGACACCACGTCGATGTTCTTCTTTTCGGCCAACGGAGCAATCGAGTTGACCAGTCGATCGATCAGGTCACCAAGCGAGAATTCCACAGCGTGGACCTCCATCCGTCCACTCTCGATCTTGGCCAGATCGAGAACGTCGTTGATCATCGTCAGCAAGCTCTGTCCCGAGGACTGGATGTTTGAGACGTAGCGATGCTGTCGATCGTCGAGGTTGGCGGCTGCGGCCAACACGTCGCTGAAACCCAGGATGCTGTTGAGCGGAGTCCTCAACTCGTGGCTCATGGTGGCCAGGAACTCGTTCTTGAGGTTGTTCAGCTCGTAGAGTCGCAGGTTGACCTGGGCCAACTGGTCGATCTTGTTGTCCAGGTCGTTGTTGACGTCCTTGAGTTCGTCCTGGATCGTTACCAGGTGGCGGAGCATCCGGTTGAACGCGTGGCTGAGTTCCTCGAACTCGTCCCCGGTACGGATCTCGGCTCGCATGTCGAGATTGCCCTGGGCGATGGCGTCGCTGACTTTCTTCAGGTGCATCACCGGTTTGGTGATCACGTAACGAACGATCACGTAGATGGCCAAAATCGCCAGCACGACCTTTACGAACTCGGCCGAGATCACGAACGCGAAAACGCGGTGGATCGAGGCCCGGGCCTGTTCGAGTGGCATGCTGATCTTGACCACCCCGATCAGGTCACCGACCTGAAGGTTGGCGACTTTTGAGAGCGACCGGTGGCATTCGATACAGGACTTTTCGGCGACGATGCCGGAATAGAATTGGTACTCGCTCTGTTCCGACGATTCTCTCTCGACCTCGCGAACGATCTCCAGGGGCTGGTCGGGAGCTTCCTTGAACATCCGGTTCAACTCGCGCGCCATCTCGTACCCCTTGGGATCGATCGGGCGATCGGTGGGTGAGCCGGCGGTCGACGGGTCGGGGCTGAACAGCTCGAACCGAAAGTCGGACAACTGTTCGGGAAGCGTGTCCTGGACCATCTCTTCGATGGTCTCGCCAAACGGTTTCATCTCCTCGTCCTGATCCCATTTCCAGTGGTGGGCCAGGATGATGGCGGGGATCATCTGTCGAGCGGCCTGGCGGTTGCCTTCCGAGACCAGGCCGGATGTCTGCCACCAGTAGAGGGCAAAGGTGATGGTGGCCAGGACGGTCAACCCGAGACCGAAAAGCACCAGGCTCTTCAACTCGAAGTTCGTTTCGCCCAGCAGGCGTTTGATCGTCCGGTACGACATCGCCGCTATACTACACCAAGCCGGGCGAGGCGAGGATACCGGGTTGGGTCGACAGTGAAAGAAGGGAACCGAGCGGTGGCGAAGGCTGCGGGAAATGCGATGCTCGTGTCATGCGTGCTGGTGCTGGCCGGAGGATGTGAGGCAGATCCGGTTGAGCCCGATGGTGGGGCCCGGTCAGCGAAGCCTTCGAGGTCGAGTCCGGCGGCGGAAGATGTCGTCGTCGAAGAACCGCAGCCCAGTCAGGCCGCGCGGCGACAGGCGGCAGCGATCGAGTCGCTCCGGGAAGCGGGATGGACCGTGGAGACCAACGGCTTGGAGGAGGCGGTGGTGGCGTCCCTGGAGGATGGTCTGGTCGGTACGGACAACGGGGTGAAGCTGGCCGGGTTGAAGACCCTCGAACAGGTCCGCCTCTGGAGTTGCCCGGATGTCGACGACTCCCTGGTCGGTCGCTTGGCCGAGTTGCCGAAGTTGAGAGTACTGGCGGTGCGGGGAGGAAAACTGACCGACGGCTGCTTGGAGTTCCTGGCGCGGGCGGGCTCGCTCGAATCCCTCAACGTGGGGGACACGCCCGGCCTGACCGGGCAGGGACTCGATCGGCTGTTGACCTCGGATCGGTTCAAGAGACTGTACCTGGACCGCACGGGCGTCACCGACAAGGTGGTCACTGGCTGGCCGGTCAACAACGCGTTGGAGATGCTCAACGTCAACCAGACCGGACTCGGCTCGGCCGCGGCCGGGGCGATGTCGAAGTTCCAGACCCTGCGGAGTGCGTTCGTTGTGGGGACGAAAATCTCGCCGGAGGCCGTGGCGAAATGGCGGATGGCCCGTCCGTCTTGCCTGGTCTACGACGGTCGCGAGCGGCCCGGGGACGCTGATTCGAAGGCTACTCGACCACGCCCAGAGAGTCGTTGATCAGGTCGACCATCTGTCGGAGTCGTCCGGCGCTTCTGCGGTTGAAGCGGAAGGCCAGCCTGGGCAGGTGGCGGAGGTGCCTGTCGTCGGATTCGAGCCGATGCATCTGGGTCATCTCGATCCGACCCGTCTCGACGATATCACTGAATTCGTCGTTGAGGCGTTCGATGAATTCGTTGTCGGGAGTGAAGTGCAGCCGCAGCACCAGCTTGCCGCTGACGTATCTCATGCTGTTGTACACGCTGTAGAAGGTCATGATCTCTTCGGTCGCTTCCTCGACGCTGTTGGTCAGCGTGAACAGCGAGAGGTCCTCGGGGGAGATGAGTTGACGATCGAAGAGCTGATCGCGGACGAAGTCGAGCCACTGGCTCCAGTAGTTGCTGCCGGGCGGATCGATCAGAACGATCGGCATCAAGTCCCTTTTGCCGGTTTGGACCAGAGTCAGCGTCTCGAAGGCCTCGTCCTGTGTGCCGAACCCGCCGGGGAACAGCACCACCCCGTGCACTTCCTTGATGAACATCAGTTTGCGGGTGAAGAAGTACTTGAAGTTGACCAGCTTGCGGTCGCCGGCGATGACCGGGTTGGCCTCCTGTTCGAACGGGAGCAGGATGTTGGCGCCCATGGCCCGTGTTCGGCCGCAGCCCTCGTGGGCTCCTTCCATGATGCCGCCGCCTGCTCCGGTCAGCACCATCCAGCCCTCCTCGGCCATTCTCCGGCCGAAGTCAACCGACTGCAGGTAGGTGGGGTCATCGTGCGGGGTGCGGGCGCTGCCGAAGACACTGACCTTTCTCTGGCGGCGAAAGGGGGCGAAGACCTTGAACGCGTAGCGCAGCTCACGGAGAGCACGGCTGAGGATCTTCAGATCGCCGCGGGATGTCTTGTCCTGTTTGAGCCCGTCGGCGGTCTGCTTGATCTGGTCGATCAACGTCGGATGCCGCGTCAGCACCGAGTCGTGCTCGGTGAACATCACATCCGATTCGGACAGGTCGGGCGCCGCCCGTCGTCGTTTTTTCGCCATGGCCCCCTCTAGCTGGCCAACGCCTCGATCGCCTCTTCGCGTGTCGAGTAGATCGCCCAGAGTGTATCCAATGCGGTGACCTGAAGCAGTTCACTGGCCATCGGGCTGGCCCCGCACAGCACCAGTTCGCCCCCACGCGGCTTGACCGCCTTGTGACAGCGAAGC
>CEUS01274504.1_pt1 | contig 12961 bp, 10 predicted proteins | sample 427031 | NCBI WGS metagenome assembly CEUS01 (sample SAMEA2622837, study PRJEB7988) | marine metagenome | biome: marine biome (ENVO:00000447); feature: marine epipelagic mixed layer (ENVO:xxxxxxxxx); material: "saline water (ENVO:00002010), including plankton (ENVO:xxxxxxxx)" | depth 140 m | reverse complement strand
TTTACTTTGAACCTCCTTGCAGGACTGTCAAATCGTGGCCATGATGTCACTCTGTTTGTTCCTGGTGAAGACAAGTCTATGAACAAAAAATTCTATGACAATTTGCCATTCAAAGTTAAGGGGTTTCCTAGACCAACAGGTAAGCTTGCCAAATACATACCATTTGTGTTGAAGATTTATGTGCGATTCCAGAATTTGATCAATCGTTTCCAAGTATGGCAAATAATTGGTTCCTTCCCAGCGGCATATATTGTTTCTACACTAGCAGGTACAGTTCCGTTGGTTCTAAGGGCCCATGGTGATGATATCCAAAAACACGAAGGACTTAGATATGGTCTCAGATTAGATAGAAGAAAAGAACTGTTAATAACTGAAGCCGTGAATAAGATGGATAAAGTTATAGCACTCAACGCTACAATTTCAGATGCATATATTGAACTCGAAGTACAGGAGTCTAGAATCGCTGAAGTTCCGAATGGTGTTGATATCAAAAGATTTAGCAATTCCTATGCTACTAGTAACACAAGGCATGAGTGGAACATACCTCAGGAAAAATTTTTTCTGCTTACGGTGGGAAGGTTTCATGAAAAAAAAGGTTACAGATTAATTCCCCAAATAGCCAAAATACTAAAGTCCCGTGGCGCGAATGTGCATTGGCTTATTGTAGGAGCCAATACTCATCTTATTGATGGAATTATTAGACAAGAAGAAGTCTCTGATATTGTTGAAACTTCTCCTGCGATAGGATTTAACGATGAATTGAATGGTAATGTTGTTTTTGAGGTGCCAGATGAAAAGTTAGTTAGGTTATATCAATGTGCTGACATGTTTGTCTTCCCTACCCTGCTAGAAGGATTTCCGAGAGTATTAATTGAAGCTATGGCTGCGAGGTTACCGGTGGTGACTACAGATGCACCTGGATGTAGGGAAATTATGATTGATAGACAAAATGGCATGGTATCTGCCGCTGGTGATGTAGAACTAATGGCATCTAATATATTGGCGCTTTTGAAAGACCAGAACCTCAGGGAACATATCGTAGAAAATGGCCACTCTTTGGCTGAAGGATATGATTGGGAGGTTATTCTGGATAAATACGAAATTGTTTACAAATCCCTAATTGATGACATCTTATAAGAGGAGAAGCTACGCTTAGTATGCGAGTAGAATTGGATGACCTTCCTATAGATAGTTGGGAGAAATTTTTACGTTCTAGGGATTTAATTCAGTTGCTGTCAGAATCTCCTAGAACCGTGACTGAGCCAGTTTTGGAGATTGGATGCGGGAACGGACATTTGACTAAAATGCTGCGTAGAAAATTTAACATGGTTGTTCCGACAGATGTTAATCCCAGAGGCAAGGTGGAAGGATTGTGTATTGTGGATGCTAGAAGCTTGCCTTTCCAAAATAATTATTTTGGGACTATAGTTTCTTCCAATGTTCTTGAACATATTCCTGATCTCCCAGATTCATTATTGGAGTTAAAAAGAGTTCTAAGACATGATGGTGTGATGATACATACTATGCCAACTAGGACTTGGAAATTTTTACAACTAGCATTGTGGCCAGTTCACCTTATTGTCCGTATAGGATTTCCCAGGATAGCATCTAGATTTGGAAGCATATTATTATCTATTCGCAGGAATAATTCTGGAGCCGGATTAGCTTCTAATAATAAAACGCTATCCAACGAACATATAAAACCAAGTGATTTGTCGGCGGTTTTACCGGGTATTCATGGCATTTCAAGTACGCATATGAATGAATGGAGCTTGTTTGGCAAATATAGCTGGATACGATTATTTGAATCCAACGGACTTGATGTGCTCAAAACGACAAATTTGTTTTTACATTCAGCCTATAGACTATTACCGTATCGGTTTTTGGGATTACGAGAGTGGGCATCCCGGTTAGGGATAGTTTCAGTGAGAGGATACTGGATTTCCAAAAATCAAGAAAAAAAATAGTTTTGCATATTCAAAAGAGAATTAAGTACTATGATAAGTTGCCTAAGGAGTATCTGATTATTTCCACTGCTGATTAATCAGCAGTGGAAATGGAGCATATATGTTATTTGACAAATTTGGAATGGGCTAGATGTGTTCATATAATGAAATTTAGGCTATTTGATAAGCACCAGCAACCTGCAATTACGTTTTTCACAGCATCATCTGGTCGAGTGATTGTTGACAATGGAATTGTTACAACAGGCGGTGCGGAAGCGCAAATAAGTTATCTTTCAAATATGATTGTGTCTATGGGCGGAAAGGTGAATATACTTACGGCTAATGTTGGGGAATCAAAGCTAAGCTATGGATCAAATAAGATAAATATTATCGAAATTTGGTCCAAGCGAGTTCCAGCCCCTATTAAATTAATTCAACTTATCCATAAGGTTATAATTTCCGATCCTAATATTTACATTCGAGGAGTTTCTATCGCTGGTTTTCTAATAGCAATTTTGAGTAGGATGTTTCTCAAGCGAGTTGTGGTTGGACTTACTTCAGATCTGAATTGTATCGAAATCCCACACAAATTTTGGAGGAATTTCTGGACTAAAAATACTCTGCGTGTCTGTAACCAAGTTATTGCCCAGACGGAGGACCAAAAAGAATTACTCAGAAAAAATTTTGATGTGAGATCAGTAGTGTTATCTAACGTCATTTGTCTTTCAAAATTTGAGCAAGCGAGGAAAGTATCTTTCGACAGTAGAGATATAGATGTTCTATGGGTTGGAACTGTTGAACCAAGAAAAGGTCTTGAGAATCTTTTGGTAATTGCAGCGAAAATGCCGAGTTTAATGTTCTGTGTGGTTGGAGGTGCGGGGCCAAGTTCAAAAGATTATGCGCAGGACATGATTCTCCAATCTAATGGATTGGACAATGTCACAATGAAAGGATTCGTTTCTCCTGAACAGGTAGTAAAATGGATGAGTAGATCCAAGATGCTACTACACACATCCATACCTATGTATGGGAATTTGACCAAAGAGGGTTTTCCCAACGTCTTTTTAGAAGCATGGGCATCTGGTGTTGTTGTTGTGTCATTACATGCGAATCCGGACGAGGTACTATCTTCGAATGATATGGGATTTAAAGCCGATTCTTTAGACGAGGCATCAAAAATATTGAAAGAGCATACCAGTAAAGTAGAAAAATGGACAAGACTGAGTTCAAAGTCATTGGATTTTGTTTCAACTAGAAATGCTGAGGACCCATTGATGCAAAAAAGATTGTTGGGGATACTTACTGGTTATAATTACATCGGTAGTTGAGCATGGCTAATAAATGGTTTGATGAGATTGGTCATCAACATCTTATATAGTTTGGATGTTTAAGTCTTATGTTAAGTTTGTGGTATGGATGAACTAGGTATAAATTTATGGGACTGATAGTCATATTGGGGTTCGTTGGCGTGATAGGCTATGTCATTCATTTTTTTATGGGCCCCGAGTTTATTTTGTCCGAGATACCATTTTTCCTTTTCGCTGCAGTTCTGCTTCTAGTGTTAAGGATTAAAGTTTGGTTCCCTGCTGCATTCTTGTTAATTCAGGTTCCTCTACAAGGGTTTTTGGTGCAGGAATTTGGGTTGAAGGCCAATTTTTTGAGCTTACTGCCCGTTTTGGCTGTTTTATCACAGATCAGGCCTGAGCAAATGATCAAATTTTTGCTCGGGACTAATACTCAAAAGCTTGCAAGTTTATTCATAATTGGTATGTTCGTTTCCCTGGTGGTTGCAGGATTAGACATAAACACTTTTGTGTCATTTGGCCAGAAGACAACACTGTTTTTAATAATTCCGGCTATTTGTTTCTCTTTAAGGCGAGACATAGATTGTGACCGTTTGGCTTGGATCACTGTTTTATCAGTTGGGGCGGTCTATTTTTTGTCCGAAGCAGGTTACTATTTTGGTAGGGAATTGATACCAATTTCCGGTACAGGCACTGGTTTGACTAATCTCGAAGTTCAAACAGAATTTCTTCACCAAGTCCCAGGACTTGCAGGATTTTCCGGGAGTGTTGGTCAAAACAGATTTGCCTTCCAAGCGCTTTTGCCAATAGCTTTAGGTTTTGGATTGTTTACTAAAGGCTACTCTACTAGGCTCACCCTCTTGATAGTAGGAATACTGGTTATATTGTCTGTTGGGCTGATTGTGACTGGCTCACGCTCAGGTACCCTAGGAGCCGTAGTGGCAGTTGCGGTGATTCAGATATTGATGCCACAGACTTCCAGTAAATTCAGGATATCTGCTATGGTAGCTATATTAGGTGTACTAGGCGCGGGTCTACTTTGGTACTTGCCTAACAGTGTTACTGCTATAGATAGGTATTTTAGTAATCAATCTAGTAAAGCAACTTATTATCATGAATCGGGATTTAATATTGATCAGGGACGACTTGATTTATGGGCATTGGGTTTTGATATGTTTAAGACTAGCCCCGTAACTGGTGTCGGATTAGTTCAATTCAGTGATGAGGTTAGGTATAGGTCACCTTCTGCTGAAGTATCATCACCACACAGCGGTTTTGTACAAATAGCGGCTGAAACAGGTTTGGCAGGCACTGTGCCGTTCCTCTTATTAATAACGTATTGTTTAGTAAATTTGTACAGGGGATTTTCTCACCAATCAGAAGAGTTGAGGTTGTGGAAAATTATATTTTTAGGGGCATTTGTGGGGATGATTGCTGATGTAATCTTTGGCACATATCATTTTGACCGCTTTTTTTGGATACCTATAGCTTTTTCTGCATATGTAGATTTGCGCAAGCCAGAGTCGAAAATTGCTAATAGAGCAGAAACAACCCGATCTGTATTCAACGCAAAATTATTGCCAGGCTAACGCCCCAGCAGCCAAAGTAGGTGTATCATACTATATTTTGGATCCGCAGCTATCTTATTCCATTGTGTAGACCTTAGTTTCGAGGGAAAACTTAGCAACTCATCTTTGGTTTGGCGGTCATTGGAATATTTTAATAAATGTAATCACTTCGGAGTAAAAATTTGGCTAAAAATTTGAATGTGATGAATGTTGCTATAATCCAGAGAGTATTGCCCAGATACAGGTTACCCGTGTTTGAAAAAATTGGTAGAAGCTATCAGACAGCGCTGACCGTATATTCAGGAGATAAATTAGGAATACGAGAATCCGTGACAGATTCTCAAACTCCGGCATTCAAACTGTGTTCCGTTTACACAGCAGAAATCAGAATTTTAGGACTTACTTTTTGTATTCAACCAGGAGTACCGTGGCATATTCTATTTGGTAGACATGATGCTCTTATTGTGGAGGCTTCCCCTTGGGTATTAAGTAATTGGTTAGTATTTGTGATTGCCAAATTAAAACGTACCCCGATTATTGGATGGGGGTCAGGTTCAGGGAAGGTTTGGGACAGTAAATTACAGACGTTATTTTCCCCTATCCAAAAACTACTATTTAAGTTTGTATTTGATGCCTGTATTGCATATGGTTCATCATCTGCTGAGTTATTCAATAACTTAGGGCATCCCAAAGATAAAATCTTTTTAGCATGGAATTCAATTGATACCGAAGAGACTGAAAAACGGATTTCAGAGATTTGCAATGATTCGAGTCATGTAGAGAAATTAAAGAAACAGTTGGGCTTAAACACATATAAAACAGTATTGTTTGTGGGTCAACTACAGCCTCCAAAACAGATCCCTAATCTACTCAAAGCGTTTGCTATCATAAAGAGAAATTTACCGGATTGTGGATTGATAATTGTTGGAGATGGACCAGAAAGGAATTATTTGCAAGAAGTGTCTCAATCGTTGTCACTTGATGACGTGATTTTTCTTGGTGATCTAAGAGGCAAAAATTTGGCTGAAATTTTTGTCGTTGCTGATGTTTTTGTTTTGCCGGGTTGGGGAGGACTCGCTATACAGGAAGCTGTGAGTTATGGTTTGCCGGTTGTCACGACTCGTGGAGATGGTACTGCAGTTGATCTAGTGCAAAATGAGATTAATGGTTTCATATTGTCGGAAGGTAAACCTGAATATATAGCTGAAAAAATACGGACTATTTTAACTGACGATACGTTATGTAAGAATATGGGAAAACAATCTCGTCAAATTGCTCTTCATAAAATCAATATAGATACGATGGTTGAAGGATTTTTGAATGCAATTAGGTCTGTGAACAGCCGTCCAAACATATAACATGACATCTTTAGAATTAACAACTGAGCGTTTGTGTGTTTTAGGTTTGGGGTATGTAGGTTTACCGACAGCCGCTATTTTTGCCAATAATGGATTTAATGTGGTGGGGGTGGACGTCAATAAATCGCTCATATGTGATATCAAATCTGGTACGGTCCCAAATGACCTAGGCTTGTCAGTATTGGTTCAGGATTGCTTGAAGGCAGGCAATCTGGTTCTTAGCGAATTGCCTGTCGATGCAGATGTTTTCGTTATAGCAGTGCCGACTCCACTTCATACAGATAAAGCTTCAAATACTGTTGGAAATAGTCCGAGAGCTGACTTGACTGCTTTAGTTGCAGCTGCAAAATCCATTGTTCCATATATTAGACCCGGAAACATGGTTGTTTTGGAGTCAACAGTTCCACCCAAAACTACTGTTGATGTTCTACTACCCATCTTTAGGGATTCAGGATTGGCTGAAGATCTGGATTTGGTGTTTTGTGCCGAAAGGGTGCTGCCAGGTCAAATTCTTGAGGAATTGGTTAATAATGACAGAATTGTCGGCGGGTTAAATAGTTCATCTGCTGCTCGCGCAAAAAAATTGTACTCAACTTTTTCTAATGGCAGAATATTTACCACTGACTCTACTACCGCAGAATTAGTGAAATTGATGGAAAATACATCCAGAGACGTCAATGTTGCATTGGCTAACGAATTTTCAATTTTAGCTGATAATTTGGGTATAGATGCCTGGGAAGCGATCCAACTTGCTAATACTCATCCCCGTACTGACATATTGGCTCCTGGTCCCGGGGTCGGTGGTCACTGTATACCAGTGGATCCATGGTTTGTCGCCCAAGAATTCCCTGAAGATTCTGAATTGATACAGGCCGCAAGACGTGTTAACGACAAAATGCCATCAAGAATAGTTGAAAAAATATGTACTACTTTACGTAGGTCTAGTGGTGAATCGGAGTTTGGTGGGATTACTGTTGCGTGTCTAGGATTGACTTACAAAAGAGATGTTGATGATGTAAGAGGCAGCCCGGCACTTGAAATAGTTAAATTGCTTTCTGAAATCGGATTGATTGTGCGATCGTATGATCCCTATGTAAGTAAAGGGAATTTTACCGGTCAAGTTGGTTCGTTAACTGAAGCTTTACATGGCGCAGACGTGGTTGTGATACTTACAGATCACAGAGAATTCCGAATGCTTTCAGAGGATTATTTGAGTGATGGTGGCCGTCGCCTAATTTTCGACACCCGGAATTGTATTACGCTAAATCGCGATGATTTAGAGTGTAATTCTGATTAGATCGCATCCAAATCCCAACGAATATAGTCAAATTTAAAAATTGTTAGAATTTTCTATTGAGTCACATTCAAAGTCCAAACCTTAGAGTAGCGTTTTTCCTCCCCTCTGTTGACGGTTATCGTGATCGTCTTCGTCTATTGACGGAAATATCCAACCATGTTGAAGAATTCACTTTGATCGTTGGGCATGAAGATTCTTATGTGGAATCGCAATATTTCAAAAACTTTCGGGTATTAGAAGTTGGTTTCCGCCGAGGGATACGTCCATACAATATGTTGTTAGCAAGCGGGACGGCTGAAAAATTAATAAAGGAAAATGGAGTTAATCTGGTTCACGATACATTTGGCACATTACTTCCATTGTTCAGGAAAAAAAATTCTTACCCTAATGTGAAATTTGTGACCTCAGTTTTTGGTCCAGTAGGTTGGAGGCTACGCAAAGTCTTTAACGACCACAGCAATTTCAAGCTACTTACTAACAAGATGACCCGTAATATGTTTGTCAACAGATGGATTGAGAAGTCAATCTGTAGATACGCGGACCGTGTTATTGTGCAGGCACCTGGACTGGTACAACGTATGGTTGAAACTGTCAACATTCCTCCTGACAAAGTTGGTGTATTGACGAACAATGTAGATACTGAATTCTGGTACCCATTACCTGCTGGAAATCATAGATCCGATGAAGGAGTGATCACACTTTTATATGCAGGCGGAATTGATAGAACCCGCGGCATATTTGTTCTTCTGGATGCGGTAGACCGATTGCGTAGTAAAGGATTGAAGGTTCGAATGAAACTAGTTGGTGGTTGGGGACCATTTTCGAGAAAAAATGTTGTGAGTCGAATTGACCAATTAAATATAAGTGACGAAGTAGAGTTTGTTGGAAGGATTGACAGAGAAGCTCTTAGATTATTGTTTAGAACATCTGATTTATTTGTGTATCAGACCATAAATGATGGTTCTCCTCGAGTCATTCTAGAAGCTATTGCTACCGGATTACCAGTCATAGCATCATATCACCCTGGCATTGACGTTATCGATCCAACTGAAAAATTCATTTCATTTACAAATTTTGGAGATGTGGATAAGTTAGTGAGCAGAATTGTTGATTATCATCAAACCCCAGAGCCATGGTTGCAAAGGGCTCAATTCGGCAGGAATGAAATTGTTAGTCGATTTGGCGCAATATCAGTCTCGGAACAATATGTGGATTTTTACAATAGCATTTAATTTTATAAGGCCGGGTGGTATTGGAGTGCTCAAGATGGGTAGTAAATTGCTTCAACATGGTAGTTGAATTTGTTTGATTTGGAATCTGGAATAAAATCTAATGTTAAGGATTTTCCCTATATGATGGATAAGAAATAGTTCCATGTGCGGTATTTGTGGAATAGTTGACTATTCAAACAGTGCAATAGATCAGACGGAACTCGTTGATATAAGGGACTCGATGATTCATCGGGGACCAGACAGTTCAGGGATATATTCGGACAAAAATGTGGGATTAGGGCATCGTAGATTGAGCATAATCGATCTAAGTGACGCTGCAACTCAGCCTTTAAAAAATGAAGATGGTACGGTTTGGGCTATTTGCAACGGAGAGATATATAACTACAGGTCTTTGAAAGACCGTTTATGGAAATCAGGACATACGTTTACTTCAAACACTGATTCAGAGGTTTTAGTCCACGGATACGAGAATTGGGGTATTGACAAGCTGGTTGATGAATTAAGAGGAATGTTTGCGTTTTCGATATGGGACGTGAAATTAGATACACTTTGGTTGGTAAGAGACCGTTTGGGAGTAAAGCCCGTTTTCTACTTTGAAAATGACGGTAAGCTAATTTTCGCTTCTGAAATTCGTGCGCTCTATAAGCATGTCAAAATAACCCAAGACGATATAGACCCAGTGGCACTAGACTATTACTTAGCGTATGGGTATGTTCCGCCTGACAGGAGCTTGGTGAGTAAAATAAGCAAGCTTCCTCCAGCGCATATGCTCAAATTCGACAAAAATGGAATATCTCTGGAGAAATATTGGGACGTTGAATTCGGATCTAAGCCGCTTTCCACTTACCCAGATTATGTGGAGCAAGTAGATGAGTTGTTAAATACTGCAGTGTTAAGCAGGATGGAATCAGATGTGCCCATGGGTGTGTTTCTTAGCGGGGGTATAGACTCCGGAATTGTGGCAGCAATAGCAGCGAGAAACTCTGGTCATCCAATAAAGACTTTTACAGTGGGATTCGAAGGTCAATCTCCAGATAAAGATGAAAGAGATTTAGCAAGATTGGTATCAGATCGATATAACACTCAGCACCACGAGTTGATGGTCGATATCAGTGATCATTCAGATTTGACCAATATCATGAAATATATGGGAGAGCCATTTGCTGATATTTCGGTGTTACCTTTCTACAAGTTAAGTCAATTAGCACGAAATGAAATATCTGTTGCACTAACTGGTGATGGTGGGGATGAGTCATTCTGTGGTTATTACAATGTGTATTCTGCTTATCTCGGGAATCTGGTCAATCACTGGGTCCCGCAAAATGCCAGAGTTGGTGCATATAAGATTCTAAGCCAGTTTGATCAAGTAGTGACTGGTAAATTCCCATTAGTACGGCGTCTAAAGACTCTCATGAAGTATGCCAATAATTCGACTATATCATTATACGATCTACCAAATTGGTGGTACTCAAATTTGAGGCGGCAATTGTATAAAGCTGAGTGGGCTAATTTGGTCCACTCCGGGGGCAGCACACGTATTGTTGATGAACAACTAAGGCAGGCAGGTACCCTTGAGGAAGCAGAGAAAATCATTTACACGGATTTGCATCTTAGGCTGCCTGGCGATTATTTAACTAAGTCAGACATAGCAAGCAATATGGTTGCTCTAGAGGTACGCTCTCCTTTTCTAGACCAGCGTTTGGTTGAATTTGCGGCATCAATACCAATGTCGGACAAATTGCGTGGGTACAAACACAAGGCTTTATTAAGAGATGTTGCGAAAAAATACCTGCCAACCCAATCGATAAAACACAAAAAAATTGGGTTTGCACCACCGCTGGCTGATTGGTTGAGAGGGGACCTAGCACCATTTGTAAAGGAGTCCATTATGGAGGGACTATGTAACCGTGAAGGATTATTTAATTCAACGATAATGAGTACTATTGTGAAGGAACATATGAGTGGTTCAAGAGATCACACTCAACGGTTATGGTCATTGGTTTGTTTGGAGGGTTGGTGGAGATCGTGCTTGGATGGTGAATCAAGTGTAGTGGAAAATCATAAATGACGCTTGCTACAACAACATTAACACTACGGAATTGCAGTGAATTGATAGTATGAATTATTGTTAAGGATGATTCGAACCGGGGACGTGTTATGAATATGATTGCAACTGTACACAGCTACCCTTCTAACGCGCAATCAAACGTAACTCCTTTTGTACACAAAAATATTAGTATGATGGTAAATCATGGATCGGATGGAAACAATGAGCTTTAGGCCGACCGGAATGTCGCAAGAGTCGAAAGAAGGTGCCGCATTGGAAACGGGTGACAAGGGTTTGTGTCCCGTCTGTTCCTCTGCCGCCAAGACGGTGCTAATACGCAGGCACGAATATGCCATATTCAAATGTACAGATTGTAAGTTGACGTACAAGTACATTCCTAATCTGAATCGTGACCTGACGCAGTCGCTCCAAGACGACACATACCGCGATTCCACGCTGCTCGCTAGGACGAGATCACGGCTTGTACATAAGATGGCCGCCGACAGGCTCCACATCTTGCAGGGCCAAATGAAGAGCGGCAGGCTGTTGGAGGTCGGCTGTGCATCTGGGGAGTTCCTGGCCTTGGCCAAGGAGGATGGATTCGACGTCCAGGGAGTCGATTCCTCGAAATTGTTCGTCGATTTCAATAGGCAAAACGGCATAGAAGTCAAACATGGAAGGGTCGAAGACTTTGATTTTCATCCGCGTAGCTTCGACGCGATCGCACTCTTTCACTTGATTGAGCATGTAGAGGATCCGCTAGGCTTCGTCCAGACTCTCGCGCCACTATTGCGGCAAGACGGACTTCTGTTCGTCGCGACTCCAAACATCGCCTCATTGACCAGCAAGATTTTTGGCTTGAGCTACCCTGGATACCTAACGCGCGATCACCTGACGTTTTTTGGCGAAGACACACTTACGGATGTCCTCAGGCGTGGCGGGTTCGACGTCGTGGACTCATTCAGCAAGGAGTATCCGCATCATCTGTTCTCTTCGACGCTTGGTTTCTTGAGTAATGCAGTCCGCGCTCGGCGGCAGCTTTCGACTGACGTAGTGAGCGGCGACAAAGAAAGGGTGGCGGAAAAGGCAACCGCCACGCCCCACAGGATCAAGAGGACGCTGGCGCAAGTAGTATGCAGCTCTCCGTCAGTTTTGGGGTTCTTCTTCTACTGTGTCCTCAGACCGGTCGGTCTGATCTTAGAGCGGACGATGAAGGGACACGAACTGTGGGTCGTCGCGAAGCCCAGTAGGTCGAGATAAGCTTGAGCAGGTTGGGCCCGTCGGTGCTCGCGGTGGTCGCCACCTATCCATCTAGCGATACTGAGGAGATCGCACCATACATACATACGATGATGGTAGAACTCAGAAGGCAGGGAGCGAAACCGACCGTGATCGCGCCGCAGCCAATCAGAGATCCGCTCCACTGGAGCCCGCGTCTAAAGAGGGGCGATAATGAGGAGACGCGAGATGGCATCAGGATACTGAGACCGACATACATGTCCTATTCAAACAAGATTCTGCCCGCCGGAATTTCGACCTTTCGGTGGACGGTGGTATCGTTTCGTCGCGCGGTCCGTCGCGCATCGAAATACATAGAGCGCCCGGACATATGCTATGGCCATTTCCTATACCCATCAGGCGTGGCGGCACACGCACTTGCTTCAGCAATTGGATGTGGCTCCGTGGTGGCGTTGGGTGAATCATCGTTCGAATCATACGAGGATCACTTCGGTATTGACCGAGTCCGGCATGACCTCTCCAAGATCCCACGTATTGTTGCCGTGTCAGAGTCGAACATGGAGGTATGTACGAGTCGCTACGGCGTTTCTCCTGCGAGAATCGGAGTGTTTCCCAACGGAGTAGACTTGAGAAGATTTCGATCACTCGACCGAACCGAGTGTCGAAAGAGTCTGGGGCTACCCGAGGAAAGGCCGATCATCATCTTTGCCGGTCACTTCCTGGAGCGCAAAGGCCCGCTGAGGGTGATGGAAGCGATCAGCGGGCGCGAGGATATTGGCGCCATTTTCTTGGGTAGTGGACCCATGATTCCCGAAGGGCCGCAAGTGCTGTTTCGCGGCGCCGTTCCGCATGACGAGATGCCTCGATGGCTCAACGCGGCCGATATGTTCGTGCTCCCTACACTTGCTGAGGGCTCCCCCAATGCGATCATCGAGGCTATGGCTTGCGGACTCCCCGTCGTTTCATCAGA
>CEUS01176740.1_pt1 | contig 12963 bp, 9 predicted proteins | sample 427031 | NCBI WGS metagenome assembly CEUS01 (sample SAMEA2622837, study PRJEB7988) | marine metagenome | biome: marine biome (ENVO:00000447); feature: marine epipelagic mixed layer (ENVO:xxxxxxxxx); material: "saline water (ENVO:00002010), including plankton (ENVO:xxxxxxxx)" | depth 140 m | reverse complement strand
TTCAACCGTCCCGTCTCGGCGTCAAAATCCTTGCCACGACACAGGGATCGACCGTCTACCGACATCAAGGTGGCCTTGAATTGTTGCGACTGCTGTGTCACGAACGTGCCGAGTAAATCCCAATAACTGGCAGAGACAAAGCGCATCCTCTCACGTTCACGGTCAACGACCAGGCGAACCGCGACGCTCTGCACACGCCCTGCCGAGAGTCGGCTAGCCACCTTGCGCCACAGCAATTGTGAAACATCGTAGCCGTAGAGACGATCCAGGATCCTCCTGGTTTCCTGCGCCTTGACGAGCGATTCATCAATCTGACGCGGCTGCTCCAGCGCCTCGGCAATAGCTTCCTTGGTAATTTCGTGAAAGACCAGACGGTGTACCGGAACCTTCGGTTTGAGCAGCTCCAGCAGGTGCCAACTAATGGCCTCCCCTTCCCGGTCTTCATCCGTTGCCAGGTAGAGTTCCTTCGACTCACGCAAAAGTTTCCGGAGCTTGGCAACTTGTTGTTTCTTGCCGGGAGGAACGATGTAGATGGGCTTGAAATCGTCTTCGATATTGACGCCCAAATAGGCCCATTCTTCCTTCTTCAGATCAGCGGGCACCTGCTTCGCACCCTCGGGGAGGTCACGTACATGCCCCACGCTGGCCTCGACGGTGTACCCCGAACCCAAGAATCGCGAGATCGTCCGGGCTTTGGCCGGAGACTCGACAATCACCAGCGATTTGCCGTTTTTGTTTGCAGTTTTCTTCGCCATAACGACGCCAAGTTGCGTTTGCTAGATCACCGTGGTTACCTGAAGCCCCACACTGAGTGGACGCGACAAAAACATCGGCGATCACCACCGGCCTGCTTTATTTCGTTTCTTCAACCGTCTCAACCGGCATTCGCGGACTAGCGCCCGCATTACCTGGCCAGCAGTGACCCAAGCGGATTTCCACCCTGCAAATTGTCGACACTCGTGTTTGGGATTGTATTTACGTCAATCGGCCCTACAATTCGTTTGCCCGGCAGATTCGCGCCAAGCAGCACGTTCATACTGTCAAGCCGATATCGTCTGTCAAGGGTACATCCGTCCCACGCACACCCGTTCTCCTCCCAAAAAACCTGACCGATGCTTGAAAAATTTCGCAAGTACCAGGCGGCTCTGCTGGTCCTGTTCGGCGTGTTCCTCATGTTCTCGTTCGTGATCGCGCCACCGCTCAATGATTACCTGGCTCAACAAGCCATGATTCAAACGGGCGACTACGACGCGGTCGTCACATGGACCGACGATGCAGGGCAGGAATTTTCGTTCAATGAAACCGATTTGCAGCGTGAGTACCGGACGCATGTGCTCACTGTGCAGTTTCTCCAGAGCCTGCTTCAAGCCGCACATCAACGGCACCTGCCGCAGACGGAAGAGGAGCAGCGGGAAGCCCAACAGCAGGGACGCACTTTCAAGCCGTTAAGCCCGATTACATTCAATCGAGAGACCGGGCAATTTGGGCGAAACGATCTGGGAGACCAAATTGTCACCTTTGAATTACCAACCATCGTCGCCAACGAAGCCCAGCTGGTCCAACGACTTCTTTTTGCCCGGGAGGCAGAACGAATCGGGATCCTGGTCACGGACGATTCGGTAACCAACTATCTCAAGAACATCGCCAACTTGACCGTCGCAGCGGACCAGGTGGATGAGATTCGCAAACAAGCACGCGAGCCACTCTCACGGCCTCAGCTCTACGAGCAGCTGAAAAAAGAACTGCTGGCCCAACAATACCAGAACCTGACGGTTGGCTGGGCCAACACGCGCCCAACTCCCGCTGAGGAACGCGGATATTTCGATCGCGTCAATCGACAGATCAAGGTGGCGGTGGTTCCGTTCCCGGTGGCCGACTACATGGCCGCAACCGAGGAGCCGGACGACGCGACTGTCAAAAAACACTTCGACGACCACAAAGATCGCATCCAGAATCCGCTCGATGACGAACCTGGCTTCAAAGAACGCCGCAAAATAAGCTGGGCCTATGTGGCCGCCGACCTGGCACCCTTCATCGCCGACGCACTGCCCGCCGCGCGGAAGGCGATCACCGACCAAGAAATCGAAGACCGCTACGAAAATGCCAGATTGAGCCAGAGCTCGTACAACTGGCATCCGCCGTACGTCGCTCCTCCGGAGGCCGCCGCTTCCGACGAGCAGCCCCCAGAACCGTCCTCGAGTGAAACTCCGACCAGCAGTACGTCCGCCCAGGATCCGGCGCCTGCCGAGGCAGCCACACCACAGGACAGCCCGCCCGCCGCCAAGCCTGCTGAAACTCCCGCGTCAGAGGATGCCAAACCGGCCCCTGAGCCCGAGAAAGAGGCCGACCAGGGTCAGGCCGACCCAAAACAGGCAAGCGACGGCGCAGCCGGCTCGACGCCCACCCGGTTTGTCGCCTTACAGGATGCAGAAGCCGCTGCACCAGAAACCAAACAAGATGCCGCACCACCAGCCGCGGAGACGCCCGCCCAGGATCCGGCGGCGCCTGACCAGGACAACCCGCCTGCCGGCGATGCAGCAGCACCCGTAAGCGATCCAGAGGCTACAGACGCCCCTCCAGCGGCAGACGCCGCCGCGGTGCCTGTTCCGCCACTCGACGTGAAACCGGAGACACAACCGGCAACGCCAACCGAACCCAAGCTAACGCGTGTCTTGGATGACGACTTGCGGGAACAGATCCGCAACGAGCTGGCGGACAACAAGGCCCGCGAGCAGGGCCAGGCTACTCTGCGGGAGAAGCTGGAAACCATTCTGCCCCAGCTGCGCAGCTACCAACGCGAACGCAACCGCTGGCGGGTGCACGTCGAACGACTGTTGAAACAAGCGACGGGTGATCCGGACGCAGAGACCTCAGACCGTACCGCAGACGAGAACGCCAAATCGGATCAAATACTGCGGCAAGAGCTGGACAGCGCCTGGGACAAGCTACTGGCTAAGATCAATGCGTCTGACAAAGTAATCCCCGTCGAGGCGTTGGCGAAGGAAAAGCTTGGTGCGCTCAAACGTTGGGCCAAGAAAGATGGTGATCCGCAGAGCCTCAGCAGAAACGACCTCAGCCAGCCCGCACCTCCTGATCCGGCCCAACTGGCCACCAATGCGCATGCGTTCCTGCGAGGTGGCAAACTGGCCCTGGTCAGCGACCTTGAGTTTGCCGAAAACGACGAACTACAGGACCTGACCCGGCGGTTTGAAGATCTCATCCAGCCGATGCAACAGATGAATGCCCAAGTCCAGCAGGCCCAACAGATCCTCAGCCAGACGATTGCTGAAAAGGGTGCCGATAGCCCTGAAGCGTTGGGAGCAAGAAACCAACTGCAACGCATGCAATCTCAGAGCCAGACGTTTCAGCAGCAGCTATTCAGCCTCATGCAACAACCGTTCAGCCAATTTGCCTACGCACAGAACCTGCTCCCGTATACAACGGTCCGCTTACAGAAAAACAATCCTGGCGGCGAATCGGTCGAATACCTGGTCTGGAAAACTGACGAGCAAGCGGAGCGGACCCCCGATTTGGGCGACCCAGGCGTCAAAACAAAAGTCGCGGAGAGCCTGCGCCAGATCGCCGCACGCGACCTGGCCGAACAGGCCGCAAATGAGCTGCAACAGCAAGTCACCACCAGTAACGATCAGTCGCTGTCCATCGACTACTTGGTGCCCCAGGCCACCGAATCGGACCCCAGCCAGAATGTGACCCCCACCAAAAAGTACCCCAGCCTAGCGGCGTTCGATGACCGGGCTGAGGTGACCACGAACTTCTTTTCCTGGCTGCAAGCGTCCCCCTCTTCCTTCGGGATGCCAGGCAGCGCACCCGCCGCGCCCACAATCTCTACCTTGATGGTCGTCAAGCCTGCTGGCCAAACACCCGCACCGGCACCTGAAGCCCCCGCATCCGAAACACCGGCACCTGAAGCCCCCGCATCCGAAACACCGGCACCTGAAGCTCCCGCACCTGAGGCGGACGCCAAAGGTGACTGCGTGACGCAACCGCCAGCGGATGACAAGCCAGCAGTTGACCAGACCGTGGAACCGGCTGCGGAGACCGCCCCCGGCGACCAGGAAACAGACGATTCGAAAACCGACGCGGAACCGACTGCGGCCGAGTCAGCGGAAACCGCTGCAGCAGCTCAGGTTACGGAAGCAGCAGGAGGGGCCGAAACGACGTCAGAAGCCGCCGCCGAGCTCACCATGCCCGCGCTACCACGTACTCTGGAAAAAATCGGCAGGAAGTTTATGCAACCGGTGTTTTCAGCCAACCCGGGTGGACTCACGATCGCCTGGAATGAGCCTAAAACAGTCTGTTATCTGGTGCAAATCACCGAGCAGCAGGTCCCCAAGGAGGCGTTACACAAGCAGTTTGTTGAGAAAAGACAACTTGACCAGCAGATCGCTCAAATTCACCGGCAGGAGGTTATGCAGACGGCGCGGGGCCTGTCTGAGGAATTTGAGCAGAAGCGGAACATCAAATGGCCCGGTCGTGCCGACAGCGGTCTCTCTCCCTACGGTCAGCAATAGCCGACCGATGGTCGGCAAAATGGCGCATTGACGAAGTCCGTTGAGCGACGGGGCCCACAGCCCGGGAATCTCGGCTGTTCCTTCCCGTAGCTGGGCTTGTAGTCTTGCCCTTTTATGCCAGAATGGCGGGTTGCATCTTCTGGTTCTGAATCGTTGTCCGTTGCCACCCATAGGTAGTCTATCCATGGCGGAAGTCTTGAACGTTAGTGTTCGTGAGAAACTCGGCTCGAGCAATTCGCGTCGGTTGCGACAATCTGGGCATGTGCCCGCCGTGCTGTATGGTCGCAAAGCAGACAACATGCACCTGTCGATCCCAGCCGACGATGTTGTTCCGGTACTGCGTCGGGGGACCAAGTTAGTCAACATGAAAGGCGCTACCACGGATATGGCGCTCATTCAGGAAGTCCAGTGGGACCCCTTTGGATTGGAAGTCCTGCACGTAGACCTGACGCGCGTATCGGCAGATGAAAAAGTACAAATCGCCACCAGCATCGAATTGCGCGGCGAAGCCCCCGGTACGAAAGACGGCGGGCAGCTGTTGCAGATGGTGCACAACCTCCAGGTTGAGTGCAAAGTGACCGCGATTCCAGAAAAACTGGAAATCAACGTCAATAGCCTGGGGCTGAATGAAATGATCCGAGCGGGTGAAGTTGAAATCCCCGCCGACGTCGTGCTCTTGACCGATCCAGAAATCGTTGTTGTGCAATGTATGGAAGTTGCTGACGCCGAAGACGAAGAACCTGCCGACATGTTGGCAATCGAACCCGAAGTCATTGGTCGCAAGGAAGACGAAGAAGGAGAAACCAGTTCCTGATCCTCGGCCGGGCTGATTCGCGGTACTGTTTGTAAGGGACTACCGCAGGCGTAACTCGAAGAAATCCAGCTGACCAGCCAAGGCCCTTTGCAATGAAGTTGATCGTCGGCCTCGGAAACCCAGGCCAACGCTATCGAAATACTCGACACAATGTAGGATTTCAAGTCGTGAGCCAATTGGCTCACAAGTACGGTACCGGCCCAGCAAAATCACGCTTCCATGGAGAAGTCGTCGAAGCACAAATCGAAGATCAACGTGCGTTACTGCTCTGCCCCAATACATACATGAACAATAGTGGCCAGAGCGTGCTCGGCGCAAGAGACTTTTATAAGCTTGACCATCAACAGTTATTAATCATCTGCGACGACTGCAATTTGCCGCTGGCCAAGTTGCGGTTACGCAAACAAGGATCCGCCGGTGGGCAAAAAGGGTTGCAGGATGTGATCCACCGATTAGGCGACGAAGCGTTTGCTCGCCTGCGAATTGGAGTGGGACCGCCACCGGAGGGTTGGCAACTAAGTAATTATGTTTTGAGCAAGTTTAACAAGGCGGAGATGTCAGAGATGGAAACGGCCATCGACTTGGCGGCCCAGGCTACCGTGAAGTGGGCCGTAGAGGGCATCGACCGCAGCATGAATCAATTTAACTGAAGTGGAAAACAGCCCGGTAACAGCGATAGTCAGACCGCTCTGATGCGGACAGAAGAAGGAGAGAGTATTTTGGCTGAAAATGTGTACGAGTGCATGTTTATTTTGAATTCCAATCGCTATGCGCGTGACCCAAGCGGCGTTTCCGAGCAAGTAAACAAGCTCATCGAGGATTCGCAAGCGGAAATTCTGGCCAGCATCTTGTGGAATGAGCAGAAGCTGGCGTACCCCATTGAAGGACACCGCAAAGGCACCTATTGGCTTACCTATTTTCGGATGGAAAGCCAAAAATTGGGGGAATTCAATCGGGCCTGCCAACTGAATGACACGGTATTGCGCAGCCTGGCTCTGAAAGTCGACCCGCGACTAGCAGACACGCTGGTGGGACATGCCACTGGAAAAAGGACTGGGGCAGCCGAGGCTGAAACCAAGCCGGAGGCCAAAGCCAGTGACGAGGCAGATGCCAAAACCCCAGCTGCCGACGCCGCGGAAAAAGAAGCATAAGATCATCGAACCTGGTGGGTCTCGCAGCGCGCGGAATGTTCCACGAGTCGGCGACCTGAAGCACGCAACGCAGATGGCGCCATCTGCGGCCCGTGTTGTTTGCAGACGACACGGCAAAATGCTAGCCTGCCAGGACAGCGAACAAGCGTTCAGTAACTGACATCGCATTTGTACGAGGGATTGTCATGGCGAGTTTTAATCGAGTCATCCTGGTCGGCAACTTAACCCGCGACATCGAATTGCGTTACACACCAGGTGGCACAGCGGTTACCGAGCTGGGCATGGCAGTGAACGATCGCCGCAAGAACCAGACCGGCGAATGGGTGGAAGAAACCACGTTTGTTGATGTGACTTTGTGGGCTCGGACAGCGGAAGTCGCCAGTGAGTATCTCGGAAAAGGAGATTCGCTACTGGTGGAAGGCCGCCTCAAACTGGACAGCTGGGAAACAGACGGCCAGAAACGGTCCAAACTCCGAGTGGTGGGAGAGCGGATGCAGATGCTGGGAGGCCGCAAGGGTGGTGGTGGGCCCGGTCCATCACGCCCTCCACAACAGCAGGCAGCGCAGTACAGCCAACCGGCGAGTCAGGAAATGCCTGCAGGCCCCGGCCCGATGGACGATGACATCCCGTTCTAGAAACACGGCCAGCAGGACCAGTGCGAGGCTCTGAGGCCTGAAAACCCCGTGTTAGACTGACCCGCGGCAGCAAAATCGGCTTTCCCTCACTTCCAGCTGGTCCGTACTTCTGCAAAAGCGGCCGACCAGCTAAGATAGTGGCTGCTGCCCGTATTCGGTCGCAGGCAGCGACCTGGTCGCAACAAGCTACTTGACCGTGAGAGCCGATCGGCAGGACGAAGACACCATGGCCACAACGAAAAAACTGCGCCGTTTTAAACGACTTCCCACAGGACCCAGCGGTGGGATCCAACTCATGTTGATCCAGTCAGTAGACCAGCTGGGGAATCAGGGAGACGTGGTTGAAGTCAAACGCGGATATGCCATGAACTATCTGCTGCCGCAAGGTCTGGCCACGATCGCTACGGATCACCATGCCCGGATGATCGAAAAACACCGTAGCCGCCTGATGGAGCTCCAGAAAGAGAAAATTGGCAAGCTCAAGGATCTGGCGACCGCAATCACCAAACAAAGTATCAACATCGAAGCCAACGCCAACGACGACGGCCACCTCTACGGTAGCGTGGGCGCTCCGGAAATCGTGGCGGCATTGAAACAAATCGATATCGATCTCACCGTCGACCAGATTCGGCTGGATGGACCACTGCGAGAACTGGGCCTCTATACCGTCAAGGTTCACGTCTATCAGGATATCGAGTCTGAGCTGAAGGTCTGGGTGGTTCCGGATGACGACAATTCCGGCAACGATTCTTGACTCTGGCTAGCCAAAGAACCGCTGGCGAACTGTAACAGGTCACCCAGTCCATTCCAGCCCCATAGCTGTCGCGTTGCTGCACACCCGGCTCGAGAAAGTGCAGCTTCGTTGGTAAATGTGAAAAACCACAGCAGCGTGGAGACATTGGCCAGTTTGCCTATCGGCAGATACGCCGAATCGGGAAGCCAGTCACGGTGGACAGCTTGCCTCTGTGGAAGCAGCCGATATCATAACGACCTGTCTGCCTGTTTGTCGCTGTGTGGAACCCCATCCGGCGTTGGCTGTCACGGAGGATCTCGCCATGGCTACGGTTGCTCAACCGCCTCATAAAGTCTCCTCTGAGATTCTCGACCGTCAGCCGCCCGCTGACGTGGAAGCAGAAGTCGGTGTCCTGGGCAGCATGATCCTCAAACCAGATTGCTGTGATGATCTGGCGCTGCTGTTGCGGGCTGAAGATTTCTACGACGAAACACACTCGCGTCTCTTCGCGCACCTGCTGGATATGCACGACAGCGGCAAACGGATTGACAGCAAACTACTCGTCAATCGTTTGCAATCTGCGGGCGACCTGGAATTTGTTGGCGGCGTGAAGGCCTTGACCAAACTTGTGCATTCGGTCCCCAACGCTGCGCACGCGGTGTACTACGCCAACATTGTCCGTGAAAAGGCAATGTCACGGTCCTTGATCAATGCCAGCACCGAGATCCTGCGGAGCGCCTATGAACCGACACAAGACTCACGTGAATTACTGAATCAAGCCGAACAAAAAATCTTCTCCATACTCGACAACCGCAGCTCATCCTCCGTCTCCCCCATTCGTGATGTCATGCACAAGGCAATGGACCGCCTGGACGCACGCATGCAAGGCGACCAGACGCAGGGAGGTGTTGACACCCATTTTACCGATCTCGACGAATTGACTGGCGGCCTGCACAATTCCGAGCTGATCATCCTGGCGGCACGGCCGAGTATGGGAAAAACCGCCCTGGCACTGAATATTGGCGAAAACGTTGCGTTACAAGGACGTTTGCCAGTACTTTTTGTCAGTTTGGAAATGTCGTCGAACGAGTTGGCCGATCGGCTCTTGTGTTCCATTGCAAAAGTCAATGGCCATCGATTGCGTAATGGGACGATCTCAAACGCAGACCAGCGCAGACTGGTGGAACATGCCGGCCAAATCAGCCAGGCACCGCTGTACATCGACGATTCTCCCAGCCGCACCGTGACAGAAATCGCAGCCGCAGCCCGCCGAATTCGCCGCCGTGAAGAGCGGCTCGGCCTGATTGTGATTGACTACCTGCAACTCCTGGAACCAGATAATCCGAAAGATCCTCGTCAGGAACAAGTCGCCAAAATCGCGCGGCGTCTCAAGGGACTGGCACGTGAACTCGAAGTTCCCGTGCTTTGCCTTGCACAGCTCAATCGACAGGCTGAAGATAGTCGCGATCACAAACCACGGCTCAGCCATCTGCGTGAATCGGGCGCCATCGAACAGGACGCGGATGTCGTCATGTTCGTGCACCGTGAAGAGTATTACCACCGCGGCGAGGAACAAGCACAATACGCAGGACAAGCAGAGCTCATCATCTCCAAACAACGTAATGGTCCGGTGGGTGACATTCCGCTGGTGTGGGAAAAACAATTCACCCGTTTTGCTGACAAAGCCCCGGAACGCCTGGAAGCATTCGACGATTACAACGACCAGTTCGACGGCGAATTCTGATCACCTGGCTCACGCCAGAAGCCACCACTGGCCGCCCTCTTTAGCTGGCAACCCACGATTCACTCCGGCGTTTCGGGTTCCGGATCGGCGGGAACGACCTCGAGGCCGGGACGTTCCAAATGGTGCCCGGTTACCTGCTGGTAAGCCTGGGCGACTGCCAGCAGGTCGCTTTCACCATACATACTTCCGGTAAAGGTGATCGAATACGGCCGCCGCACATCATCGCGAACGGTAAACCCATCGGGCAGCACGGCCGTAGGGTGCCCTGTGAGATTCGTAATCACAAGGTCGTTTCCACCGACATAGAGATCCACTTGCTGAAAGAGCTTGTTCATTTCCACCATTAACATGGCCCGCAACCTGTTGGCCCGTAAATATTCCACCGCCGAAATATACCTGGCAGCACGCCAGATCTTTGGCCACTGATTGAGCCCTTCGGTAACCCCCTGACGCGTCAATTCATCAAAGACCGTGGCGGCTTCTGCATCCAGAATCAACGTCATTGCATTGGCAGGAAACCGCTGCGGCAACTCAATCGGCACCAGCTGCACACCAAGTTCCTTCAATACAGCCAACTCATTCCGTTCCTTGTCTGGCGTGCGGCTGGGAATGTACCCCACGCGCAACGTGCGAATATCACGCCCAGACGGCCATTGAAACGGACGATCTACAACGGTCCCGTCCAGGCCATCACGTCCGTGAATGGTGTCAAACACAAGTGCACAATCTTCGATCGACCGGCAAATTGGCCCAATCTTGTCCATACTCCAGGAAAGCGGCATACACCCGTATCGACTGACTCGACCAAAGGTTGGGCGCAAGCCGCTGGTACCACAACGTCTACAGGGAGACACGATACTACCCAGTGTTTCACTGCCCAACGTGAACCCGACCAGGCCGGCAGCGGTCGCGGCTGCCGACCCCGCTGACGAACCGCTCGACCCCTGCTTCACATCCCAGGGATTACGAGTCATACCACCGAACCACCGGTCGCCCATCGCCAAAGCGCCCAAAGAGAGCTTCGCAACCAGAACCGCTCCAGCTTCTTCCAATCGCCGGGCAACGGTTGCCGTGTTTTCTCGTTTTTGTTCTCGGAATGGAACCGCACCCCAAGTGGTAGGGTAACCTGGGTAGTCGATGAGGTCCTTGGCACCCCAGGGGATCCCGTGCAGCGGACCGCGGTAACGGCCAGCCCCGATCTCACGATCGGCCCGGCGTGCCTGGCGTAACGCCACCTCCTCGGTAAAATTGACTACGCAATGTAGCTGCTGGTCAAATTCGTGAAGACGTTCCAGGTATATCTTCGTCAATTCCGTTGACGAAATCTTACGAGTGCGAATCAACGCGGCCAATTCGGTCACCGGCAAGAATGCCAGATCCTGCTGGTTCTTCGGTAACTGTCCCGCTGCCGATTCCAGAGAGTGCGCCTGCCGCTGGATCACCGCCTCTTCACCGGGTGCCGGCGGATGAAAGGCAACCGCAGGAGCAACCTCATAGGGCACATCCACCGCGTGCATCGCTTGAATCCCAAGCAACTGTCGCTGGACTGCACTGGCAGTCTCCTCCCGATCCTCTTCCGATAAGGTAATTCCAGCAATCCATTCCGCCTGCTGGATCATCTCGGGAGAAATAGCCTGGGCAGACTCGACCTCTGCTGCCAAGGCCCTTTGAAACACGACAGAACCAATCCCCAATCCAGATAATTTCCGCAGGATTGTCCGACGGTCATAACTCGGTGCCTCCACATCAGACATGCGAATCTCTCCTCACAGCAACGGCCCGGTGTTCACCTTGTATCTCCTTCGCTGGTCAGGCCAGACCGTCGTTGCGATGGATGACCTGGCTGCAGCGTGCCACATGCCAGAGGCGATATGTCCGTCCGACACCCCCTAGAGTAACATAGTTGCCTGCACACAACAGCGTTGTGGCCGCCTTGGATTTCCCGCACCGACTGATTCCCATTCCTATGGATCGAGACCAACTCGTACGCTATCTCGAAGAGCCTCAGGCTGCCAAAGATTGGCTTCGGTCCTTGGGAATTCGGGACTACCACCGCGCCCATGGAACTCTGGTTTCATTGTCGAACCAAGGATTGACAATCGAACTCCTGGCGGTGATCGGAGCTCAGCTCACCGAACATCTTGCCGGCCACCCGCAGAGCGATGCTGTACTGGACCAACTGGCGAGGTTCATTAGTGCATCGCGTAATCCTCTGGCGTTCGGCGCTCTACTAGAGCGTGATCCAGCGGCCCTGCCCACATTGATACAGGTACTTTCCACCAGCCCATCACTGGCTGATCAAATTATCAGCGATCCGGAGAGTTTCGACCTCTTGAGACTGACGGATGGACAAGCGGTAGAGCGTTTGACTCTGATCAACGAAATCACCAGTGAATTGCAAACGGTACACGATGACGATGTTTTGGCATTTGCCAGGCTCGAACGGTTCCGCAATCGGGAAAAAGCCCGCATTGTGTACGGCCAGCTAGTGGGGAACCTCTCACTGCCCACTGTAATCCAGCAAAATGCCTACCTGGCAGACGCGCTCTGTGAAGCGGCGTTACGCTACAGTTGGCTTCAACTCGAAGGGCAACGTGGTCGCCCGCTGCGTGCAACCGGTGCGCCCGCGCGGTGTGCTTTGATCAGCTTCGGAAAACTGGGAGGGGAAGAGCTCGGCTATAGCGACGCGGTGGAAATTCTCTTTCTCTGCGACGGTGATGGTAAATCAGACGGAACAAAACCACTGGAGACCTCCGAGTGGTTTGAGAGGTTGGCACGCAACTTTGTCTCTTTAATCGACGGAAACTCGAACAATACCGTTCCACTACTACGCCTGCAGCTCCAACAAACGGGACAAAACAAACGCAGCGCACATAGCCTGGAAGCAGCCCTGCACCACTATGACGTCGCTGGCAGGACCTGGGAACGGCAGGCGTACATCAAGGCTCGCGTCAGCGCTGGAGACCACGTACTGGGCAACGAGCTACTGGACGAACTGCAACCATGGGTCTTCCGCCGGTACCTGAATCGAGCCGACATCACCGGAATCCGGGCACTCAAACGACGACTCGTGCAACGCTTGGAACGGCCTGCCGATGCGAACCCAGACTTGCAGGCCAGCCCTGGCGGAAGCCAGGACTTGGAATCGGTAGTGCAATTTCTGCAACTCCTCAATGGAGGTACCTTCGCAACCTTGCGCGTGCGCAATACGCTCCAGGCAATCGATCAATTAGAAGCCGCGAAATGCCTTACCCAAGACGAGACATCATGCCTGCGTGAAAACTACCGCCTGTTACGCGCCGTCGAACACCACCTGCAGATCTTGTTCGACCGCGACTCTTGTAGTTTGCCCGA
>CEUS01282066.1_pt1 | contig 12981 bp, 13 predicted proteins | sample 427031 | NCBI WGS metagenome assembly CEUS01 (sample SAMEA2622837, study PRJEB7988) | marine metagenome | biome: marine biome (ENVO:00000447); feature: marine epipelagic mixed layer (ENVO:xxxxxxxxx); material: "saline water (ENVO:00002010), including plankton (ENVO:xxxxxxxx)" | depth 140 m | reverse complement strand
GAACGATCAGTACGCCGATTGGAGTCCAACATTCACATCCCTGATCAAATTCAAATACTTCCCTAGTTAGGCAAACACAGTCCAAAAAGCAATACACTCTTCCAGTGTTCCTGACTCTGAACCCTAAAGTGATGCTCCACCCCACATCATACAACCTTCAGTCCACTCATTTACATACACAACACTGCAACAAAATTAGTTCTGGTTAATTCATCAATATGAGTCTATAAGTCTCATTTTTCGTTCAGAATGTATTATTCCAACCACTTGTTCCACGGCACTATTTACGCAGCCTGTCTTGTTTTCCACCACATAGTCTGCTTGCTCACAGAACCTCAACTCTTCTTTAGCTGTAGACACTCGCAATTTCACTGCCATTTCCCCATCAGCGTCTCTAATATGAAGTCTTTCCAAGCCCGCGGCTATCGACTCAGGTCGCACGAAGATCACGACCGCACTTTCGCAAACACCCATTATTGCTCTAGCCCCTTGCACGTCCACTCTCAAAATGACATCTATTCCATTCAACAAGTGATCTGTGATCTCACTTTTTGGAGTACCGTACCTGCGCCCGTATACGTTCGCCCACTCAACAAAGCGATTATCTCGCAGCCAGTCATCAAACCTTGTTGCCGACAAGAAGAAATGGTCCTCTCCATGAACCTCACCAGGCCGAGGTTCTCGTGTCACAGCAGTAACGGCTTTACGAATCCCTGGCAGAACCCGGATCACAGAATTCATAATAGTATCTTTCCCGCTACCAGAAGTACCTGTAATAATAAACAAAATACCGGAACCCTCAGACATGGTTATTTCTCCAACCACTTATAATCATCACCCTGTTTATCCCATCAAAATCTTTCTTTGCTTCGACACGCAAAAACGGAATTTCACGTAGGACAAATGACTTCAACATTTCAAATTGATTATTTCCTAGTTCGAGAAAAAGCACTCCCTCTTCGACTATCCGAATCTCTAGAATCAGGCGCCGAATGAGGTCTAGCCCATCTGCTCCACCATCAAGGGCGATAGAGGGCTCATAGTCCCTTACTTCAGGGGCTAAGGAACTTAGATCATCGCTCGCAATATAAGGTAGATTCGCTACAACCAAATCTGGTTCGAGAGACCTCGGAGGCTGCAAATCTGCCAAGGAAATATCAACTGATTTATCAAGATTGTGCAAACTAACATTCTCACTTGCAATATCTACCGCTGCCAGAGACACATCAAATCCGTATACTCTGGCGCCAGGCAACTCTTTCCCTAACGCGACTGCAATGGCCCCAGACCCCGTCCCTATGTCATGTATGACCAGATCTTGACCACGACATCCCGCAATTTGCCGTGCGACAGCCAATACAGATTCCACTAGTGATTCTGTAGACGGCCTTGGAGTCAAAACTAATTTATTTACTAGAATTTCATACCCATAAAACTCCCATTTCCCAATAATCTGTGGTACTGGCTCCCTTCTTTTCCTCCGACATAAGAATTTTTTGAAGTCCTCCTTAGCTTCTTTAGAAACTTCAAGCAAAGAATTAAAGTGTAAATTCGATACGGTAGTGCCAATTGCCTCAGCAAGTAGAATCTCTACATCGTGGTGCGGAGATTCGATCCCAACCTTCAACAATTCAGACACAGCAGATCGGAACAATGCTTTAACTGTGCATGGTGTGTTAAATACGACTGACATCTCAGCCGTCACCATTACTTGACAACATAAGTTCTTCCTGGCGTGCAGTCATCAGTGCATCCAATAAGTCGTCTATGTCTCCATCTAAGAATGCGCTCATCCCATGCAGCGTGTGGCTTATACGATGATCAGTTATTCGATCTTGAGGAAAATTATACGTTCGCATCTTGGCGCTACGATCGCCCGATCCTATTTGACCTCTTCTATCAGCGCCTCGTTCCTCCTGTTGCTTTATTCTCTCTAAATCAAGAAGTCGCGCCCGAAGCACGGCCATGGCTTTAGCACGGTTCTTGTGCTGGGATTTTTCGTCTTGTATGGAGACAACTATCCCCGTAGTTAAGTGCGTTATACGAACCGCTGAGTCGGTAGTGTTGACAGACTGTCCCCCATGCCCTGAGGAACGAAAAACATCTATGCGTATCTCTTCTTCAGAAATCGCAATATCTATCTCTTCAGCCTCAGGCAATACGGCTACAGAGGCCGCCGAAGTATGAAGACGGCCAGACGATTCGGTTACAGGCACTCTCTGAACACGATGCACACCACTTTCATATTTCAGCCGACCAAAGGCACCATCACCTCTCACAGCTATTATTGCCTCTTTGACTCCTCCAACCCCTGAGCTAGTCACACTAATTATCTCAAATGACCATCCTTGCCTGTCAGCATACCGTGAGTACATACGAACCAACTCACCAGCAAACAACGACGCTTCTTCACCACCAGTACCCGCGCGCACTTCGACAATAACGTCTCGATCATCATGAGGGTCACGAGGTAGAAGTAAATTCTTGAGCTTGCCTTCGATTTCATTCTTCTGTGACTCCAAATACTGGAGTTCTTCACGGGCTAATTCTTGCACTTCTAAATCAGGGTCCTGACAAGCAAGTTCCGTTGATTGAAGACCGTCAAAAATCTCACGTAACCGCTTAATGAGAACAACCTGCTCATCGATCCGACTGTATTCGCGACCTAGTTTCGCTAGCCTGCCTGGATCAGATGCGATTGTCGGTTCTGCCAATTGGGCTTCAAGGTCAGCATGTTGCTGCTCTATAGCTTTGAGTCTATCACCCGTCAACATGCTCTAATATTTACCCCTTCAATCACCAACGGTGTCTTAGTGTCCACGTCCGGCAAAACTGCATCCATAGCAATGATTGCCACTTCACATTGTTCATAAGAAGGAGGATACGTGGTTAGAGTTTGAAGCCACATACCTGGACCCATTAATACCTTGGCCCAAGGCCTAGCTCTATTCTGTGCCGTAAATCGAATTAGTTCGAAGGCTACACCTGCAATTATGGGAACGAACATAATTCTTGAGGCTATTCGAATCGGTAGATCAGGACGGCCAAGAAAGCAAAACACAACTATTGAAATCAGTACAATTATTAGTAGGAAACTAGTGCCACAACGAGGATGAGTAATGCTTTGTTTAATCACCTCGCTAGAAGTTAGAGGCACACCATTTTCAAGAGCATTCACAGTTTTGTGTTCAGCCCCATGATATTCAAATGTCCTTCTTACATCGGATAATCTTCCAATTGAGATCATGTAGGAAACCAAGACACATATCCTTACAATTCCCTCAATCAAATTACTCAGAATATCGGATTGTACAAATGGATCTATGAATTGAACTATCAGCAAGGGAAGAACAAAAAACAGTATGATCCCCCCCCCTATCCCCATCACTAATGAAGCCCAAACAAATGCTGAATCATCGTTCCCTGGCAACGATCCCTCATTCTCTTTACTGTCGGGCGAGACGCTCTCATCCTCGCCTAAAGCTATCTCGGCCGAAAAAGCCAATGACTTCATGCCCAAATTAAGCATATCCCAAAGGCTGAAAATTCCACGCAGTACAGGAATGTTTCTAACAGACTCAGAAACTCGACCTCGTGTAATCTGTCTTACCTGTAAGAATACATCTCCATCGGGATGCCTCACTGCAGTAGCCACACGATCACGGCTTCTCATCATCACACCCTCTATCACCGCCTGGCCGCCATAAGCAATCTCATCTTCAACGCTTTGGCCCATGCTAGAAGAGTCGACGGTCATCGTTGTTGAGCCAGCCTGTACCAATATGCCCTATCAGCAACCACAGCTACTTCTACTCGTCTACAGACTGAGCAGCCCCATCTAATTCAACAGCCACAGACTTCTGGTCGTCACTTGGAGCTGACTCCATCTTCTTAGGAGGGGCTTCTTCAGACATGGATTTCATTGCCCCGTGACGATCCAATCTTCTCTTAAAGCGATCCACCTGACCCTGTGTATCCACCAGTTTTTGCGTCCCAGTAAAGAATGGATGACAGTTCGAACATATATCTACATGTAACTCAGCTTCGGAAGACATGGTTGTGAACGTATATCCACAGCCACAGGTCACCCGCGTTTCTACAAATTCAGGGTGTATACCAGGCTTCATAGTCCCTCACGCTTTCACTACCAGATTATATAAAACAGAAAAAGAAACGGCCAACACTGGCCGTCGGAACCAGTTTAACAGGCAAATAGATAAAGGTGAGACTATCTTTTGGTTAATATAGAACTATCAGAACCTCAACGATTCTAAGAGGGTTTTTGTCGATCAGTCCGGGCTAAGCACAATGCCACGATTATGATCAGCGCAAACATGATTCCAAACGCAAATAATTTCTGGTATCGGGTCAGTATCAGAGCACTAAGCCCAAAAGTAGCGCATACTCCACAGTAGACAGCAACAACCTCTATTTGAGACATTCCCGTCCTAAGCAGTCGATGATGGAAATGATCGGTGTCACGGGACGTTATACCGGTTCCAGAATGCCATCTTCGGATCACAGACCACGCAACATCCATTATAGGTACGCCTAAAACCAGTAGCGCTGTTGCTAACTTTGCTCCGCCCACTATAGCAAGGGTAGCCAACATATAACCCAATAAATGCGCCCCCGAATCACCAAGAAATATGGTCGCACGAAAAATATTAAACGGCAAAAAGCCTATAATTGCCCCTACAAGAGCCAGTCCAAGAGTAGCTACTTCTGGCTGACCTAATCGAGCTGAAAGAATAACGAGGATCGTAACAGCTACCAAAGCTACGCCAGCTGCTAAACCATCCAATCCATCGGCCAAATTGACTGCATTCATCAATGCAACTATCCACATGACAGTGAATGGTATCGCTAGCAGAAGCGGTATCATTAAGATTCCACCAAACGGATTGCTGACCCCTTCTATCCTCATCCCAAAAGCCAATGGGATTACAGCTGCCACACACTGCCCTGCCAGCTTGTTACGAGGGCTTAGCTCCTGAATATCGTCTATCAACGTTAATCCAGTTATTACAGAGGCACCTAACAACAGCCCCAACACTGGACCGTCAATACTCACACTAATCACAGCACCGAGTAGCAAACCAAGGAGAATAGGAGGTCCTCCAAGACGCGGAACGGATCGCGTATGTATCCGACCAGGCCCAGGCTCGTGCAACCAATTGAATTTGTGGCCTAAATTTCTAGCCAACCAAGTCCCAGCCAAGCCCACTAAACAGGATATTGGTAAGACCGTCCAGCTTATCTCAGTCAGAATCATACCCTCCCAAACAGAGCAAACAAACAACCAATAGAAAGTACATTAACAAAGAGGGAAGCCAGATTATATATGTCAGATGTGCTAGACGAGAGTCAGACCTATTGGTATTCTCCTCCACTGGGGTTGGTGCTGGCGGTAGTCGAAACAGTATGTTTGGTGACCCATGGTGACCAAGTCACAGGCCAATCTCACCATGTTCTCGTCGGGTGGCACGATTTATTGTTGTGCTGAATTACAAGCGGTAATGCCGCAGGAGTTATGCGTGACCCAAGTAACACTGGGATCAAACGAATCTTTTGAAGCCGGTTTACGCCGATTCAACAAGCGGGTTCAACAAAGTGGAATACTAACTGAAGCACGTCGGAGAAAGCACTATGAAAAGCCAAGTGCTAGGCGGAAGAAGAAGCAAGCTGCAAGAGCTCGAAAAGCTCGTCGTGCTTCTATGAAAGCCAATCGATCGCAAAACTCCGAGTATGCATTCTGAACAAATCACTGTTGCGAAACCTATAAGTCGCAATAGCTGAAAACAAGACAAGAGCATACCCAATGATGCCAGGACTCGATATTTTAAATAACCTACTAAACGAGGAACGCAAGGCCATGAAATTGCGTGATTCACAGCGCGTTCAATCCCTTCGAAGCATTCGCAACGAACTCCAATTGGCTGAGAAAGAAAAACAGGATTCACTCACACACGATGAAGTAATCGCCAATCTCACCAAACAGGCCAAAAGCAGACGCGACTCGATCGAAGGATTCCGGGACGCTAACAGGCAGGATTTAGTTTCTCGAGAGCAATTGGAACTTGAACTCATTACGTCTTACTTGCCTGAAATGATGGATCGAGCAAGCATACAAAAAGAAGCCCTAGCCGTGATAGCTAATTTTGCTTCGCTTGACCAATCGCAAACCGGGAAGATCATTGGGCAGTTGATGGGCAACCTAAAGGGTAAAGCCGATGGTAGATTAGTAAGTGAAGTCGTGAAGGAACTGATGCAAGAAGTTTCAGAACCCGAGGATTCAGAAGGGTAAATTACCGTCGTTAATCAGCCCGCAAATATCGATGTTGTTTGGCAAAATCGTTCAGACGCGCATCTCTGTGACATTGCACATACAGCATGTGCCACTGCCATAGAAGTCTCTGGGCAAGTATTGACTGATGTACGTGTACTCTTGTCAAACTCCAGCCATCTAGCCGAGCTTAACCATAAATTCCGCGCTAAAAACCAACCAACCAATGTACTATCTTTCCCTGACGAAGAACAAGGCGGCGACATCGCTGTGGCGATCGATATTGTCTCGTCAGAAGCGGATCAACAAGGGGCCACATTACACCAAATGGTGGCTATGCTAGTCACTCATGCAACACTACACTTGGCAAGTTTTCATCACGAGCACGAATCGGATTATCAAACCATGCTTAGACTCGAACGCCAAGTCTTGTCCAAAATGTCATTAGATCATCCGTTCGACTAATGGCCCATCCAGAAATCACCTTGCAATCATTCGCAAAGATAAATCTCGGCCTGGAAATATGCTCTTTCCGGGATGACGGATTCCATGAGGTGGTTTCCATAATGCAAGCGGTAGATCTTTATGATTCTATTTTCATTTCTATAGCGGATAACTTAGATGTGCTTTCCGGTGTTGAAAACTTGAAACCCGATGATGACTTAATGCTTAAAGCAGCTAATGCCTTGCGTATAGCAACCGGAACTAGGCTGGGTGCCAAGATACGCGTAGACAAACACATACCATCTTCTGCTGGACTTGGTGGAGGAAGTTCCAACGGGGCTACAGTGTTGCTAGGCCTAAATCAACTATGGGAAACTGAACTTACACATCCAGAGCTGGCTTCTATTTCCGCTAAACTAGGGTCAGATGTAACATTTTTCTTGACCGGAGGGACTGCTTTAACCACAGGAAGAGGTGAAAAAGTAGGCCCTCAATTACCCACCCCAAATTGTTGGGTGCTGCTGGCGAAACCCGCTCATGGACTCAGTACTAGCACCGTATACAGCCAGTTGAGAAACTCCGAATACTCCAACGGTTCTAAGACAAGGGCTTTGATGGAGTCGATTGTCAACAAGGACCCCGATTATTCACTTATGATCAATAGTTTGTCATCACCAGCCACTAGGCTTTTACCTGAGTTAAATGAAACATTGTCAGCTCTTGCTAATTCGAGCCCGAATACACTCGTGTCTGGCAGTGGGAGTACATGTTTCGCACTATTTCAATCAATGCATGAAGCCCAACTTGCCAAAAACAACCTTAGAAATACTGGACTTTGGACACATATCTGCCCGTTCGTGGGAGAATGGTCAAACAAATATAATAGAGGTCGCTCATAGTAATCATGGCTACAGCGATAAATTGCAATTACAGTGCATCGAATAATAGCTCATTGGGGCGTCGCCAAGCGGTAAGGCATCGGACTTTGATTCCGACATTCGCAGGTTCGAATCCTGCCGCCCCAGCCAACATAGATACACATCACCGATGACTAGTACTAACGGAGGCATAATCCTAGCCGCGGGAAAAGGTACACGTCTCAAATCCACGTTGCCCAAACCACTGCAAATGCTAGCGGGTATGCCACTAATTGAATATTCGCTACGGCTATGCGATTCCGCATCTTTGTCTACTGTATGCGTAGTAGTAGATCCAAAAGCAAATTCCCTAAGGGACGCTATAGGACACCGTGCCATCGTCATACCTCAGGATTCTGACGGATATGGCACCGGACATGCATTAAAGTCTGCTTCTCCATACTATGAGAATCTAGATGGCACTTTAGTCGTTTTGTACGCTGACACGCCCCTCATTCGACCAGAAACAATAAACTCCCTGGTAGCAGCGAGAGAGTCTACCAACGCTGTAATAAGTTGTTTAACAGCCAAAGCCGAAGACCCAGGGGGGTATGGTCGGATTATTCGGGATAGCAGCGGCACCATCACTTCAATCAGGGAAGCTTCATCCTGTACAAATGATGAATTAAGAATTTCGGAATTCAACACCGGAGTGATGGCATTTGATTCGTGCTGGCTCCGAAACGCCATAACTAAGCTGAAATTGGACATCGAACATAATGAAACGTTGCTAACGGACATCGTGTCTATAGCTATATCGTCGGGAGAAATAGTTACTTCAACGTTGCTTGTTGATTCAACGGAAGGATTAGGCTGTAACACAAGGGCCGAGCTTGCTATTGCTGAAAAATATTTATGGCAGCGCAAAGCATTAGAATTAATGGCAACAGGGGTTAGGATCCAACATCCAGACACAACCTACATCGATCAAGATGTTGTTGTGGGAGAAGACTCTAACATATTGGCCGGCACTCATTTAGAAGGCAAAACGATTGTAGGACGCGGAAGTCTGATCGGGCCTCGAACCACACTATCGAATTCAACTGTTGAAGACGGATGCGAAATTCGTGAGTCAACAGTTGAGGATTCGGTAGTCAAGTCAGCGTGTACAATCGGCCCATACTCCCATTTGAGACCAGGAACTGTCTTGGCAGACAATGTCCATGTAGGAAATTATGCGGAAGTGAAAAATTCATATGTAGGGGAAGGAACACAAATTGGTCACTTTAGTTACATCGGCGATGCCAAACTAGGCAATCAGGTAAACATAGGGGCCGGTGTAGTGACCTGCAATTTCGACGGTAAAAACAAAAATCAAACTAGAATAGGGGATGATTCGTTTGTTGGGAGCGGCTCAATGCTTGTCGCCCCGGTTACAATTGGAACAAAATGCGTAGTTGGAGCTGGGTCAGTAGTTACGCGAAGCATCCCAGATGGAATCAAAGCATATGGGAATCCGGCAAAGGCTCAACCAAAGCCTGGAGAGATACTAGGCAACGAATAAGTCAATACATTAGGAGATAGCAAGCGAAATTGGACGCTGACCTGCAAGTTTTTACAGGGACTGCAAATCCCCTTCTCGCAAATCAAATTTGCGATGACTTGGGGGTGCCTATAGGTAGTTCAACGGTCACAACATTCCCTAATGGGGAAACTCGTGTCAGGATTGAGGAAAACGTTAGAGGCTTAGACGTGTTTGTAGTGCAATCGCTGTGCACTCCAGTTAATGATCACTTAATGCAGTTACTAATCTTAATAGATGCATTGAAAAGAGCCTCTGCCGACCGAATTACCGCGATAATCCCATACTTCGGCTATGCCCGACAAGAGAAAAAAACTGCTGGGCGTGAACCAATCACAGCAAAACTTGTTGCAAACCTAATTCAAACTTCTGGCGCTGACAGAATAGTCACTATGGATTTGCATGCTCCAGCCATCGAAGGTTTTTTTGACATCCCTGTAGATCATCTTAGATCAGCCGGATTGCTTGCACAACAGGCTCGAGAATATACAAATCAGGATGGATTAGTTGTTGGATCAGCAGATGCGGGCGGAGTCGCAAGAGCCGAAGACTTCGGAAGAAGAGTTGCAGCCGACGACATATTCGTTACTTTCAAGCAGCGTGTAACACCCGAAGAAGTTCGTCCACTTTCATTAGTTGGAAAAGTAGAAGGTCGCATAGCAATATTAGTGGATGACATAGTTTCCACAGGAAGTTCCCTCATATCCGCGAGCCAGCTACTTCTAGAACGTGGTGCTCGCGAGATACACGCATGTGCTGTTCACGCCGACTTCAATTCCGAAGTTACCGAGCTTATAGAAAAATCAACTCTAGCCAGCCTATTAATTACAGATACAATACCCGTATCCTTACCCAGCCACGGGTCTGGTAGTAAAATCAAGCTGTGTACCACATCAACATTGTTTTCAGAAACTATAAGACGTATACACATGCACGAATCAGTAAGCGCATTGTTTTCGTAATCGCATGCTTGCTTAATTTCAAGCATCGCAGTGTACTAGTAGGCTTAGGACTGCTAGTAAGAAGGAGGTCGATTCCGCTCTTTGGAGCCTTCCAGTTGGGTCGCTTTCGGGGCGATTTTCTGTTTGACAGGTGCCAGCGCATTTTTCGCTGGCACGCAGACCGCTGTGTTGTCAGCAGAAGCAAATCGAATCGCCATATTGGCAGAAAACGGTAATCATAGCGCACACCGCCTTCAAAAATTCCTTGATGATCCGGGCATGAGTATTTCAATAGGCAGAATAGGGTCGATAATTTCCCTGGTAGTAGCAGCTGCAATAGCTGGAGGACCTGTCACATCAGAGATTTCTACGGTATTAGGAAATAATACCTTAGCATCCTTTCTCACAATCGTTATCACAGCGATATTGCTAATATTATTTGGCACTACCATACCTAGAGCTATTGCAGCTCGACATTGGGAGCCTTGGTCTCTAACAATGGTGATTCCTTACGCAATAGCAGGCTGGATCTTGCGCCCAGCCATCTACTTATTTGCGCTATCCGGTGACTGGATCCTGAAACCATTTGATGCACACTCACATGCAAAAAGCAGTACTGAAGTTGCAGCAGGAATTCGCGAACTTATCGAAGAAGGGGAAAAGCAAGGCCCTATTGATCCTGAAGGGGTAGCTATGATTCATGGTGTGCTGGATATTTCGCATGAGCCAGTCAGATCAATCATGGTGCCTAGGCCTGACATGGTCATGGTTCCAGCCGGAACCACTGTAAGGGAAGCTTTAGATACAGCCATGGAAAAAGGATTCTCACGACTACCTATTTACGTAGACAGTGTCGATACAGTGTTAGGCATAGTATCAGTTAGAGAGATTGCTGGAATTCTTAGGGAAGAAGGGAACGGTTCCACGCTGGTAGAAAATGTAGCTTGGAAGCCTCATTTTGTTCCAGAAACCAAACTGATCGACGATCTTTTGTCAGAGCTCCGGTCGCTGCAGATACATTTGGCAATAGTTGTAGACGAATACGGTGACACTGCAGGCATAGTTACCATGGAAGACATAATTGAAGAGATAGTTGGTGAAATACGGGACGAAACCGATGTCGAAGAGCCCGCTATGGTGCCCATCAACAACGATGTGGTCGTTGTTGATGGCAGAACAAGAGTCAGCGAGCTAAATCAGCACCTAAATATAAACCTAGAGGTAGCTGACGCCGATACCGTGGGAGGGGCAGTGTTTGTAACTTTGGGACATGTTCCCGCAGTAGGAGAAAGCTTAGAAATAGATAATATTCACATAGAGGTGTTGCGGATCGAAAACACAAGGATCAGAAGACTGAAAATCAGCAGGAACCTATCGGAAACTGTAGAGCATAAATCCGGTGAATAACATTAGGCGCTACATACCCTCCATGGAAAATCCATGGACGATACAAACTTACCTGTTTCATCCTGTTAGTGGGTGCGTGTTAAACATAATTGATAAGATGACGCTCACAGGAATGATCAGAGCAATTCGCACAAAATGAATTTAAATAAATCCACCGCATACCGCACGAAATCCGTGGTCCTGAGACGGCGAGACTTGGGCGAAGCAGATCGGATCATCACTCTATTCACCAGAGAGCATGGAAAACGCTCGGCAGTTGCGCGAGGCGTCAGAAAACCCGGCAGTAGGCTTGCCGGACATGTCGAGTTGTTCACAGTCATTGACGCCTACTTGATTGTAGGCTCAAACCTGGACGTTCTAACACAGGCTTCCTCTATCAACATTTTCCCTAAACTAGCCGAAGATCTAAGGCATTTTGCACAAGCCTCATGGGCTTCTGAAATCATAGATAAATTAATTCCGGATTCACATCCCGATTCATTCTTGTTTGATCTGCTGGTCAAATTCCTGGAGCTTGCAACTAACTCGGGAGACATAATACATTTACATCACTTCGAATTACTGGCTCTGCAAAAATCAGGATACCAACCACAGTTAGACGCATGTGCGGTGTGCGGAGAACATCTTGATCCGTCCAGTATCAGATTTTCAGCGCATAACGGTGGCACTATGTGTCCAAGCTGCCCAAGTAATTTGCAGACCCATAAATTGTCGACAGCCAGCGTCAAAACTATGCGCTGGCTCCTGGCACATCCATTGGGACAAGCTTCCATTTTGAAAATTAACAACCAGCTCATAGGAGAATTGGCATACACTACTAGAGTTTGTCTGGAGAATGCGATCGAGGACCCGTTACGCTCCGGAGAGTTATTTAGTCCGTCTCCCGATTCCCTCGTGGCGCATTAATTGCGACATAATAGGGTGGCACAAAATTCGCACAGAGGTTGAATGTCCATAAATCTTGACTCCCTAGACAAGTTAGTATCGCTCGCTAAACGGCGAGGGTACGTGTTTCCTAGTTCAGAAATTTACGGGGGCTTTGCAAGCACTTGGGATTACGGCCCACTAGGAGCAGAGTTAATTCGAAACATTAAAGAAGCCTGGTGGCGAGATATAGTGGTAGCTAGAGACGATGTTGTTGGCCTCAATGCATCGATATTAATGGCGCCTAAAGTATGGGAAGCATCAGGCCATGTAGAACATTTTTCTGATCCGCTCGTCGAGTGTAAAGAATGCAGAAGAAGATTCCGTGATGACGATTTTGCGGGCAACACATGCCCAAAATGCAATGGTGATTTGGGAGACATTCGTCAATTTAACACTATGTTCAAAACATTTGTTGGGCCCGTTGAGCAACAAGCAGCCACCGCATATTTGCGACCAGAAACGGCGCAGTCCATTTTCGTCAACTTCCGAAATGTGCAACAGTCTGCACGGATGAAACTACCATTCGGAATAGCTCAA
>CEUS01078259.1_pt1 | contig 12988 bp, 13 predicted proteins | sample 427031 | NCBI WGS metagenome assembly CEUS01 (sample SAMEA2622837, study PRJEB7988) | marine metagenome | biome: marine biome (ENVO:00000447); feature: marine epipelagic mixed layer (ENVO:xxxxxxxxx); material: "saline water (ENVO:00002010), including plankton (ENVO:xxxxxxxx)" | depth 140 m | reverse complement strand
TGCCGGCGGTGATACGAGGAGAGGGTGCATACTGAGATGGGCAAGCTAAATAAGATTTATGTGCCATGAAGGTAGCGTTGGTTCACGATTGGCTCAATCAAATGGGTGGCGCCGAACAAGTATTACTTAAGCTTACGGAGCTCTACCCTGCCAGTCCGATATTCACTTCCATATATGATCCGGACCGGGTAGATAATCGGTTTCAAACGGAAGATGTCCGTACGGGATTTATTCAGTCACTACCAAAATCATCCAGTCTACACAGGTGGTATTTGCCTTTGTACCCGCTTTCTTTTGAGGGTACCCGAATTGATGGATATGACGCAGTAATTAGCAACAGTAGTGCTTTTTGCAAAGGGGTTCGTACTGGTCCCAACACTTGTCATATATGTTACTGCCTGACTCCAACTAGGTTTGTTTGGAGCCCAGAAAACTATTTGTTGCACGAAGATATTCCGGCAATGGTTCGTCCAATGATCAAGTTGATGCTTTCAGGATTGCGTCGATGGGATCTTGTTATGGCCAATCGTGTCGATGTGTTTGTTGCAATTTCCTCAGTCGTATCACAACGTATAAAATCCGCCTACGGTCGTGAATGCCGGATAATTTTTCCGCCTGTGGAAACCGGTAACTTTTACTCATCCGAACAAAACGAGAATTATTTTCTGATTGTTTCCCGATTGGCCCCTTACAAACGCATAGATCTAGCTGTTCGCGCATGTTCTAGGTTGGGTGTCAGGCTTAAAGTTGCTGGTTCCGGGCGACAGATGAAGGAATTATGCAACATGGCTGGTCCTACTGTTGAATTCTTAGGTCGGGTTGATGATGATCAGCTAAAATCCCTTTTGTCCAAGTGTAAGGCTCTAATTTTCCCAGGTGAAGAGGACTTTGGCATCGTGCCTGTGGAGGCTCAAGCCTCTGGAAGGCCTGTAATCGCGTTTTCAGCGGGTGGTGCTTTAGACACAGTCTTGCCGGGAACTACAGGAGAGTTGTTTCATGAACCAGAGGTGGGGGCTTTGGAGGCTACGTTAAGCGAGTTTGATGATTCGAAGTATGTCCCCAGGCGTCTTCAGCAGCATGCTCGGCGATTTGACGAGAAGGTGTTTGCAGAATCTATGAAAGAATTGGTTTTAGAATCGGTGTTGGAGCATCATCCGAACCCAGTCAGGTTAGGTGAGAACAATGTACGCTGACAGGATGATTCGTGCTCTTGCGCGACGGTGGCTTTTTGTGATGGCAATACCTTTGATTGTTTCAGTAGTTACGGTGTCGCAGTCGTATTTTGATGGGATTACCTATCTGGGTCGAGCCGAAGTTTTGGTAGCTGCAAAGATCCCGTCCCAGTTTGAATCTAAATATGATGTCGAGATTAGCAGGACCACCGCGGCAGACTTTGTTGTGGATGACTTGCAGCGTATTGCTGGTGGAAGTGAATTTGCTGTATTGACAGCGGAGAAACTTAAAGAAGACGAATTGGATGTTGTCAACGTTGGATCGTTAGTAGGGATGATAGAGGGGAGGCGTTCCCATCGAGGGCTATCGTTAATCGTACGTCATTCTAACCAAAGGGAAGCGTTAGCTATAAGCCGTGCGGCGGCGACAGTGATGATTGAAGACATAGAATTGCTATTCCCTACCGTATACCGATTGGCTTCAATAACAATAATCGATCTGGCGGTGGTTCCCGATAATCCGCAACGACTGAACGACATGATAAACCTTATTATTCGGTTTGTTGGCGCTCTTGGCGTATCTGCAAGTATCGCCATTCTCTGGGATAACTGGAGAGACAAGTTATATGCTGGTGATATTGAGGATGAGCTCGGGTTACGGCTATTAGTGAAATTTGATGTATGAGCATGTCTAAAATAACTAATTTTGATCGTATTAAGCGTCGGTACTCTTGGCAGTGTCTCGGGTTGGTAGTGGGACTGATATCTGGATTAATTATCGCAATACTTACTGTGTTTTTTACGGCTACCGAATATCGTGCTCGAGTAGAGGTGTCATTTTTGCCGACTGCCCCGGATCTGGGTGCTATCGAAGCCGCGGATCGGATAGCAGCGAATTATGGGGCAAGGGTGACAAGTCCTGCTTTTGCGGAATTAGTTCCGGTGGATCTGAGGGACGGTTTGTCTGCAAGGAACATTGCTGATTCTTCCTCGGCCCGCGCTATATCTAAAGAAGCGCGCTTGGTGATTGAAGTGGAAGCTAGGACTCGTGAGTCTGCAATGATAATGGCTGATGCCTTGGCGAACTTGGTAGTTATGTCTGCGTCTAGTTCACTTTCACCAAATGCAGATGGGGTGGCGCTTCAGATAGGTATCATTGAGCCAGCGTGGTCTGGCAAGAATCCTGTTCGGCCAAATATTGGATGGGCCTTGCTCGCAGGCAGTCTGTTTGGTGGTATCGCTGGTTTAGTAGTGGGGCAGTCGATGTTTTGGTTGAGACAGCATGTCGAGGGTTTTGATGACTGATCTTGCTGCTAATCGATTATATGGAATTCTATTTGGGTCCCTGGGAATTCAAAAAGCACACTCCGTCATGCTTGTTGAACTGTCAGATCATGAATCCACGACTAGAATAGCCGGTGGTTTGTCACAAGCTATCGCATCCCACGGTAATCGAGTATTGCTGGTAGGAATCAACGATATTGACAATGCAAAGAGAAGATCTTTCGGGGCGATGGAAGTCGGTGGTGCAGTCGAGCCGGGTTGCATATATCCGACTGGGTTAACTAAGACTTCGTTTGAGGATGTGGACTATGTCGGATTCGACATGTCTAAGTATTCTATTGATGAGTTGTCGAATTACTTGTTGGCCACGGTTGATGCAGGTGTTTCTGTGGTTGCCGTAGCTCCATTAGACAGTGCCGCCCTAGTGAGTTCTGTGTGTGAAGCTACAGTGATGATGATTACTCACGGCGAGACTAGTCGTTCTTTATCCAAGCAAGTTGTCCAAGATTTAGAGGTCGCAAATGCTAATGTGGTTGGGGTAGTGTCGGCAAAGTTACGCTGAATCTGTTTTCAGTGTTCCAGAGACGATTTCCAATGTACGTTTTGTGCGTTGTTCAATGATGACAATAGATCCATTGCTAGCGAAAGTCTTCACTATCCCTTGCTTTAATTCGTGGTTTGTTTCTACAGTTACCCGTTTGCCTATGAGGCGAGATAAGTTTACATAATTGTCGAATAGGTGATCGGGATTATGGTTCATATCTGAAATAGCATCGATCAATGAAGACGCTACCGAGCAGATAACAAGTTCTCTATCTACGGGCTTGCCAATTTCTGATGCTAGGCTGGTTGCTGGATATGATGACCTGTTTATGATTTTGGGAGCTACGTTTAAATTGGCTCCTAATCCTATGATTAAGGCTCCATTGACTTGTTCTACAAGAGCTCCTCCAACCTTTTTGCCTTTAATGACGGCATCGTTTGGCCACTTAATATGGACATCTACTGAATATGGTTGGCGAAGCCCCTTAGTTAATCCAACCGCTGCTGCTTGAGCGAGTATGCCTGCATCGAATCTTTTAGCTTGAGTGATCATTAGAGATAGGGCTAGAGAGGAATTTGCCGGCGTTTGCCATTTTCTTCCTCTGCGCCCTTTTCCATCTGTTTGCTGATCTGCTACGAACAGGTAGGTCCCTTTTACACCTTGCTCTACTGCCTGTTTAGCATCGTCATTTGTTGATTTGGTTATTTTGCGGTATTCGAGAGTGCAATTGGGTAAATCAAAATTTAGCAACCCTTCCAATCTACCAATATCCAAAGGTTTGGCTAGTCTCACTGCATTATTATGGTTGGTCTCTATCTGTAGTCCCACACTTTGCGAAACTCTTCCATACTCATACCTGGCTTTAGGCCTTCTAGCACCCCACCCTCACGTTTTCGTATTTCTTCCACAGCCTCTGGCATTTTTTCAGCGATAGAAAGAGGGATTTTTACTACACCGTTAATGTCACCATGAAGCAGGTCACCTGGGTTTATCTCGCATCCGGAAATAGTGACTGGAGTTCCCACCTCTACCATGGCCAACTGACCGTGCGAAACGCATACGGCTGGCGAAAAAAATTGAACTCCACCAATCTCACGTATTTCTTCAATGTCACGAATTGCTCCATCCGTGACAACTCCCACTGCGCCTAACACTTTACATGAGGTCATCATCATCTCGCCCCACTGAGAAGCTCGTCTTGGGTTGTCAGATATATCCTGGATTACGCAGACAGCTGGTTTGGGTGAGTTGTTGATCGCATCGAAAAAAGCAAACCGATTCTCTATGAGGGTGTCTGCATCGTCCGCAATACTCATGATCTTCGCAGTTACCGCATATCCGACCATTACTCCTTCTTCCGGGTACCGGCACTCGATTTCAGGACCTAAATACCCTTCATGTCGCCCTCGGATCTTGAATGGTTCTATTGCGTTGGAGATGGTAGGGCTGTCAATGGACTTTAATGTTTTTATCAATTTTGGCGGTAACGGATCAGTCAAACTGGTTGCTCCTTAGTTCATAGTAACGGTGTAGACGTGTAATGATGCACTTAGTTACTTCAGGTATCTTTACGAGTTTAGTCGGATAGTTTCAGTGGTGCTAATTATTACCAATAATCCTCTGTGATCACTTGCGCTCCTCGTCCCTTTATCTGATAGCCACGCGGCTCCAAAACACTGGTGATATCTGCGATCATTTCCGGATTACCACAGAGATAATAAGCTGCCTGTTGAGGGTTATCCAAACCTACAAGGGCGTTATTGATAGATTTTGCTGGGACGGGTGTGATTCTTCCCGAGTGGGACTCGTTCAGCAATAAGCGAACTAGGTCATTTGCTCGTCCACAAGAAATTGAATCATTGTAATCGGCGTCTTGGTCGGGTCGACTGACGGTTGGGATGTAGGTAAAGCCAAAGTCATTGTCTGCAGAAAGTGATTCAAGTTCGTCCCTGTAGCCCAATTCATTGCTGTAGCTCACTCCGTGAATTATTGTGATCTGCCGGTCAAAAGATTTAGTTTTCCTATAAAGCTCATGTTGCTCTCTTACCATCGATACAAATGGTGCTAAGCCTGTTCCAGTAGCAACGCAAACTACTTGTTTTAAGTCAGTTCTAGTTAAATCAAATCTTCCGGCTGGTCCCATTACGAGAATTTTGCTACCTATGGCCTGATGATTCCACAATGTCCCGGTAAAACTTCCCAAGCTTTTTCCGTCTTCCCCTCCTTCTCTTACCAGGACAGCATAAAACTCTAGTTCCGAATTATTGGAAGGCGTTGAGGCTATTGAAAATTGCCGAGGCCTTGGGTCATATTCTGGCTGATCCCAGAATGCTAGCTGCGCATACTGCCCAGCTTTAAAATCCCAAAATAATTGATCGTCAGATCGTGCGATTCGAAATATCGCCAGATCATTGCTACCTACGGTTTCCCAATGCGAGATGTATGCTTCTTCCATCCGGTCCCGCAAATCCCGCCTGGCAGTCTTGCCCTGATCTTTATTCCTGGTTTTGTCCAGAATGTTACCCCCCTGAACTGTAGTGATAAATGATAATGGCTGAACTTGGCTATTTTGATTACTTTACTAGTTGTTTATACCTATCCAATCGCCCCGTAAGTAGGGTAGTGCTCAGTTTCAGTAATATCAACTTTCTGAAATCAGGCTTACTAGATGTTCTGCTGGTTCTAAGAGCAGTTCTGACAACGTGGGGTGCAGGTGTGGTATTTGAACGATGTCATAGATCGTTGCGTTAAAGTACATCGCTACTATTGCCTCATGGATTAATTCAGATCCATTTGGGCCAAGAATGTGTACCCCAAGGATATGGCCGTTGTCACGGTCAGCAACGATTTTTATTAGGCCTTTGTTTTGTCCCATTGTTAAGGCTTTACCCTGATCTTCGAATGTTTCAGAGGCTTCTATAACGTTGTAGCCTTTAAAGGAGGCCTCTCTAGCAGTCATCCCTACTATGCCGACGGAAGGGTCCGTAAACACTGCTTGTGGGATTAAATCAGTTGAAAACTTCTTTAAGTCCGACAAATGAAACGCGTTATGGCCGATAATTTCTCCTTGTTGCGTGGCTACATGGACCAACTGGTGATGTCCCACAGACCTGCCTCCTACAACGTCCCCACCAGCAAATACCCTATTGTTGGAAGTTCTCAAATATTGATCTACTTGGACTTGTCCATCAGGGCAATCTATTCCTGCTTTGCCGCAGTTAAGTCCGTCAATCGCAGGCTTGCGGCCAAGGGCTAACATAATCTCATCTGAGTCAATCGCGAATTCTCGCCCTGCTCGTGTGATTACGGAGCGTTTTTTCCCGTCAGGTGCATTTTCTAACCTAACAATTGTCGATTCAGTGAGTATTGTGATTCCTTCGGACTGTAGGTAGCGCTCTAATGACTGAGCCACGGTATGGTCGAAACTGCTAAGTATATGAGAGCTACGTTGTACGACCGTAACTTTTGTGCCTAGTCGTTGGAACAATTGTGCAAACTCTATAGCCACTGGACCTCCTCCATATATTGCTATAGATCTTGGTAATTCAGATAGTTCCAGTGCGTCGTCACTATTGATATATCCAACCTCAGTGAGTCCTGGTATGTCGGGATTCCATATTCTTGATCCTGTAGACAATACAAAATGGTCGGCTGTTAACTTGTTGCCGTTAACATATACTTCGGTTGGAGATACAAAGGACCCCCAACCTCGGATGATTTCGATTCCGGGCAAACCTTCTGCTGATTCAAGCCTGTAATCTGCGAATTCATTGACTAAGCGTCTTTTGCGATGCACTATTTTGCGCCAGTTGATCTCCAGTTTGCCCGTACTTAGGCCAAGGTCCCCACACTCTCGTATGAGTTGGGCGACTTCAGCAGAGCGCAGCATAGTTTTTGTTGGCATACAGCCACGTAATATGCATAGACCGCCGAATTCCTCATCTGCTTCGATTAAAGCAACACTACGGTTGGGCGTGCTTGCTACTCTGGCGGCGTGATATCCGGCAGATCCAGCACCGATTACAATCATTTCATAATGTGATTTCAAAGTGGCTCCATGTGGATGGATTTCGTGCGAGTGTTCATATCTTGAAGGCTGACACCAATTGATTAGTCCGGGGTGATCATAGTATGAGTAAATTAGGTAAGCACAATCCATATGAACATTTCAGGGGTCCCATTATTCAACAACAATATGACAGGACTGTGGCTTCAGATACGATCATGCCGTGAAAAACACTGGGGTGGTAGCTGCGCAATTACTGGTCTACAGACGATGTGTTTGTTGGTTGTCTTAGTTTTCTTACTACACTTTTTGCGTGCAGCAACTCTCTCTTCAGCAATGCCATCGCTCGTGCTTGATGCAGGGTGAATCCGAGGACTCGTAGGCTACGTTCCTCGTTACGCAGATTTGATGCTAGTGAGGAGTTTTTTGCCACTTTTTTAGACGTCAGGTCTTTTTTGTCGTTCTGCTGCATTTAACGATCCTGTCGTCTGCGGATAAAAGCAGGGATTTCACTGTCACTAAGGTCAAATGATTGTTGAACTTCGAAATCTGTATTTTGTGACTTTGGTGCGGTATCGTCATAACGGGTAGATGATGGTTCTGGATCGGGGCTTTCGATCGGTGATTCGGTTGCTATAGGGTTGCTGTTATCGATTAAGTCATCGGTTTGGTTTGTCGTGACAGCGTCCTTATCCTCCGATTTGTTCGTGTTAATCACAATTTCGCGTACTTTATTAAACCTATCCAGAGATATTTCGCTTTCGTAGTTATTTTGCCTTCTATTGATTGAGGACCTGTCTAGCCCAGTTGCAATCACAGTTACTGTCATAGTGTCAGATAGTCTTGGATCTATGACGGCGCCGAATACTATTTGAGCATCGATGTTTGCGATTTTTTGTATGCCAGTGACGACATGGTTGATTTCATGAATCCCAAGGTCTTCCCCACCAGTAATGTTGATTAGGACTCCATCAGCATTGCTAATAGGACATGCGAGTAATGGGCTGTCCATGGCAGCTTGCAGTGCTTCGTCAGCACGATTGTCTCCACGACCGGAACCTAAACTCATAACTGCTGTTCCGGCCAGCTTCATGACACTACGGACGTCCGCGAAATCAACGTTCACTATTCCGACTGTAGTGATTAAATCTGTTATGCCACGCACCCCATTCAGCAACATCTTATCGGCTTGATAAAAAGCCTGTTCGATTGAAGTGTCTCTGTGGACAGCATTCATCAATAAGTTATTTTCTATTACTACCAATGAGTCGACGTTTTTGCTCATTTTATCCAGGCCATCTAGAGCAGCCTGATTGCGATGACTACCTTCGAAAACAAATGGTTTGCTGACTATCCCTACGGTTAACACCCCCATTTCCATAGCTGTTTTGGCAACTACAGGAGCCGCCCCTGTGCCTGTTCCTCCACCCATGCCGGCGGTCACAAAAACCATATCGGCTCCCTCGATGGAAGATCTGATTTCGTCGATACTCTCTGAGGCAGCTCTCTCTCCCATTGATGGATCTCCTCCCGCCCCAAGGTTTCCAGTTGCGTTGCGACCTATTGATAATTTAGATGCAGCCAAGCACTGAGCTAAGTCCTGTGAATCACTATTTACTGCTATAAGTTCAACGCCGGAAATCCCTTCTGACACCATTCTGTTCAAAGCATTATTTCCGGCCCCACCGACGCCGAACACTTTGATCTCAGTAGATCCATTTGCTTTCATCTTGTTCTTCGGGGAAATAACACTGGCTACAACGTTTGAAGGGCGTTGTCTGTCTTTAAGACGACGTGGATCGAATGCTGCTCCATCGGTATTAGACACGGGCGATCACTTCCTCTACTAATTTGTCATATATTCCTCTGGCTGCGTTGGCCCCTTTGTATGCGTACAGTGAAACTCCAGCACTTGACGCTTCTAATATTTTGCTGTTGGTCGGAACTACCGTACTAAACACTCGATCTCCCCATGATTCTCTAAGGTATTCTGTAACTTTTTGTTCTTCTCTAAGGCGTCGGTCAAATTTGCTCAACACGACACCCATGATTCGTAAATTTGGATTTAAATACTGCACTTCTTCTAGGCTTTCAGATAACATGTCTAGACCTTGCATTGAGAAGAAACGGGCCTCTGTTGGTATAACGACCCAATTGGCGGCTACCAAGGCATTTATCGTTAGGACCCCTAGCGAAGGTGGAGTGTCGATCAGTATAAAGTCGTAGTCGGTATCCACTTTGCTAAGTTGATCTCGAAGCCGCATCTCGCGTCCAAGCTTTTCTACTGATGCGGTTTCGACACCAGAGAGAGATAGGTCAGCAGGACACACGTTAATGGCTACGCCAGACTTGTCTTCTACTTGCAGTATGGGTAGGGACGCATTTCGGTCAAGCAGGGCATGCGTAATGGTGTCGTCCAGATTTTTTTCGAGTCCGAAGCCAGCGGTTAAATTAGACTGCGGGTCCATGTCCACTAGCAGGACACGCTCACCCCGCCGCGCTAATCCAGCCCCAAGGTTACAAGCGGTGGTGGTTTTACCCACACCACCTTTTTGATTGGCTACCGCAATAATGACAGCCATAGTAGGGAGCATTCTCCAGAGTTTTAACGACTAAACCTGTTTGAGCAATGCCTCCCAGCATTCCCATCGTAACACAATCTTGTTTTGGGTGTGGAGCGAGCGGGTGTTTTACCGCAGCATGAATACAGAACACTGATTCAACTAGACTTATTGGAAACCAGTGATTAGTTAGCAGTCACCACTGTTGGTCGACTCCTTGTTATAGTACGTGTCGAATGGGTTATTGTGTGATTTCAGAGGAGAGGTTTGAACATTGGTCGCAGATTCTGTTCCTTCTCTTTCAGTGAATCTGGCTCCTAACTATGAATCTGGGCTACTGTTGACCAACCCTGTAATGACAGCATCTGGGACTTCTGGGTTTGGGGAAGACTTTTCTAAGATCACTGACGTTTCTGGTTTGGGAGCATTTGTTACGAAGACGGTCACTCCGAAAAAAAGAAGTGGCAACCCTACCCCACGGACCGTGGAAACGCCTTCAGGTATGATAAATTCGATAGGGCTTCCAAACCCAGGTATCCAGGGGTTACTGGATCAAGAGGCTCCACATTGGGAATCATTTGGCATTCCGGTGATAGTGAGCATTTCTGGATATAGTGTTGATGAATTTCGTTATCTTGCTTCATGTTTGGATGGGATAGAAGGAGTAGCCGGTCTGGAGGCCAATTTCTCTTGTCCTAATGTAGACAAGGGTATGGAATTTGCCACACAGGCAGATCTGCTCTCCGAGGCTACTACTGCGATAGTGGAATCTACAAGTCTGCCTCTCATAGCCAAATTGTCTCCAAATGTCACCGATATGCGTCCTATAGCGGTGGCGGCGCAAGAGGCAGGGGCTGCAGCGCTGACGATAATGAACACTATCGTTGGCATGAAAATAGACGTAATCCGAAGACGTCCGTTCATAGGTGGCGTGACAGGAGGCTTATCAGGCCCTGCAATCAGGCCTATTGGTGTCAGGTTTGTTTATCAGGTATACCCTGAAATAGACATCCCTATTGTCGGTGCTGGAGGGATAAGGGATTCGTCCGATGCGTTGGAGTATATTATGGCGGGGGCCTCAGGTATTCAGGTAGGGACTAATAACTTTGTGCACCCTGATACTGGGTTGAGTATTGTTGCTGGGTTAGAGAAATTTCTTAAATCAGAAGAGGTTAGTTCCGTGCAGGAGGTGGTCGGAATTGCTCATGCTGAGCAGTATTAGCACCATTATCGCGAAAAAAGCACTTCGATGATGTCGCCATCCTGCAAAATGTAGTCACGTCCCTCCTGTCGTATTCGCCCTTCTTTCCGAATCTCGGCTATCGATTCCAATTTGTCCATATCTGTAAAAGATATAGTCTCGGCACGTATGAATCCGCGAGCCAGATCTGTGTGTATGGTTGCAGCGAAATCTAGAGCGGTGCTTCCGTTTTTCATTGGCCAAGATCGGGTCTCTTTTTCGCCTGTGGTATATACGGTGATTTGATCGGCGGCAGACATAACGGCGTCAATAAATCGTGATTTAGGGTCATCTAAGATACCGAGCTCTGAAAGGATCTCTTTGCGTTCGTTCGGATCGGTAATATCGGCAGCTTCGCTTTCCAGGCTACCGGAAAAACATGCGATGCATTTATTGTCTATTCCAGTGTGTGCGGCTGCTTTTTCGACTAATTCACTCCAGTCGCCAATGTCTTCTTCCGAAGTATTCAATGCTAAAACGATCGGCTTCAGAGTGGTAAATCCGAAGCTTTGGACAACTTTTGTATCGTATGGCGTCCAGTCAAGGGAGCTAAGTGGAGCGCCGGCTTCTAGGGATGACTGAAGACATTCAAAGAGTTTTTGTTCATTTTCTAAGATTGTTCTATCAATGCGAGGGGCCCTAGAGAGATCCTCCTGGATTTTGATACATCTGCTTTCGACTGTTCCTAGGTCTGCGATGATTAGCTCTGCGTAGACTTCATCTATCTGCGCAGATAAAGGCTTCATTGGTGATTCATTTTGGAACAGTTCAATGACTAATACGATTACTGATAAAGGCTGCATCGTGTTTAACCATTCTGCTTGTCGCCCTCCTCCATCACCTAACCCTATCCCTTCAAAGTCGATTATTTCGCATTCAGACCTAGTCACATGGTTAGAGCTTGCAAGTTGTTCCAATCGGTCTAAGCGTGGGTCGGGTGAGCTTATGTGAGCAGCCTTTGCTGTTAGTCGTCCCAGACTATCTGCATGGAATGATCGTCCGTCAGCCAGGCTGTTAAAGATTGACGTTCTGCCACATGAACGCATTCCTATCAGTCCAATTTTGAGCACATAATGTTCCTATATTAAGTGATGGCAATGGCCACTATGAGTGGTCAGTGCGATATTCTGGGCACGCGGTGTAATCACGGTCAGATGCGTTGGTTTGTTGTGTATGCTATCCGATTTATGCAGGCTAAACGTTTACTCCGGTTGCATAACGATATAGCATCGATTATCGGAATGTAGGTATTTTAGCAATCTATCTTTAAGCTATTAGGCTAGTTAGAGGCATGCAACATGGCGTCAATCTGTTTTATAGGTGCGGGAGCTATGGGGGGTGCAACGATTCGTGGATTGCTAAGGGAAAACGTTTATTCTACAGACGAGATCGTGGCCTGTGATTCTTCTCAGGTTGTTAGGGACTCAATAGGAAAAGATCTTGGCATCGGCACTAATGCTTCCAACACTAAAGGGGTGTCGGGCTCACAAATTGTTCTGCTTACTGTAAAGCCTCAGCATCTTGAGAATGTAATGGCTGAAATTTATCCCTCATTGACTGAAGAAACATTGGTGATTTCTTTTGTTGCGGGGGCTACCCTGGCAACATTGACTGCGCACTTGCATACAGAGCGAATTGTGCGAGCTATACCGAATACTCCGGCACAACTGGGGCAAGGCATAACCTTGTGGACTGCTGCTAGTGGTGTCGATCATGCAGGATCGACAAAAACCCGGGAAATATTAGCGGCACTTGGAGTGGAGATGTATACGCCCGATGAGCGTCATATAGACATGGCAACCGCTGTGAGTGGCAGTGGTCCGGCATATGCATTGGCGGTTCTTGAGGCGTGGACCGATGCTGGGGTTTTACTCGGATTGCCTCGACCCATGAGTGAAAAACTAGCTCTTGAAACTATTCGAGGTACTATGGATATGGTTGATGTATCGGACTTGCATCCGGCTTTGCTACGTGCCCAAGTAACTTCTCCCGGTGGTACGACGGCTGCAGCATTACAAGTGTTGGAAGAGGATGGGCTGCGCGCTGCTTTTGGCCGTGCTATTGCGGCTGCTTATTCGCGGTCTATTGAGCTGGGAGAGAAGTGAGCATAGAGATGTTGTACTTCCTAAACGAGCATACACTCGAGTAAACTAGCTGCACGGTATGCGTCTAAGATGCTCT
>CEUS01282045.1_pt1 | contig 12992 bp, 11 predicted proteins | sample 427031 | NCBI WGS metagenome assembly CEUS01 (sample SAMEA2622837, study PRJEB7988) | marine metagenome | biome: marine biome (ENVO:00000447); feature: marine epipelagic mixed layer (ENVO:xxxxxxxxx); material: "saline water (ENVO:00002010), including plankton (ENVO:xxxxxxxx)" | depth 140 m | reverse complement strand
GGTAAATGAGATTCAGGGTGGGGTGGTACTTCCTTTCGATCCATTTGGAAGATTCTGCGATCCATTTAGATGAGTCTATTCCCGCTTTTGGACCCCAAAATGCAGGGAAGGGAAATTCGCCGAGCTCCGCTTTGATCTTTTCTTTCAGGGGCATCGGATAGGAGTAAATATCAAAAATTTTGCGGCCATCCGCCGGGTACATCGGTCTAGGAGTAATGCTGTAGTCTGCTGATGAATACATGTTGTACCACCAGAAAAGCTTGGCACAGGTGAAATCCGGATCGGTGGCTTTTAGGTCTTCCCATAGCTTGGGCCCCTGAATCAATTGATTGGATTGCTTCCAGAAATGGACTTCATTGTAATCACGGTCGTACCAACCGTTTGCCACGGCTCCATGAACGGCGGGAGATTCTCCAGTTAAGTAGGTGCTTTGAGCCGCGCAGGTGACAGCCGGGAAAGTAGGTTTGAAGCTCGTAGTGAATCCGGATTCGGCGAACGCATTAATTTTAGGGGTATCCGCACTCAATAAATTAGAGGTCAGGCCGACGACATTTATGACCGCTGTCCGCTTCATAGCATTTTGAGACGCTTGATAGTTCGGAGCACGATATCGGTGTCGACTTCGTGGACTTCAAAGCGAGACCCAATTCTTTTGAGTAGCGTGATCGTCAACAAGCCACCTAGATGTTCCCTGAATTCCTCCAGGCCTTGTAGGATATAGGGGAATCGACTGCCGTTTTTTTGCTCCAAGAAGTCCGAGTAGGTTTCAAAATGCAATTCATGCAACAGGTTGATGATCCTCTGGGCACTCTGTGAATCGAGGTAGCCTCTTTCTTCCGAATACAATGTGTCAATGGCCATGCCGACTGCGACTGCTTTCCCATGACTCAGTTTAAAGTCGGAAAGTTGCTCCAATTTGTGAGCCGCCCAATGTCCAAAGTCCAGAGGCCGCACCGAACCCATTTCGAATGGATCTCCCGATGTAGCGATAAATGCCACATGGTGTTTGGCGCAGCGGTAAACCAATTCTTCCAGAGTTTCTTTATCGAATCGGTTCAATTCCTTTACTTTAGATTCGATCCAGTTGAAGAAGCCACTGTCCCGGATCAATGCTACCTTGATAGCTTCGATGTAGCCATTCCTCATATGCACTTCGGGCAGTGTTTTTAAAAATTCCAGATCATTAATAACCGCAAATGGGGGAGCAAAAGTGCCTACAAAGTTCTTTTTGTGGTGAAAGTTTACGCCGTTCTTTACTCCGACACCGGCGTCAGCTTGGCCGAGGGTTGTTGTGGGGAAGCGGAAATGGCGGATACCACGGTGAGCGGTTGCCGCCGCGTAACCGACAGTATCCAGAACGGCTCCTCCGCCTATAGCAGCTACGAAGCTGTGGCGGCATATTCGGTTTTTTTCGATATCGGCATAGATCTTTCCGACAACTTCGGCATCGTTTTTTAGTGATTCCCCACCTGGGATTCTATGGATGCCCTGAAATTGTAGGTCGCTTTCATGGTGACCGAAATAGCCGTCGATCTGTTGCTCTAATTGTGGATTGGATTCTGCCACCGCTTCATCGATGTAAAAGAGCGTCTTTCTCCTGTTGCCGCTTTCGCGGGAACAGGCCAGGTCCCGGAATACAGGATTCGAAGTATCAAATACACCTTTGGTGAAGTAAACCCTCAATTGATAGGGTATTTGAAGCGGGTATTCAATCGGCAGAAAATCGGGCATGATTTTTTCGGTCAGGTTGCTGGCACATAGCGCTGGGCAATCCATGCCAGGGCGAATAGAACAAGAAAAATTCCCAATGTAGAAACGGTTACTAGATGCATACTGTTGAGAATTGCCAAATCGATAAGGCAGATTCCAGCCAAAAGCGGCCCGATTGTTTTTCCGATTACGAACGTACCTCCTTTCCGAGCCATGGAAAATGCTATGGAGATCCAGAGTGCCGCCAGGCAGTAGGAAATGGGAAATAATTTTTCAAAGGGTGGCCCGGCAATATAGAATATTCCAATCATGGGTACGACCAAAAAGGTATATCCAACCGCGGAGGCCTTTAATTCAGTTGATTCGGTACGGGCCAGGGCAGTGACTCCCAGGATATAAAAAAACATCAGCACCCCGGCTCCCCAAATTTGAGGGGTGAGGCCGAGTAGTGTGGCCGAGCCAACCGTTACATAAACACCTGTTCTGCACGCGGCCATGAGTGGTACACCCAACACCGTGTATTTATGGACCAGGTTGTATAGGACCACAATCCCAACCAATATCCCGGCAAATAATGCTGAAAAACTATTGATCGAGATTGCCGATCCGATACCTGCTGCGAAAAAAACAAGTGTGACTATCAGGACGGAGTTTCTGCTGACTTTTCCGGTTGGGATGGGACGTTCGGGGCGGAGTTCTTTGTCAAAGCGCACATCGCAATAATCGTTCAGGTACATGCCTCCCACGTATATCAGGCTGAGAGCACCCAGCAGAATCAGAAGGACTGATGCCTCGCCACCGCCACCCAAAATCCAGGCGCATAAGCCATTGGCCCAAACCGTCGACAAATTTGATATACGCCCGAGGGTTAGCCATGAACGAATTTCGGCCATTGCTTCAACTTGCAATATCACAGGGCTAATCTGCGAGCACTAATTTGTTTTAGCATAGGCCACGAAGTTCGAATTCGCGTAATGTCCATTGGTATTCTTTTACCAATTGATCGACCACATCGGTATTGCCGATATGCTCCGGCAATACCTCCCAAGTGTAAGTTTCCATTTCAAAATGGCGACAACTACCTGGAAATTCTTGCAGAAAATCCAAAGTACCCAGTATGTGGTCATTAGTCGGGTAAATTGGAGGTTCCGGATGTGCGTGGACTGGTATGTGAAAATGGATACGCCATTCTTCGGAGGTGTCTTTGCAGGATCGGCGTGCTTCCAGCGCCACATCCAGATCCTCATAACGGTTCAAGGGTTTACCTCGGGATTGAGCGACCACCTGGTGCAAGTAAACTTCCTCACAAAAGCCATCGAGCAATGCCAAGGTAGCTTCCGAAAAGTCGGTAACCTTTACCGCTGAGCTGATGTGAATCTTACTAATCAGGATACCCCATTCGACCAGTCGAGCCAATGACTCTTCCGCTGATTCGTATTCAACCGCAAGATGGCACGTGTCATAGTTAATTCCCAATCGCCGGAGGATGAGTTCTTCTTTATCGGGTGCGCGTTCAATTAATTGATCAAAAAATGTAACGGATTCTTGGCTCGTTTCAAAGTATCCAAGCGGTTCCGGTTCGAGCCCGAGGTGCAGGGTGTGCCCTGTCAATTCACTGAGACGATCGATGTATTCCGCACATTCGATTAGGTTGTTGTTGATGGCCGCACGCTGGTTATCGGAGTCGATAAAGCGCTTGAAAGAACCCGGCAGTGTGCTTACGCTCCCTTCCAAGCCATCCGGCAATATTTTGCATAGCACTTCAAAGAGTAGCTTTGTGTAATCCAACCGCTCCCTTGTTGTCCAATCAGGCCGGTAGACCTGGTCCTTGACGCGAGCCCCATGAAAATTGCCGTAGGGAAAACCGTTAATGGTAAAGACATAACAATTATTTTTCTCCAGCCATTTTTGAAATGCCAAGAGGGTTTTCGGATCACTCAACTCCCTTGCTGCGGATGCTCCCAGGCGAAGGCCGATGGCGTATTCATCTTCCGGGCACGCCTGGTCTCGGACGGCCAAGGTGAACCGGTCCAATGAATCCAGTGTTTCCGGCCAATCGCCGCCTCTATGAATGTTTGTACAATACGCCAAGTGACTGTTGTGAGCTAAATGCATGCCTTAAAACTCTGATGACAATCCCCTAGGCTATAACTTTGAAATTTTCGCACTGGCGCAGGAATTTTACAGGGTTTCTGAAAAACACCTGGTCGATGGTATCATCGTCGTAGCCTCTGCGTCTCATTTCTTGTGCGGCATAGGGAACAGCGAGTGGTACGCTTACTCCCCAGTCACACGCGGAGTTCATCCACAGGCGGTCCGCGCCAAAGTCTTCCAGAATGTCAATGGCTCGCGGTGATGTGCACTTGGATTCTGGGTACAAGGTCAATCCTCCCCACATGCCGGCATCTATGACATACTTCACCGTGTGTTCCTCGATGTGATCGATGAGCACTCTGCTCGGATCAATGCGTGAATCATTTTTAATCAAATCAACTATCAGCCTCGTCCCCTTAAGTTTATCTTCAAGGTGCGGAGTGTGAACCAGGATCAATTGGTTGTTTTCAGCAGCCAAATTTACGTGTTCTTCGAGAATGATGTACTCGTTTCGACTGTTCTTGTTCAACCCTATTTCTCCGATGCCCAAGACGTTTTTGCGACCGAGAAAATCAGGAATCATTGCGATGACCTCGCGGGCCAGGACCAAATCTTCCGCTTCTTTGGGATTGATGCAAAGCCAGGAATAGTGAGGGAGCTTGAACTTGGCCGCCCGGTTGGGTTCGTATTCGGTCAATTGGCAAAAGTAATCATAAAATCCATTAACGGAGCTGCGATCATAGCCGGCCCAAAACGCTGGTTCGCAGACTGCCTTGCAGCCGGCAGTTACCATGGTCAGGTAGTCGTCCGTCGTTCGACTTACCATATGAGCATGCGGTTCTATGTATCTCATCTCGGTTTCTCAGGCCAAGCTCCGCAAGCTGCTTTCGTTGTCGCTGCTTCGATGGGTTCTTCGGTTGGATCACTGAGTGCCAGTAGCACGTTCTTAGCGCGTTCTTCAGTGTCCAACTCCTTCAACGCATCAATAAGAGCCTGATAGCGAAAATCCTCTGTCAAACCGTCTCTTTCCACCCGATCCATGAAAGCCGCAATATCAATCAGCTTCGCTCGAGCTTCCATAAAATACAATTCGACGGAGTCTTGTTTTTTTTTGGGTTTAAGCATGGGGAACTTTTGATAACTATTAGTGTGAGCCCCTGAATAGCGGATGCGAGCCAAATCCTATTCGCATTTCCCTAAACCATCCCTTAGTTCCACTTACCGACCGGTTTTTAGTATTGCAGTCATACGCTTCTCGCGAGCTAGCTTCTTTTGCAAATCTCCCACCTCATCCATGGGGTCGTTGAATCCGTGCAAGATTAAGACGGCTATATTGGGTTCGTTTTTCCGAATTACGAGCCTACCCGGTACATCTTTGTTCACAGCAACTTCTTTTTCATCGAAGCCTGCAGAGACAATATGGCATAGTCCGAAGAGGATGCCAGATAATAGAGTGACTTTTGCTATATGTGCATTTTGAAAGGGGATTGGTTAATCCGAGTTTTACCTCGAATCTTTGCTGGGCAATCCCGAATCGATTGTTTAGACCGTAGGTATGAAATTGTATACTCCGTGTTTGATTTTGGTTGCTCTTACTCCCTGGCTCGCTGCAAAACCCGTTTCAATTTTCGATGGCAAAACCTTCGGCGGTTGGGAGGGCCCACTGGATTCGTTTCGCATTGAGGATGGGGCGATCGTGGGCGGTAACCTAAAAATCCGCATTCCCAAAAATCAGTTTCTCAGTACCAAAAAACGGTATGGAGACTTTGAGTTGCGTTTAAAATTCAAGCTTGTCGGCGAAGGAGCCAATGCCGGCGTGCAGTTCCGTACGGAACGCATTCCGGATCACCACGAGGTGATCGGCTACCAGGCCGATATGGGCGGTCGATACTGGGGAGCGCTCTACGATGAGTCTCGGCGGCGTGCCACCCTGCAAGGTCCGGATCTGGAAAAGCTAAAGCAGTACATTAATTTCGATGGTTGGAATACCTATGTCATCCGCTGCGAAGGCAGGCGTGTGCAGTTGTGGCTCAACGGTCACAAGACAGTGGACTGGAATGAACCTATTGATGAAATTCCCGGAGAAGGTGTCATCGCCGTGCAAATCCATAGCGGTCCACCAACTGAGGCTTGGTATAAAGATATTACGATTGAAGAACTTTAATTAAGCGTTCTTCTAAACTTCTTTTCCCCAAATATGAAACGATTCTTATTTCCCCTGAATATACTCCTGTCGCTTGGCCTAACTGCCTTCGCAGATATACATCCAAATATCGTCTTCATCCTGGCCGACGATATGGGCTATGGAGACGTGCAATCGCTGAATCCAGATTCAACGATTCCGACTCCGCATTTGGATCGATTAGCTGCTGAAGGTATGACTTTTACTGAGGCGCACTCGCCATCGGCGGTTTGCACCCCAACCCGCTATGGATTGCTAACCGGCCGGTATTGCTGGCGCAGTTCCTTAACCCGCGGAGTTCTGAACGGCTATGGACGACCCCTGATTGAGCGAGATCGCCTAACGGTAGCTAGTTTCCTGAAATCGCAAGGTTATGCTACAGGCATTGTGGGCAAATGGCACCTCGGATTGGGCTTTCAAAAAACGAATGGCGAATGGGACTGGTCCAAGCACGTCGATTATTCGCCGATCGATGTGGGCTTCGATTATTCTTACGTTATTCCGGCTTCACTGGATTTCCCGCCTTATGTCTATGTGGAAGGTCACAACATTACCGGGCTTCCCGATGAAATTCATCCTGGCGGCAAATTTCCGGCATTTCTGCGAAAGGGAGAGTTGGGTTCCGATTTTTCGATCGAGGATTGTCTCGATAACCTGACCGAAAAAGCGACTGCCTATATCACCGAGCAGGATAAAACGGACAAGCCCTTCTTTCTCTATTTCCCACTCACCGCTCCTCACAAGCCTGTGCTACCACATCCGCGCTTTGTCGGCAAAACGGACCTCGGGCCTTATGGAGATTTTATTATTCAGGTGGATTGGACGGTGGGTCAGATTCTCAAAGCAATCGACGATGCAGGGATTGTGGATAATACCTTGGTAATTTACACAAGTGACAATGGATCCTTCATGTATCGGGACACAGACGAAAACGAACCAGATCATGTATCCGATGAAACGATACAGGCTTACTTCGAAGGCCATCATACGGCAAATGGTCCTTTGCGCGGAACCAAAGCCGACATCTGGGAAGCAGGTCATCGGGTTCCCTTTTTTGCACGGTGGCCGGCAAAAGTGAGGGCAGGCTCAAAGTCGAATCGCACAATTACCCACACGGATTTTTTCGCCACCGCGGCCGATGTGATCGGTGCGAAACTCCCACCTCCTGCAGAAGCCGCCCAGGACAGCTTCAGTTTTCTGCCGCTCTTGCTCGGTAAGGAGAAACAATTTAAACGTGCCGCGGTTATCCATCACTCGGGTGGTGCCATGTTTGCGATCCGCGATGGGGATTGGAAACTGATTCTCGGCAATGGATCCGGCGGACGCCAAAACCCTCGAGGAAAGCGGTTCGAACGGCCGTGGATGCTGTTTAATTTAAAGCAGGATCTCGGTGAAACGGCGGATCGTTATAAGCATAATCCCGCGATTGCAAAAGAACTGGAGCTGGAAGCGATTAAGTTGATCTCGAATAATCAGAGTAGGTAGATTCAAAGGGCGGAGATCAGAAAACTGCGACGTAGATCAGGGCATGCTTTACGCTTATAAGAGTAAGTGAACGGTTCATGTTATGAGTTATAGTACGATTGATTTGTGACCTTATTTTGAATTTGAGCTTCAATGGCAGTGTCATCGATGCGATGAAAGGTATAAGTTTGTAGGTCAATCTCAGGAAGTCGATGAGTTTGGATTTCCTCGGTTACACCTTCCGCTACGACTGGCACCTAAAAGGGCGCAATTGGAAATACCTTCATGCGGGTCCTTCCAAGAAATCCCAGAAGGTAGCCCCGGGGGTCATCCGCCACAAGACAGGGTCCCGTTACGGCTCCAAACCGGCTTCCAAACTAGTGGAGGACCTAAACGAGTCCCTGCGAGGCTGGAATCAGTGCTCCCACTATGGTTACTCAAGGAGGGACATTAGGGGCTCAGTAACATACGCGCGCGGTCGCGCATGTACATCTGAACCGCCGAAGCCAACTCAAATACCATCGTCCCCCGGGGTAAGTGATTACCACTACCTGCACCAAAACCTCGGTCTGATCCGCTTACGATGAATACTTGCAGGAGAGCCGGATGCGGGAAATCCACACGGCCTGTTCGATTAGGGGGAGCTTCGGGATTGGCCTCTTGCCTCGACGCTCTTTACTCTAATTCAAAACAATCTAATGAATAACATCTCAGAGTAGATATCGGAAGAAACAGAGATTGTGGCCGTAACCTTTTTCTTTTACCCTTTCTCTCTTGAAATTCACAGCGTACAAAGACGCTGTTCAAGTCCTGGAATGTCAATGTCAGCGACAAAAATACCACCGGCTTCGGGCGTAGCCGTCAGCTCTTCCGGGCTATGATGAACACGCAATGTCGTAGCGAACAACTGCTGCAGCGAACTCCCTCCGAACGTGGGACAGGTCGGGCCCTTAGTTGGCAAATCTATCTGAGCCGTTACATTTCCGGATGGGTCGAATCGTACCAAACATCCACCCCAAACCCGAGCGTTCCAATAGTTTCCTTCAGCGTCAACGGTGGCACCGTCCGGAAGGCCGGGAGTGGCCTCTTTGTCGGGAAGAGGTTCAATCTCTTCAAACTCCTCAAAGTCCGTTCCGACCCGGAAGCGACGGATCCGGCCATCAGGAGTGTCGGCAAAATACATGGTGGTGCCGTCAGGAGAAAAGGCCAATCCGTTTGAGATGACGACGTTGCCAAATAATTTCCTCAAGGTGGCATCCGGCGCTAACCGGTAAACGCTTGCGATCGGTTGGCGTTTTTTCATGTCCCGGGTTTCGTCGAAGGTTCCAAACACTATACCGCCGAATGGGTCGACGGTTGCATCATTGATGCGGGTCTGCGGCAGGTCCGTTTCGACGTCGCAAAGTTTGGTAAACTCCGTCAATTTTTGATTGGCCAATGCGACTAGTTTGGGGAATCCGATCACAAAGCCTGGGTCCCGTCTGGGCAGTATAAAGCCCGCGCGGCCTGGCAGGTTGAAGCATGTTGCGTTCTTTTCGGAATCCATCTGCCAGACACAGCTGCGTTCGATATCGGTCCACCACAGACAATGATCTCTTGAATCCCAGAAGCAGCATTCGCCGAGGCTGTTCTGGCAGTCTAGATGCAGGTGCGCGTCCATCAATTTTTTCTTTACACTATTGTTAACCCGAAAACTCACTCAGCTCGGAGGCGAGTGCTGCTTTCAAAAGAATGGCGTCACTCCCCAGAACGACGAAGTCGAATCCCTGATCGGCACGTTTACGAGCCACGGCACCGTTTGGACAGAAAAGGCCGGCATGCTTACTCACTGCCTTCGCTGCTGATAGGCATCGGTCAAAAGCCTTACAAACTTCGGGGTCGTTGGGATCAAGATCTGCCCCTTTACCGAGATTGAGTCCCAGGTCTCCGGGGCCTATAAAAATGCCGTCAAGTCCTTCAACCGCACATATATCTTCGACCGCCGCCAGTCCTTCGAGCGTCTCGATCATCGCCAGCCGGATAAGGGTGTCATTCGCATATGCCGCATAATCGGGTCCTCCGTAAAAAAGTCCCCGAGCGGGTCCAAAACTTCTTGTTCCAAGTGGCGGATACGACGAAGCAGAAACAAAGGCGTGGGCCTCCTCGGCCGAGTTAATCAGGGGACAGATTAATCCGTAGCTGCCAGCGTCGAGGGCTTTCATAATGGTCGCCGGATCATTGCTAGGCACCCTTACGAACGGCGTGGCTGGGGTGGCTGAGATTGCCTGAAGCATCGGGATCATATCCGAAATATCGGACATGGCGTGCTGCAGATCGATCGTGACGCAATCAACGCCACTGTGGCCCACAATCTCGGCACTGTAGCTGTCGCCGATTGACAACCAGCCCGAAACGGCAGGCTGGTTGTCAGCCCAGCAAGTTCTGACATTGTTTGGCCTCATCTTTCTTCTTCCAATACTTCTTTGTTAACGACCAATTCGGGGTCGAGCATACCATCAAAAGCTGCCAACACATTTTCAACGGTCTTCATTCCCATGCCGATCAGCGCGTCTTCGGTCAGAGCTGCAGAGTGGGGGCTGAGGACGATGCGTTTTTCCGCAGCGAGCGGCGATTCAGGCGGTAGTGGTTCCATTTCAAACGTATCTAAGCCTGCCCCGTGTAATTTGCCTGAGCGCATAGCATGGATGAGCGCATTTTCGTCGATCAACCCACCTCTACTGGCATTTACAACAATGGCTCCCTGGGGAAGAAGAGCCAGTTCCCTTTCACCGAGAATGCCTTGTGTTTCATCCGTGAGTGGCACATGCAGGCTGACAGCGTCCGCTTGTTTTAACGCTTCACCCAAAGACCCGATTAAGGTAATCGGCATATCGGTACTGTCGGATAAATAGGGATCAAATACCAAAACGCGCATTCCCAATGCGGTAGCCCGATGGGCCACTTTTGTGCCGATGCGTCCGCAGCCGATAAGCAAAAGTGTCTTACCATTCAACTCCACACTCAGGGTATTAGCCCGGGCCGCAAATCGCCCTTCCCGAACCGCGCTATCCAGTTCGATCCCAACGCGAGCAGCTGCTAACAACAAAAACATTGTGTGCTCGGAAACCGACACCGCATTCACGGGCCCCACAATTGTGACAGGGATGTTCATCTCAGTGCATAAGTCGACCGGAACATTGTCGAAGCCGACACCATGCCGTGAAACGATCCTTGCCGATATTGCCTGCTCAATGACTTTTCGGCTTATCGGTGCGTCACGAACGGTGATGGCATCAGCCGAGCCAACATGCTTAAGCAGGGTTTCCTCTGAAAAATCCGTGAGCACTTCATAGGACACATCATCGCGCGCATCGAGTAGGGCCAGTGCTTTCTCGTGAATTGGCTGAATGATCAATACCTTGTTTTTTGTCATTACCATCGCGTTCCAAAGAGTCGCTTGCCGTTCATAGGCGGTAGAATGCTGTCACGCATTTGAGCCAGCAGACTTTTAAAGGCTCCCCAAACCCCCAGTCGAGGGGTATATCGGGATTTCGGAATGTATCCAATCGCGTCGAGTGCCTCCGATCGTTCCCACCGCATACCTTTATTGTCCGACATGATGTTGAGCACGGCGGCGCCTTCAAACGGATTGAGACAGGCGCATTCGACCGCGTGGGCCCAGTCCTCATTCGACAACCACATCTGTTGACCCCATCGGCCGAAGGCCATGTGTGGGCCGGGTTGATTGTCGCCCGGTTGGCAGTATCCAATCCGCAATGACAGGAACGCCATTCCGGAATGGTGTACCTGTTCGATCCCTACACGTTCGAAAAACAGTTTCGATGCACCATAGGGATTGACGGGCCGGGCCGGTGTGGCAGAGGTAAGTTTTGTATCAGTAAACCGGTAACCACCCAAAACCCAATTGGAACTGGCGAATACAAACCGTTGTACACCGTGCAACTGCGCGGCACGCAGTACATTAAGGCCAAGGTCGATGTTGAGTCCCTGCACGGAGTCCCAAGTGGCCACGGGTTTTGGATCTGCCGCAAGATGCAGCACGGTTTGTACGCCTTCAAAATATTTGGCCCATTTCAAATCGTAAGCCGTCAGGTCGGCAGGGATCACATCCGCAAGATTGTTCGTGTTGCGACCGATTCTTGTCACTCGCACCTCGCTTACTTTGAGTGTATTGACGGCCTTTTCGCCGAGATTCCCGGTCGAGCCGGTAACCAATATATGTGGCTGCTCTGGCATCTTCAAAACCGGAACTGAGTTAAGCTCCGAATAAATGCAAACAATAGGGTAACCTTAATATAGAAAGCGCATAGAAACACGCTTCAAGACACCTCGCGGGAAAATCGATGTCAACGATGAACGCGAATGGTCGCCCGAATGGGTAGTTCTGAAACTATACAAAGAAGATAAAACAGTGGACGAAATCTTAGGCTGATTTGTAGTAGGAGATTTACGCCCCGATCAATCAGGGGATACTCCCTCATTTAATTTCCAGTCCTTTAAACCAAGGCGCTCCGGAGACATTGCAATTGCGCCACATGATGTCCTCGAAGCCTTAACTCGTCGGTAACTTTGATTAACTTAGGATCATTCTCCTCTTTCCCTTGCTATTAAAGGTTCTTTTTTCACCCTTAGCTGAAAGCTATCGTATTAACGGCCTTCCCGGAGCTCAACCAAAGGACATCACTGCAAAAATTTTACACTCAATGAACATGCAAATTTCCACTGGACCGGTCTCCTGGGGGGTGTTGTTGAAAGACACGCCGAATGTCCCGCCCTATTCACTAGTGCTCGACCAAATGAAAGAGGCGGGCTATGGCGGTACTGAACTGGGTCCCTACGGTTATCTTCCCTTTGACATCGAGAAACTTAAAGGGGAAATGGATGGCCGCAGCCTAAAGTTGATATCGGCCTTTGTCATTATTAGTTTTCTTCAAGGAAAAGAGGATGGGACCGTCTACCACGAAGCCCTGGAAACAGTAGAAGTTTTAGCGGCGATGGGTTGTGGTCATGTGGTCCTATCGGACACTTTATTCGTTGATGATAATCGTGCTCGCCGGGCTGGTCGGATTCGGATGGAAGATTCGCTTAGTGAATCTGATTGGGATCGAGCCGCTCAGAACATTAATGATTTCGCCAGGCTCGTGCACGAGCAATATGGCATGAAATCGGTCATGCATCCTCATGTGGGCGGGTTCCTGGAAACCGATTTTGAAATCGATGCGGCCCTTCAGCGAACAAATCCTGAAATTGTCGGCCTCTGTTACGATATGGCTCACATCGCCTACGGCGGGGGTGATCCAGTTGCCGTACTGGACAAGTGGCGTGACCGAACCTGGTACGTTCATATCAAAGAATGTGACAACCTGGTGCGTGATGAGGTGCTGACGCGTGAGGGCGACTATTTTGATGGGGTTGAGTCGGGAGTTTTTCCTGAGTTGGGAAAAGGCACCATCGATTGGCAGGGGATTGCGAAGATATTAACCGCGATCGATTACCAAGGCTGGGGTACGGTCGAACAGGACATTATTGTCGAAAAGGGTGT
>CEUS01076903.1_pt1 | contig 12997 bp, 8 predicted proteins | sample 427031 | NCBI WGS metagenome assembly CEUS01 (sample SAMEA2622837, study PRJEB7988) | marine metagenome | biome: marine biome (ENVO:00000447); feature: marine epipelagic mixed layer (ENVO:xxxxxxxxx); material: "saline water (ENVO:00002010), including plankton (ENVO:xxxxxxxx)" | depth 140 m | reverse complement strand
TCGGTCGTGGTCGTCTTGCCCGCATCGATGTGAGCAACGATGCCGATATTGCGGACCCGCCCAATCGCGGTCGCATCGCCGCCGGCAGCCGATTTACCAGGCAAAATGCGCGAAGGCCTTGTTCGCGTCGGCCATCCGGTGGACATTCTCCCGGGTGGTCATCGCGGTACCTTCCCTGTTGAAGGCCGAAATCAATTCTTCGGCCAGTCGCAGATGAATCGGCCGCCCCTTCTTCTCCCGGATGGCCGCCAGAATCCATCGGATTGCCAAGGTCTGGCGGCGTTTCGGATTGACCGGTGTCGGCACCTGGTAGGTCGCTCCCCCGACTCGCTTGGAGCGAACTTCGATCATCGGCTTGATGTTCTCCACAGCCTGTGTGAAGACCTCAATGGGCTCCTCGCCCGAGACCCGTTCGCCGATCACATCCAACGCGTTGTAGAAGACCCGCTGCGCGATGCTCTTCTTGCCATCGTGCATCAGACAGTTGACGAACTTCGAGGCCAGCACCGAATCGAACCGGGGATCGGGCTTCAACTGGGCGGCACTGGCAGTAAAACGCTTGGGCATCGGGAAGAACCGGGCGAATCGGAATGGGAGGACCGGGGAGGCAACGAACAGCACACCCAGGAGTTATTGAGGCTTCTTGGCTCCGTAACGGCTACGGGCTTGGCGACGATCTTCGACGCCCAGCGTATCGAGCACCCCACGGATGATCTTGTATCGGACACCGGGCAAGTCACGCACTCGGCCACCACGAACCAGCACAATCGAGTGCTCTTGCAGGTTGTGGCCTTCACCGGGAATGTAAGCGGTGACTTCCTTGCCGTTGGAGAGTCGGACACGAGCGACCTTCCGCAAAGCCGAGTTGGGCTTCTTGGGAGTCACCGTCTTCACCTGAAGGCACACTCCCCGCTTCTGCGGGCAGCCTTCCAGCAATGGCGTGTTGCTCTTGGAACGCTTGCGCTTCCGCGGCTTGCGTACCAGTTGGTTAATCGTCGGCACAGGGTCCGCCTGAAAAAAACGGGTCAACTAACGTGAATCGCCCACTCTATTGCGCCCCCGGGGCGCCGTCAAGCGACGGGATTCGAAGGGCCGCAGGGCCTCTCGTCCCCCGATCGCAGTTCAATTTTTCGGAGCCTCTTTGGCCGGCTCTTCGGCCACCGGGGCTGCCGCCGCACCGACTGCGGCCGCATCTTCCTCGCCATTGTACATCTTCATCCGGGCCAATCGCAGCCGCTCCTTCTCCGCTTCAAGTTCCAGCAGAGCTTCGGGCCGAATACGGACTTCCGAGTCCTGGTGCATGTGGAACCCGGTGCCGGCGGGGACAAGATGGCCAAGGATGACGTTCTCCTTGAGTCCGACCAGGAGATCGTTTTTGCCAGCCAGGGCGGCTTCGGTGAGCACCTTGGTGGTTTCCTGGAAACTGGCTGCCGACACGAAACTCTCACTCTGGACGGCCGCCTTGGTGATCCCCAGCAACTGGATGGTCATCGTGGCTTCCTGCGGCTTCGATTTTTTGGCCGGAGTCTCACCAGCGGCCTCAATCTCCGCATTCACCTCGTCAAAGACATCCTTGGGCACGATGTCATCGGACTTGAAATCGGTATCGCCGGGATCGGCCACCTTGACACAGTCCCGCACCTGCTCGTTGGTCTCCTGGAACTCGATCTTGTCGATCACAACACCCTCGAGCAGGTTCGTGTCACCGGCATCCTCGACCCGTACCTTCCGGAGCATCTGGCCAATGACGATCTCGATGTGCTTGTCATCGATGTCGACCCGCTGCGAGCGATAGACGTTCTGGATCTCGTGCATCAGGTATTGCTGAACGGCCTCGACACCCGAAACCCGAAGGATGTCGTGGGGAACCAGCGGCCCCCGGACCAGGGCATCGCCATGGCGAACCAGGTCCTTGGCATGGACCAGCAACTGCTTGCCGTGCGGGATCAGGTGTGCCCGCGGTTCTCCGGCCTCGTCGGGAGGGTGAACGTTGATCACCCTCTGGTTCCGCCGGGTCTCCTCGGCCAGCTCGATCTCTCCGTCGATCTCGGCAATCACCGCCGGGTCCTTCGGCCTGCGAGCCTCGAACAACTCGGTCACCCGTGGCAGACCACCGGTGATATCCTGCGTTCCGCCGGCTTCGCGGGGCGTCTTGGCCAACAGGTCGCCGGCTGCGACCTTCTGCCCTTCGTCAACCTCGATACTCGCCTTCTCCGGCAGGTAATAAAACGCCTGCGTCTCGCCGGAGTTGTCGACCAGACTGATCTGGGGATGCTTCTCGCCCTTGTACTCCATCACTGTTCGGCGAATATTGCCGCTGGGGTCGGTTTCGACGTTGATCGTCTTGCCTTCCTTGCAGTTCTCGAGTTTCACCTTGCCACCGACCTCCGCGATGATGGGAACCGAGTGAGGATCCCACTGGCACAGCGGCTGTCCTTCCCGGCACACCCCCTTGATTCCCTTCAGCGCATCACCCTCGGCCCCCTCGGGAATCTCGCAGGTGGGATCGGACGAATCCCATTCCTCGACCATCAACCTCGCCCCGTTGGGCACGCGGTATCGCTCGAGCTCACGCTCGCGGCCTTCTCGACCGACGAGTTCCAGGATCACGATTTCCCCGTTGCGGCCCAGTGCGATCTTCTCGCCATCCGGCCCCACACTGCGAACCCGTTCGAACCGAATCCGACCCGGATGCCGCGTCCGAACTTCACTCTCCTCGACATCACGCGAGGCGGTGCCACCGATGTGGAAGGTCCGCATCGTCAGTTGCGTTCCCGGTTCGCCGATCGACTGCGCGGCAATGATGCCCACGGCGAGTCCCTCTTCAACGATGTTGCCGTTGGAGAGATCCATGCCGTAGCAGAGCTGGCACATGCCAAGTTTCGATCGACACGTCAACGGGCTGCGGACCTTGATCTTCTCGACACCCATCTCCTCGATCTGGCGAGCCTTGGCCTCGTCGATCAGGTCGTCCTCACGGACGATCACTTCGTCGGTGATCGGATTGACGATGTTGGTCCGACTGACACGTCCGCGGATCGCGTCCGCCAAGCCCACCTCGACTTTTTCTCCTCGGTAAACCACCCCCTTGGTGATTCCCTCGGTCGTCCCGCAATCCGGCTCGGTGATCACCACGTTCTGGCAGATGTCGGCCAGCTTGCGGGTCAGGTAGCCACTGTCGGCAGTCTTCAACGCCGTGTCGGCCAGTCCCTTGCGGGCCCCGTGCGTGGAACTGAAATACTCCAGGACCGAGAGTCCCTCGCGGAAGTTCGCCTTGATCGGCGTCTCGATGATCTCACCAGACGGCTTGGCCATCAGGCCCCGCATCCCGGCCAATTGCCGGATCTGCTCGACACCACCACGGGCACCCGAGTTGGCCATCAGGAAGATCGGATTGACGTAGCCTTCTTCCTCGGGACGGTCATCGTGCTCGAACTCACGCATCATCTCCTTGGTGATCCGCTCGCGAGCATGGGTCCACTGGTCAAGCACCGCGTTGTAGCGTTCCTGATCGGTGATGATCCCGCGACCGTAGAGCTTTTGCTGTTTTTCAACCTCCTTCTCGGCCGACGCGATCACGTCATCCTTGTTGTCGGGTGTTCGCAGGTCGGAGGTGGCAAACGAGAGCCCGCTGTGGGTCGCCTCCTGGAACCCCAGGGCCTTCATCCGGTCCAGCAGGCTGATCGTATCACTCCGACCGAGGTTGTCATGGTGGTAACAGTCGGAGATGACATTGGCCAGGTCCTTGCCCTTCATCGTCAAGTTGTAGTAGGCCATCTGCGGATCGAGGATGTCGTTGAAGAGCACCCGACCGACGGTCGTGTCCAGGAGTCCACCGGGACGGTAGTCCTCTGGCGGCTGCGGCCGGATTTCCTTGTCGGCCGGGAGGCGAAGCTTGATGCGGGTGTGTCGGGTGACGCGGCCAAGTTCCAAGGCCATGAAAACTTCTGCCGTCGAGGCGAACTTCATGTCCTCGCCGGGACGATCGTCCTGGGGCAAGGTCAGGTAGTAGCAGCCCATCACAATGTCTTGGCTGGCACTGATGATCGGGGCGCCGTTGGCCGGGGAGAAAATGTTGTTGGTCGAGAGCATCAGCGTGGTGGCTTCCACCTGAGCCTCGATCGACAATGGCAAGTGCACCGCCATCTGGTCGCCGTCGAAGTCCGCGTTGAACCCCTTGCAGACCAGCGGGTGAATCCGAATCGCATTCCCTTCGACCAGCGTCGGTTCGAAAGCCTGGATCCCCATTCGGTGCAGGGTCGGTGCCCGGTTGAGCAGCACCGGGTGGTTGGTGATCACTTCATCGAGAATGTCCCAGACATCGTCGTCCTTCCGCTCGAGCATCCTTTTGGCGCTCTTGATCGTGTCGGCATGGCCGAGTTCTTTGAGGCGACGGATCACGAACGGCTGGAACAACTCCAGGGCGATCTTCTTGGGCAGGCCACACTGGTGGAGTTCCAGTTCGGGGCCAACGACGATCACCGACCGGGCCGAATAGTCGACCCGCTTGCCGAGCAGGTTTTCACGGAACCGCCCCTGCTTGCCCTTGATCATGTCGGTCAAGCTCTTCAGCGGACGATTCGACGACCCCAGCACGGGTCGCTTGCACCGGTTGTTGTCAAAGAGTGCGTCGACCGACTGCTGCAACATCCGCTTTTCGTTGCGGACGATGACCTCCGGAGCATTCAGGTCGACCAGCTTCTTGAGCCGGTTGTTCCGATTGATGATCCGACGATAGAGATCGTTGAGATCGCTGGTGGCGAAATTGCCAGAATCGAGCAGGACCAGCGGGCGGAGATCCGGAGGGATCACGGGAACCACATCGAGCACCATCCAGTCGGGACGATTCTCGCTGTCCCGCAGCGACTCGATGATCTTCAACCGCTTGATCAGGTCTTTTTTCTTCTGCTGGCTGCCGGTTTCCTGCAACTCGGTTCTCAACTGCGTTGAAAGCTCGGCCAGGTTGAGCCCCAGCAGCAGTTCCTTGACCGCCTCGGCGCCCATTCCCAGCGTGAAGTATTCCTCGCCGTACTTCGCTCGAGCGTGCCGGGCTTCCTCCTCGGTCAGGATCTGGCAGCGGCGCAGAGGGGTGTCACCGGGATCGACAACGACGTAGTCCTGGAAGTAGATCACCTTCTCGAGGCTGGTGGTCTTCATGTCCAGCAACGCACCCAGGCGGCTGGGCATGCTCTTGAAGAACCAGATGTGCACGACCGGCGCGGCCAGTTCGATGTGCCCCATCCGCTTGCGACGCACTCGACTGTGGGTGACTTTCACTCCACAGCGATCGCAGACCATCCCCTTGTACTTCATCCCGCGGTACTTGCCGCAGGCACATTCCCAGTCCTTCTCCGGCCCGAAAATCCGTTCGCAAAACAACCCGTCCCGCTCGGGACGGTAGGTGCGGTAGTTGATCGTTTCGGGTTTCTTGACCTCCCCGAAAGACCAACCGCGGATGTCGTTCGGGCTGGCCAGCCCGATCTTGACGGAGCCATAGTCGTTGATCCGGTCGTAGGCCGTCGCTTCACCAACGCTCACGTGACTTGCTCCTGGCTATGATGCCGTTTGGATGCCTGTTGTCTCACCTGCAATCGTCGGACCGCAGTCCCTCTCGGGAGTCCTTCCGGGTCAGAGGGTGGTTTTTTCGAGCTGGAGATTGAGTCCCAGCCCGCGAATCTCGTTGTTGAGCACATCAAAGCTGGCCGGTGTGCCAGCTTCGAGCGTGTTCTCTCCCTTGACCATCGACTCGTAAATCTTTGTCCGGCCTTCCACGTCGTCGCTCTTGACTGTCAACAGTTCCTGCAGAATGTAGGCGGCGCCGTATGCCTCCAGCGCCCACACTTCCATCTCGCCGAATCGCTGTCCCCCGAATCGGGCCTTTCCGCCCAGCGGCTGCTGGGTGATCAGCGAGTAGGGGCCAGTAGCCCGCGCGTGAACTTTGTCGTCGACGAGGTGGTGGAGCTTGAGCATGTAGATCTGGCCGACGGTCACCTTCTGCTCGAAGGCCTCACCGGTGCGACCGTCAAACAACTCGCTCTTGCCATCCTCAGGCAACCCCGCCTCGACCAGCTTGTTACGAATCTCCTCCTCGGGAGCACCATCGAAGACCGGGCACAGGGCACGGAAACCAAGCTTGCTGGCGGCCCAACCGAGGTGGGTCTCCAGGATCTGGCCGACGTTCATCCGACTGGGAACTCCCAGCGGGTTGAGGATGATGTCGATCGGGGTGCCGTCTTCCAGATAGGGCATGTCCTCGTCGGGGAGCACCTTGGAAATGACTCCCTTGTTGCCGTGGCGACCGGCCATCTTGTCGCCAACGGAGATCTGCCGTTTGCTGGCGACGTAGACCTTGACCATCTGCAACACGCCGCTGGGAAGTTCGTCGCCCCGCTTGAGGCTGTTGAGCTCGCGGTCTCGGATCTGGATCTGTTCTCTGAAGGCTCCAGAAGTCTCCCGCTTGAGCTTCTCGAGATCCTTGCGTTTCTGGGGGCTGCGGATGTCGAGTTCGGCGAAGTGATCATCGAACCGATCGGCGTACTCGGCCAGCACGCGGACATCCTCACTCTTGCGGAGTTCGACACCCTCTTCGTCGGTCAACCGTCGCCCCAGCACACGCTCGAAATCTTCCAGGAACGCCAGGAACGCCGTGGCCACCTCTGTGTTGCCCGCCTTCTCGGCCTTCCGCACGACCGCCTCGAACCTCTTTCGCTCATCTTCCGGGAGACTCATTCTCCGAGAAAACCGCTCGGTGTGGATCACGATTCCCTCGACCCCACTGGGCACGTCCAGCGACTCGTTCTTCACGTCCTCGCCGGCCCGTCCGAAGATCGCATGCAGCAACTTTTCTTCCGGGGTCAGTTCGCTCTTGGCTTTGGGTGACACCTTGCCGACCAGGATGTCGCCGGGGCTAACCCGAGTGCCGACCGTGACGATCCCCTCCTCGTCAAGATGCCTCAGGGCCTTCTCGCTGACGTTGGGAATGTCTCGGGTAAACTCTTCACGACCGAGCTTCGTCTCACGGATCTCGACGTCAAACTCGTCGATGTGGATCGAGGTATAAACGTCTTCCTTGACCAATCGCTCGGAGACAATGATCGCGTCTTCGAAGTTGTATCCTTCCCACGACATGAAGGCGACCAGCACGTTGCGTCCCAGGGCCAACTCGCCATCCTTGACCGCGGCCGTATCACACAGCGGATCTCCCGCCTTGACCTTCTGGCCGATCTCCACACGGGGCTTCTGGTTCTTGCAGGTTCGCTCGTTGAGCCCCTGAAACTTTTCGAGTTCGTGCACCACCCCGTCGACCTCGACCCGTGTCGCGTCGACATAGTTGACACGTCCGGACTTCTGGGCCTTCACCACCATTCCCGACCGCTTGGCAACTTCTGACTCGAGCCCGGTGCCGACAATCGGGGGCTCGGTGATCAACAACGGCACGGCCTGCCGTTGCATGTTCGAACCCATCAAGGCCCGGTTGGCGTCATCATGTTCCAGGAACGGAATCAGGCCGGCCGAGACGCCCACCATCTGGTTGGGAGCCACGTCCATGAACTCAACCTGTCCACTGGGCACCACCACCACGTCGTTGTTGTAGCGAGCCAGGACACGGTCCTCGATGATCCGCCCGTTCTCCAGGCTGGTGTCAGCCGGAACCACGTATCGCAGAGCCTCCTCATCGGCCCTCAGCCGGACGACCTCGTCGGTCACCTTGCCGTCCTTGACCACGCGGTAGGGTGTCGTCAAGAACCCATAAGCATCGACCTCGGCGTGGATCGACAGCGACGAGATCAACCCGATATTGGTGCCTTCCGGTGTCTCGATCGGACAGATCCGGCCGTAGTGAGAAATGTGGACATCCCGCACTTCGAACCCAGCCCGCTTGCGGTTGAGGCCACCGGGCCCGAGAGCACTGAGCCGACGTTCGTGGGTCAACATCGAGAGCGGATTGGTCTGGTCGACGACCTGAGACAGTTCGCTGCGACCGAAGAAGTACTCGATCGCCGCCGAGACGCTCTTGGGATTGACCAGTGTCCGCGGTGTCATCTCCTCGACATCCTTCAGGCTCATTCGCTCCTGCACCGTTCGACGCAGCTTCAGGAATCCCTTGCGGATCTCCTCGGCCGCCAACTCGTCGATTGTCCGCAGCCGCCGGTTGCCGAGATTGTCGATGTCGTCGGTCTGGACCAGGTCGTTGCCGCCGGTCTTCAAGAGCATCAGGTAACGAATCGCGTTGACAAAGTCCTCCGGACACAACGTCATCGCGGTGTCCGGAATGCCGTCCTGTTCGAAGTTCTCTTCGAGAAACTTATTGTGCTCGGGAGTCTTCTGGTTGTCCGGCTTGAACTTGCGATTGATGCGGAAACGACCGACCTTGCCGAGCCGGTACCGGTTGACGTCAAAGAACTTCTCACGGAACAGGTCCTGGGCCTTCTCCAACTGGGGCGGGTTGCCCGGGCGGAGCCGCTGGTAGATCCTCAGCAACGCTTCCTGGTGGCTGTGGGTCTCGTCGTTGTAGAGCGTGTTGAGGATCAGGCGTTCACGGACGGCATCCCCGGGAATGATCTCGATGTCCTTGACCTTCGCCGCAACGATCTCCTTGGCACGTTCCTCCCCGATCAACACGATCTCGGAGTCGTCCCCGATCGTGTTCCGCGAATCGACAATGATCTCCCCGCTTCTCTTGTGGCTGGCCGGATAGACAATGTCATCGGCAGCAAACGACTCGGCAATCCGTTCGACATCTTTCGCCTTGGGAGCCTTGATCAACTCGGTCGAGTAGAACAGCTTCAGCAGGGCGGTGTCGGTGCCGTACTCGGGCCCCATCGCACGCAACAGCGTCAGCGCCGAGAACTTGCCGCTCTGGTCGATGCGGACATCGAGCATATCCTTCTTGTTGACAACCAGTTCGATCCAACTGCCTCGTTCGGGGATCACGCGGCAGGAAAAACTCGATCGTTCGCCCGGCTCGGTGGTCTCGACAAAATCCACGCCCGGAGAACGGTGCAACTGGCTGACCACGACGCGTTCGGCACCATTGATGACAAACTCGCCACCGCCGAGCATGATCGGCATGTCACCGAGATAGACCTCCTCCTCGATCGGCTGTTCCTTGTTGAGCCGCATCTTGACGCGGAAAGGCTTTCCGTATGTCAGCCGCAACTGGCGGCAGGCCGTGGTGTCGAAACGCGATTCCAACAACTCGTAGCCGCAGTAATCCAGACGGTACTGACCGTCGTAACTCTCGATCGGGAATACTTCCTGCAGGATCCCCTCCAGCCCAAGAGGTTTCCGCTTGTCCGACTCGAGTTCCTCCTGCAGGAAGCTGTGGTAGGACTTGGTCTGGATCTCGGTGAGATCCTGCAGCAGGTCACCATCATCTCGGCCCTTGCCGAAGTTCTTGGTGTCGTTGGTCTGCAGAATCCGGGTCGAGGGAATCGGCATGTCAGGCTCTCTTTTTCCTGTTCTCTCCGGCCCTTGGGGCTCGGGTCACGCACGAGCCAGACCACGGGGGCCCGGCGAGGCGATCGTTTGGGAACCGGTCAGAAATTCGGAAGGGAAACGCCGCGAAGCCCTGGTTCGGGCACGCACGCCAACGGAAACTTGAGAGTTGTCGGCTTTCGCACTCGGGGGTCGCTGGGACGAACTCGAAGCAGTCCCTCGTCCTCCCCTTGACACTCGAGGTGCCAGGGCTGGATTTGGGTTTTGCGAATTTTCGGGGGCCGGCAACGAGAAACACAACGGGTTCGCAGGCTCCATGTCTCGGCTACGATCCGCGGGTGGGTTCCGATGACCACGGGTAGTCATCGGAGTCAGGGCTGGCAGCGGGGCAGTCGGAGTCAGCAACGGGGTTCGACGCAAAAAACGCTTGGCCGCGGGCAACTCGTGACCAGCCGCACGGAAAGCGGCACAGTTACGAGCAGGACACCTGGAGCCGGACGATCCGGATCCAAGGGCCCCGCGTGACGACGCGAGTCACTTAATCTCGCACGCCCCGCCAGCCGCCTCGATTTCCTCCTTGAGCTGGTTAGCCTCGTCCTCAGAGACTCCTTCCTTGAGTGCTGCCGGGGCGCTTTCGACCAATTCCTTGGCCTCTTTCAACCCCAGACCAGTTGCGGCGCGAACAGCCTTGATCACCGGGATCTTGCTGTCGCCGAAGCCAGTCAGCATGACATCGAACTCGGTCTGCTCCGCAGCCGCGTCGCCACCACCGTCACCACCTCCAGGACCCATGGCCATGACCACGCCACCACCGGCGGGTTCAATTCCGTGGACTTCCTTGAGGTAGTCGGCTAGCGACTTGGCCTCCAATAGGGTCAGGCCGACCAATTGGTCACCAAGCGTCTTGGTGCCATCGTCGAATTCAGTCTCGGTCACGGTTGCTTCGTCGGTCGCCATCGCTTCATGTCCTCTCGATACGCTCTCGCGTTAGATGGTACTGTACCCGGTTTTCGCCTGATCGCCACCGGTCAGGCGTCTGATTCCTCGGATTCTGTCTCTGTTGCGGCCTCGGCGTCATCGCCAGAGTCGGCTTCTTCGGCCCCAGCCTCTTCAGCTTCTTCGGCCCCAGCCTCTTCAGCTTCCTCGGCCTCAGCCTCTTCGGCCGATTCGTCAACAGTTGTTTCGTCAGCCGCCCCTTCACCGTCGGCGATGGCCTCAACCTGACCGGCCAACTTGCCACCGGGCCCAAGCAGCGCTGCAGCCAAGTTGGCCCCAGGAGCGAGTAGCAACCCGGCAATCTGGCCAATCAATTCCTCACGGCTGGGACTCTTGGAGAGCTCCTCGACATCGCCCTTGGAAAGTGTGGTGCCTTCGAGCACTCCACCCTTGATGGCGATCAGATCGGATCCAAGTTCATCGACCCAGCCGGCGATCTCCTTGCTCAGCGAGACGATGTCTTCACCACCGTAGACCAGGCTCGAGGGCCCCTCGAGAATCGGGTCCAGCTCGGTGATTTCCCGGGAGTGCAGAGCCCGCAGCGCCATCGAGTTCTTGACGGTCAGGACACTGATGTCCTTCTCTCGCAGTGCCAAGCGGAACCGGTTGTCGCTGATCGCGTCGAGCCGCGAACTGTCGACGACCAGGATCTCGGTCGTGTCACCGATCCGCTGTTGCAGATCGGTCACCAGCATTTCCTTGATCCGTTTACTCATCGGTTCTGACTTCTTGTTGCCCGGGACCACTCGATGGCCCCAGGGCGGTGTTGTGTTGAAAGTGTCTCTAGGCAGCCACCGCAATACCCGGCGTCATCGTCGCCGAGATCGTGAGTGACCTGACGTAGGTGCCTTTGGCCGAGGAAGGCCGCAGCCCCTCGATCATCCGCACCAACGCTCCAGCATTTTCGACCAGTTGCGTTTCATCGAAACTCAGTTTGCCCACGACCGCATGGACGTTGCCAAACTTGTCGACGCGGAATTCAATCTTCCCCGCCTTGTACTCCTTGACCGTGGCAGCGACTTCTGTGGTCACCGTTCCGGCCTTCGGTGAGGGCATCAAGCCGCGAGGACCAAGCACTCGGCCGAGCGGGCCCACCAAGCCCATCAGGTCGGGCGTAGCAATGGCCACATCGAAGTCCATCCATCCGCCCTGGACCTTCTCGGCCAACTCCTTGGCTCCCACCTCGTCGGCGCCCGCCTCCTCCGCTTCAGTCGCCTGGTCCCCTTGGGCAAAGACAACCACTCTCTGGGTCTTTCCGATTCCGTGGGGCAAAACAAGCGAACCGCGAACGACCTGGTCTGCCTGCCGGGGATCGACCCCCAGGCGGAAGACCAATTCAACGGTCTGGTCAAAGGCGCACTTGCGGACACCCTCGGGCAAAGACGCTTCCATCGCCTTCAACTCGTGGACCGCCGTGGCCAAGTCGACCGAACCGACTTCAGCGACTCGCTCCCTAAGGAACGCCATCCGCCGAGATTGTTTTTTCATCGCTCCTCACCCCCCAACCCGCTCGCCGGGAAACCCTCTGTTCTAAGCCCCCGCGAGCCGTCAGTCAACCACCTCGATCCCCATGTTTCGTGCCGTCCCGGCGATGATCAGCGCCGCCTGGTCGATGTTGGGTGCGTTCAGGTCCTCGAATTTGACCCGTGCAATCTCTTTGAGTTGCTCGGTGGTCACCGACCCGACTTTCTCCAACTTCGGATTTCCCGAACCCTTGGCAATCTGTGCGGCCTGTTTGAGCAACACGGCCGCCGGAGGACTCTTGGTGATGAACTCGAATGACCGATCGCTGAACACGGTGATCACGACCGGGATGGTCGTTCCTGCCATATCCTTGGTGCGATCGTTGAACTGCTGGACGAACTGGCCGATGTTCACACCATGCGGCCCCAAGGCCGTTCCGACCGGGGGGGCCGGAGTGGCTTGACCACCAGGCACCTGGACTTTGATCTTTGCGATTTCCTGCTTGGCCATCTGACCCTCAGACCTTCTCTACCTGCCAATATTCCAGTTCCGCCGGTGTATGCCGACCAAAGATTTCGATCAGGACCGAAATCTTGCCGCTCGCTTCATCAATCTCGTCGATCTCGCCCTCGAAACTCTCGAAGGGACCATCTTTGATCTTGACCACATCTCCGGCCGAAAAATCGATCTTGATCCTCGCCGGTTCGGCCTCCTTCTCCTCTTCCTTGCCCAACATCCGCGAGACCTCCTCGTCGGACATCGCTACCGGCTTACCACCCGCGCCCGTGAAATCACCAATTCCACTGGTGCCGCGGACCAGATACCAGGTCTCGTCGTTGAGCACCATTTGCACAAAGAGGTAACCGGGAAACAATTTCTGCTCTGAGACCTTTTTCTTGCCGGCTTTCGTCTCGACGACGTTCTCGGTCGGAATAATCACCTCGGTGAAGAATTCATCCAGACCTTCACGAGCAATCCGCCGCAAAAGTGACTGACGAATCGACTTCTCACGATTCGTCGTGACCTTCAAAACAAACCACTGCAACCGCGATTCGTCGTCCTCTTCGTCTTCGTCCTCTTCGTCTTCGTCCTCTTCGTC
>CEUS01045583.1_pt1 | contig 13006 bp, 10 predicted proteins | sample 427031 | NCBI WGS metagenome assembly CEUS01 (sample SAMEA2622837, study PRJEB7988) | marine metagenome | biome: marine biome (ENVO:00000447); feature: marine epipelagic mixed layer (ENVO:xxxxxxxxx); material: "saline water (ENVO:00002010), including plankton (ENVO:xxxxxxxx)" | depth 140 m | reverse complement strand
GGTCCGCGAGGTCGAGGAGGGTGGGAACGAGGTCCGTGTGACCGAACACGCCGCCGATGCGTGTTTGCGATTTGCTCTTCCACGGGACACGCAGGAGAAACGGGACGCGGGAGGATTCTTCGTAGAAGGCGCGCTTTTCCCACATCGAGTGGTCGCCGGCCATCTCGCCGTGGTCGCTCGTGAAGGCGACAATCGTGCGGTCGGCCTGGCCGGTCTCTTCGAGGGCCTTCATCATTTTGCCGACCGCATCGTCGACGATTTTGACGTTTCCGAAGTACTGGGCACGCAGCTTGCGCCATCCAGCCGACTCGCTGAGATCTTCCCCATCGACGACAGCTTGAGGGTAGTGTTCGGCGCGGACCCGGTTGTAGAGGGCGTGCCCTTCAGGGTGTTTCATGAACGTTGGGCCGAGCGGGATCTCGTCTGGGTCGTAGAGTCCGTCGTGGGGGCCGGTATAAGGAGGGTGGGGTTCGAAGGTACTGAACACCAGCAGCCACGGTCGGTCCCTGTTTTTTCGAATGAAGCGATCGCAATGGTTGGCGACGAAAGCGCCCATCTGACATTCGTCGGGTAAGGTGGCTCGCTGCTCTGGCGAGAATTGTGGCTCGCCGTTCGATATGCGGCCTTCGGGTTCGAACCCTTGTTCGACGAGCCACTGGTGATAGTCGCTGAACGGGGGGTCGGGCAGAGTATACCGCGGTCGGCGACCGTCTTCTGTGCTGATCCACTCGTCGAATCCGTGCTGCCGGAACGCGTCGTTCCCAAGGTGCCATTTGCCGAAGTGGGCCTTCCGATATGTATCCGGCAGCATCTCCGCGATCGATCGAATGTGGTCCTCGAGAAGAAGGTTGTTGACGACACATCCGTGTGAGTGCGGGTAGAGGCCTGTCATCAGCGACCCACGTGCGGCCGTGCAGACAGCCTGGGTGACGTAGGTATTCTCGAAGACGTAACTCTGATCGGCGAGAGCATCCAGGTGCGGCGACCGAATCCAGTCGTTGCCGTAACACTTCATCGTGTCGGTGCGCTGCTGGTCGCTGATGAAGAGGAAGATGTTTTTATCGAGCATCGAGTATTGAGAATCGAAAATTGAAGGGCATCTCAGTCCCAGGGGAGGGTTACGCCGAGCCGCTCGCCGACTTCGCGGGCACTTTCCTGTTCCATCTCGCCGTAGGGGATGCCTTCTTCGCGGTGGAGGGCCATTCGTTCGTGTTCGATGTTGCCGGGCAGTAAGGCCCGGTCTGTTCCAGGCATCGGTTCGTAGGTGTCGCGAACGTCTCGTACCATCCGGTCGGACTCGGCGCGGAAAACGTCCTCTGGGATCACACTGTCCACGTGAATGGCCAGGACGGTGCCTCCCGCACCCGAGGCGGGCCACTGTTCCTTCATCTCGTGCGATGAGGGAAGACTGGTTCCAGCGAGGCCCCCGCCGATGATCGAGGCGATCGCAGTGTATCCGATGCTCTTGAAGAAGGCGGCGGGAATCATTTCCAGCAGAGCATCGAACTCGGGGCCGCGCTGGTAGTCGGCGAGGATGCAGGTGGCGGCGTCCAGGACGATGGGGGGTTCGTCACCGCCTGGAATGGCGAAACAGATGGGTGGGTTCCCGAAGTACCCGAGCTGGTGGCTCCGGCCGTCCTGAGGGGCTTTCCCCTGTTGCCGACCCTGGACGCAGAATCCGATACATCCGGCTTCCGAGCACATCCGGGCGTAGTGACCGGCGGAGCCGATGTGGCCGTGATGCCGGGCGAGTCCTATTCCCAGTCCAACTTCCTTCGCCTTCGCGATCGCCTGTTCTGCGGCCATCGTCATCGGGAGATAGCCAAGGGTCCCGTCGGCATCCACAATCGACGCGGTCGCCGTCTCCTGGATGATACGAGCATTCGGCCGCGTATTCAGGCTACCTGCCTCGAACGATTTGCAATAGCCGTTTACGGCGCGCGTTCCGTGGGTTCGAACCCCTCGCAGGTCGCTGTTGACGAGATACCTGCTGATGAGCGCCGCGTGGGTGTTGTCGAGTCCGGCCTCTTCGAAACAGCCAGTTGAGAACGCCAGCAGGCTGTCCTCCGTGACGCGGACGAATTTTTCTGGAGGGGTATTCATTGCAAAACCTTAAAGTGCAAAGTGCAGCAACCGACACTCCGGAAGACCTTTGAGCACAATTCACTTCCCACTGTCAGTACCCCTTCTGTTTATCCACGACGTTGCGCATCTCTTCGCCTTTGACCCAGCGATTGAGATTGTCGACGAAGAGTTCGACGCCGCGCTCCAGCCCCTGGTCGGAGGCGCCGGCGCTGTGAGAGGTGAGAATGACGTTCGGCACGTCCCAGAGCGGGCTGTCCTCGGGAAGAGGTTCCTCGTAGGTGACGTCGAGACCGGCGCCCGCGATGCGTCCGGACTGAAGGGCGTGAATCAACGCTTCCTCGTCGACGACCTTTCCGCGACTGATGTTGACGAAGTAGCTGTCGGGCTTCATCCGACCGATCGCGTCAGCTGAAATGACTCTGTGGCTTTCCTTCGTGATCGGGCAGCAGGAGACGACGACGTCGCTCTGGGCCATCATTTCGCCGATCCATTCGGGTTTCTCAAGTCGCTCCACGAAGTCGGGTTTTTCGATCGGCTCAGGATCCACGGCCAATACCCGCATTCCAAAGGCGTGCGCGCGATACGCCATCGCGGTCCCGATGCTGCCGAGCGCAACGATGCCCATTGTTTTCCCGGCCATCTCGTAGCAGGGGATCCGCTCCCAGTGCTTGCGTTTCATGAAATCGTGCTGATCGAGGACGCGGCGGGTGAGTGCGAACAGGAGGGCGAACGCGTGTTCGGAGATCTGCGTTCCGGCCTGGCCCTTGCAGTTGGTGAGGACGACGTCGCTGTCCTGGAAAGCGGGATACATATGCCGCTCGACACCGATGCCCGGCTGATGCACCCACTTCAGTGCTTTCGCGCGAACGAAGTCGTCTTCCTCGATGACGCCCCACAACGCCTCGGCTTCTTCGAGCACGTCTCCGTAGGGATCGCCATCGGGCTGGATGTGAAGATCGACCCCGTCCGGAATGTCGTGGAGCAGCCCTTCGAGATCAGAGCTGCGGGACGCGATAATGACCTTTGGCATGAAAACCTCAGAGCGAGTTCAGAATGATGAGTGCAGAATGCAGAGTTCAGAAGGCACCTCATCACTCTGCAATTTGCATTCGGTTCCTAGTAGCCCTTCTGTTTGTCTACCACTTTCTCCAGCGGTTCGCCTTTGACGTACCGATGCAGGTTCTCGACGAAGAAACTGAGCGCTCGTGGACGCACGTACTGCGAGGCACCGGCGCTGTGAGAGCTGAGAATGACGTTCGGGATGTCCCATAGCGGGCTTTCGGGGGGACAGGGCTCGATATAGGTGACATCCAGTCCGGCGCCGGCCAACCTGCCCGCTTGCAGGGCCTCGATGAGGGCCTCTTCGTCAACGACTTTCCCTCGGGTGACGTTGATGAAATAACTCGAGGGCTTCATTCGGCCGAACACGTCACCGTCGATCATCTTGTGACTCTCGGGCGTGGAGGGGACGCACGAGAAAAGGACGTCACACTGGGAGGCCATCTCACCCAGCCATTCGGGTTTCTCGAGCCGTTCGACGTAGTCGGGCTTCTCGACGTCCTCGATGTCCACGGCCAGTACCTTGCAACCGAAGGCGTGGGCTCTTTTGGCCATCGCTCGACCCACACCGCCCAATCCTACCATTCCTACCGTGCTTCCTGACAGTTCGAAGCAATCGATCCGCTTCCAGGTCTTTTCTTTCATGAAATCGTGCTGTTCCCGAATCGTCCGCGTGAGCGCCAGGAGCAGCGCGAAAGCCTGCTCGGAAAGCTGCGTGCTGCCCAGGTCCTTGCAGTTGGTCAGGATGACGTCGCTCTCCTTGAGGGCGGGATACATGTGTCCTTCCACGCCGATCGAGGGTTGCTGAATCCACTTGAGCGAGTCGGCGAACGGAAAGTCGGCTTCGCGCACGGCGCCGAAGACGACCTCGACGCCCGGGAGATGGTCTCTCAGCTTGGCGGCCTGCCCGACCATCCTTCCCTCGTTCGTGGGAATGGCCTCTTCCATAGGCAGGAAACGCAGCTCCGCCTCTTTGGGGGCATCATTCAGGATCTCTTCAAGCTCAGGATTGTGGCGTGCAGCAATCAGGACGACTGGCATTGAGTGTCTCCTCTGCCGATGCAATCAAACTGTGGCGACGATGAACAGGCGGCGGAACGGGTACAAGGTCCGACCGTCGGGTCGCCGGGGATAGGCCACTCTCAGACGCTGGCCATAGTCCTCAAGAAAGGCTTCTCGTTCCCGATCCGCCAGACCTTCGAGGATAGGGCGGAGACCGGTCCCCTTGACCCATTCGAGAACAGGATCCTCGCCTTCAAGCACCTGTACATATTCGGTTTCCCAGATGTCGAGATGGGAGGTCCGACCCACCAGCAAGTCGTAATAGACGTCGGCATCCTCGACCCACTTGCGCCCGACCTTTCCGCGAAGCTCTTCCGATCCGAGCGGGCCCTCGTTGGCCAGGGTGTCGCGCATCAGGACGTGGGAAGGCATACCCCAACTGAGGGGCATCTGGACGGCGAGGGCGCCTTCGGGACTCAAGAGGCTTGCAAGACGAGGGAACAGATCTTCGTGGGCTTCGACCCATTGAAGGGTGGCGTTGGAATAGATGAGGTCGGGGGATGCGTCGGGTGTCCAGGTATGGATGTCGGCGTGGTCCCACTCGATCGATCCTTCGCCTGCGCCAGCCTCTTCGAGCATCTCCAGTGAGTTGTCGATACCCGTGAGATCGGCCTTCGGCCATCGATCAGAGATGATGCGTGTGATGTTTCCCGTTCCACAGCCCAGGTCATAAATCACCGAAGGGGCCGCGATAGGTACACGATCAAGGAGCTCAAGGGCCGGCCTGAGCCGGTGATCCGAGAATTTATGATACTGATTCGGGTCCCATTGACGCGTGGAGGGTCGCGTACTCAACCGTGGTGTCCAGGAGAAGAAGGAGTCCGGGGGTGTAGGGTCACGGCCCTCCTATGCTGAAGCTCCGGTGGACAAGCATGCGGCGACCCAACTGGAAGAACATCACGCGTCATACGGAATCTCAAGCGCATAGTGCGCATTTCGCCAGAAGATGCCTTCGATGTCGTCCTTGGAGAGTCCGGCTACTTCGGCGGCCTGTTTCATCGCGAGGAGCTGTTCGTAGATGCAGAGAACAGGACGCGCATCCGTGTGAGCAAAGCTGAAGCCAGCGTCGTCGGGGTAAACCTGATACCAGTAACGACCGAACGTGACGTATTTGCCGTGGAAGTATGCGGAGTCGATACCGTCCGAGCCGTAAAACAGTCGCTTGAGATTCTCCTTCTGGAAGAGGGTGATGAAAGGAGGAAGCGTGGTCACGGCAGAGAGGTCATACCAGATGTTCGGCAGGTCCTTCAACGTGTCGATCGCCACCTGGATCGGGTAATACGTGAAGCTCCGGGCACAGTGCGCGAGGATCCATTTGATGTTGGGATATCGCTTGGTGGTGTATTCCGTGAGGTCAGCGAGGTTCTCGGCATCTCCGCAGCCCTGGGCGCGCGACAGGTGCATCGTGACCCATAATCCTCGATCGTTGGCGAGCTCCATCTGCTCGTGGGGGAGGAACTCGTGAATGCGACAGTTGTTGATGTCGCCGGTGGATGAGAAGATTCGGTAGGGCTTCAGACCGATGAATCCGTGCTCATCGATGTCGGCTTCGATGTCCTTGACGTCACAGGGCGGTGTGACGAGCAGGTTTGAGCGTGACGCTGGATCCTTTTTCATCTCTTCGCCCAAGGCCGCGTTATGCTTTCGGACATCCGTCCCGACCCTTGGCAGGCCGAGGACCAGGAAGTTCATACGGCGACTCGGGAAAATGGCCTCACCCCATTCGAGAAGGTCGGAGATCCTGGCCTCTGTTCGGGGCAGGTACTCGACGTCAGGCAGCATGCAGTCATTCCAAAACAGATGGCAGTGTGCGTCGAAAACACGATCGGGGATAAAGTCGTCGAGCTCTTCTTCGAAAAGGATGCGATCCTCTTCGCGGTAATCTACTGGCATCGTCAGGGTACCTCGGAAACCACACCACGAAGTCGCGAAGACACGAAGGGAGGCCTGTCGGAGCCAGACGTGTGTGTCTTGGTCGAACTTTCGAGGCGTTGGCGATTGGCGGTGTGTCTGGCCATCAACCGTCAGGCCAGGTTGCGGGACGAATAGTTCATCAGAACAGCGCGGCGATCGATGTCGCTCTTCCAGGGATATGCGCCGTGGGTCTGGGCGGCGGCGAGGAAGAGACAGACGTCGCCGGCGTTCATTTCTACGTGTTGGACGAGATGCAACTCTTCTTCGCACTGGATCATCGGTTCGGTGATCGGGTACCGGGCTTTGTGGCTGCCAGGGATACAGATGAAGCCACCGTCTTCGACCGTCACGTCCCGAAGTTGCCAGGCGACGTTGATGGTCTCCGCGTAGGTGCGGCCGTTCTGGAGGACGTAACTGCCGGCGGGTCGAAAGTTCCCACTGCCGCTATGCAAACCGTGACCCGAGGTGCCCTTGACGGAGCAGATGGCACGCGCGTTCCGGAAAACGAACCCGCTTCCCATCATCCAGTTGAGGCGATGGACGACGGCGGGATGAGCGAGCATCCGTCTGAACGGCTGGCAGTGGGGTTCGGGGAGCTCGAACAGGTTGCGAAGGGAAGGCACCCCGGTTCCGGCCAGCACCTGCGATCCTTTTGCGGCGTCCCCACCGACCTCGATTCTGTCTTCACAGAAGTCAATGGCCTCGTTGGCTGTGGCGAGCCAGTTGACGTCCATCACGTTTCTGATGACGAGGTGACCGCAAAGGTCCCAGAAGTAGAACTCGGTCTCGTCGATCCCGCTGGCCGGATCGGGGCAAAGTATGGAGGGATGGTGAACGCCCCGTTCTTCGCCCAGCGTCAGCGACGTGCCGTCAGTGATGAGAACGGGGGACCTGTCCGGCCGTCCGTCGGGAGCAACGACAGCCCGTTCGACGGGAGTGAGCTCATCCGCCCAGTCTGGGACGGGTGCGCGGGTGGTACCGTTACGCTGGGACTGATCGGAGACAAAGGTAAAGGAGAGCAATCGTCGCTGTTCGGCGGTTGTCCAGGGTTGCGCTCCGTGCAGAAGAGATTCGACGCGCAGGAGCAGATCGCCACCCTGGAGTGGAATTTGACGGACGAGGCCGAGGTCGTCTGCACCGTCGAGCAATGAATCGGGCGATTGAACTTCGCTCTTGTGGCTGCCGGGCACGAAAACGAGGCCCCCGTCGCCGGCGTCGATATCCGTCAGGGCCCACGTCGCGACGAGGCCCTGGGAAAAGTGCTCGCCGTTCTGATGGGAGTAGCTGCGATTGGCGATCCGGGGTTCGTTGCCCCCGTGAAGGCGGCCGTCGGACCGCTCGGGGTCGACCAATTCCGGCGGGCCGTCCTGGTGATAGCCGTCGTACGTGAGTTGATCGAGATACCGGGCGAGCACGGGATGAGCGACGAGTCGCACGAGGACGGTCGGCAGGTGATCCGGATCCTCGAGGCCGCCAGCGTCGATCGCCGCATTGGCGGCAGTCAGCTCATTGGCCTTCAACACGTTCGGAACGACGATGAAGCCGCCGACGTCGATGGCGAAGTTTTCTTCGGGTGTGAGTTGTTTTGGTTCCATATCGGCTCCGTGCGGAAAGCGTGGGAACCACAAATGAACACGTGCCTTCGCTGAAGCTACGGCAAGGCAGGAAGATGAACACGAATGGGTCGTGGGGCGGATGACCGAGGCCCTAATCGGGGACCGGCCGTATGGGTACCCAAGGAGAGTATGATACCGCGAAGCGATGTGGTGTCGGAACAGGAAATCGATGTGCCTTCCTCCTGACTGGAGAGCGAAGGAAGCTGGTGCTATCTTCTCATCCAATCTTGTCATCCTGGCGATTTGTTGAGCCGGGATCCATCTTGACCTTCGGGATATCCAAATGACCCCCAGAGAATCGACGAAGCTGACTGAGCAGGAGTGGGAAGAATACCAGGAAGAGGGCTACACGCGGCTGGGTGTGGTCTATCCGGAGGAGGCCATCGATCGACTGTGCGAGCGGATCGATGAGATTATGCTCGGAAAGATCCAATACGACGGAATGTTGATGGAGAAGTGCCCGTCATCCAAGGAAGAGGCGGACGAGACGCTGAACTATCGAAAGATCCAGGACCTCGAACGGGATCCGGTCTACCTCGCCTACATCGAGCATCCGTTGTTTCGCCATATCACGCGGGAGCTGATCGGTGAAGACATCTCCGTTTTTCGGTCGATGTTCTTCAATAAGCCGGCGAACGGGGGTATTCCTCTGGTGTGGCACCAGGACGGGCGCTCGTGGAACGTTGACCCATATCCTGTGATGACGATTTACACCGCTCTCGACCCGGCAACGAAGGCCAACGGTTGTGTTCAGATTATCCCACGCTCGGACGATTGCCCGATTCACACGGTCGAGCAGGAGGAAGACATCGCCCGATTTGCGCCGCCGGAGAATCGCGTGTTTCTGGAGATGGAAAAAGGCGAGGTGGTGATGTTCAAGGCGCGGATTTTGCATTCATCCCTCGTGAATACGACCGACCGACCTCGCCGGGCGTTCAGCATCGGCTTTGTCGACGCTTCTACGACGCATCGGGAGACGGGGAGGACGTATCCGCGCGTATTCGTGTGATGATGCACATTGGGTGTGCGGGGCCACGGGATGCCCGCCAAAGCAGGCGGCCGTGGTCCTTTTCACGTCTTGTTCAACAGTTGAAGCAGGCAGTCGTTCTCGAGAGGCTCGATGGGGGCGAAATCACGATGCGCGATCCACTCGGGGCGACTGAACTTGCGGATGTGGTTGTCGACGTGGCAGAGGCTGAGGTATACGATGACGCGGTCCCAGGGACTGATGTTCGGAGCGGAGGCGTGGACGAGGTTGGAGTGAAACATCAGGACCGATCCAGCTCTCCCTTTGGGTGCAACGATGCTGTGCTGGTCGGCAAGCCGTGCGACAGTATCCTTGTCGAGTGACCACAGGGGATAGGACGTCGTGGCCCTGTCGTGGCCGGCATCGATCACGCCCTGGGTGTGGGTGCGCGGGATGAGGTAGAGAGGGCCGTTGAATTCGGTGACGTCGTCGAGAAAGAGAGCTATGTTCATCGCACGCGGCTCGGGCATTTCGTCGTCACGCGCCCAGGTGCCGTAGTCCTGGTGCCACTGCCAGACGTCACCCTCGAAGGCGGCTTTGGCGTTGATCTTGTACTGATGCATATAGACCGGCCCGTCCAGGAGCAGTGTGACCGGTCCGATCAACTTCGGATGGCGTCCGAGTCGTCCGAACGCATCGTTGAACCTGTGAGCCGCGAATACCGTCCGGACGGCTCCACTCGTTTCCCGCCAGATTTCCTCGCGTTCCTGTTCGAAGATCTCCGAGAGCTGCTGCTGGAGAATGCCCACTTCGTCGATCGAGAAGAGATCGGGCAACAGGACCCAGCCCTCGTCGCTGAACTGCTTCAGCTGAGGTTCGGTCAGTTGGATAGGGTGGCTCCTCGACGTTTCAGAAGATGGCCGGAAGCGTAGAGTGGCAGGTCTTCGACGAGACGGCGGATGCGCCTGTTTTCGTGACGCAGGAAGACGTCGTGGGGCTGGAAGATTCGGGCTGTGTAGCGTTTGAGAGAGACGAGCTGATCCCGGTCATCGGGACGGGCGGCGAACTTCATCGCGATGTAGCGTCGATTGTCGGACCCACCGTAGGCGGCGTGCCAGCAGCAGTGGTTAAAGAGGATGACATCTCCTGGTTCAACCTCGAGCGCCGCCGCAGGAAGATCGGGCCCGTCGACGCCGAACGGGTTTGAGTCTCCGTTGGTTTCCTGATCGCCGAGCTCATCGTGATACGGCATCCGGTGAGATCCGGGAATCACGCGCAAGCATCCAGTATCGCGCGTCAGTCCCTGCAGGTAGATCATCAACTTGATCTGGGGATAGTCGATCCAGTGGCCTTCGCCCTCGCGATAGTATTTCCGATCGGAGTGCCAGTTCACCCGTTGCCGGTTGCTGATGTTGCCCTCCGAGCCGACCCAGATCGGATCCTTACCGACGAGCTGCGTGATGACGGGGTAGATGCGGTCGTCTGTGACGAGTCGGGTCAAATGAGGAGACCGCTCGAAAAAGTAGGTGACGCGGACTTCCTCGTTCGTCAACTGGGTTTCGTCGGCCGACCAGATGGCTTCCGCAGATTCGATGATGTCCGCCATCTCGTGGGCGGGAAACACGGAAGGTAGGAGGAGAAAACCGAAGGTATCGTAGTGGGCTTGTTGTTCAGGTGTGAGCATCGGTAACCTCGAACTGCGAAATGCGGAACCACGAAACACACGAAAACGACCACGGAATACACTTGCCTCCGCAGCAAGCTGCTTCGGCAAGGCAGGCGGAACACACGGAAGAGGGCAGGCCCTGGACCACCTCGGTCATCTCGAGGCGCAATGCGTAGTCATCAGCGTTACTGTTTGGGTGATCCGAAAATGCGCCGAGAGATCCCTCGTCGCGGTTGGAGGAGCCAGGGTATTACTCCCACGACTCCTCTGCACGCCGGAAGGGATCCCTCATCGTGTGGCTACTCTTCGCCTCGATATTCCCAGACCCCTGACCGTCACGATTCGGGATGACAGTGCCTTACTAACGGGTATTGTGACTGATCCTAGCCACACCCGCTCTCCAGCACTCCCGTTCCCCCTGCCCTGTTTTTTCATCGCCTGATATGCGGCGCCTCCATTACGACACGCTGCTCTTCCGACATTTCTTCGATGTAGTCCGGATAAGATACTTCGTGGGCGCCTGAACCGTAGGACTGGAAGCCGGGGCTGAATTTGTAGAGGACGGCACGGCGTTGGTGATCGGCGGTCCAGGGTAGGGTGCCGTGGGTCAGGGTCTCCGTGAAGATGACGGCGTCCCCGGCCTTCGCGTTGACTTCGACGACGTGATTCTGGTGTTGCTCCCAGTTTTTCATCGACATGGGACAGTAGAGATTGGCTTTATGACTGCCGGGGATGACGGCCACGCCTCCGTCACCGGGGCCCTCGTCCGCGAGGAGATACTCGACAACCGTGAGTCCCGTGTAGATTCGACCGGCTTTGAAGAAGTACGCTTCCGAGAAGCTCTTGCGCTCAACACCACCCCCGTGAAGCGTCCCTCCCTCACAACCCTTGTCCATCGCGATCAAACCGGGACCGTGATCGAGCCGGTAGTTTTCTCCAAGGATTTCGTTCAGATACGGTTTGACGCGAGGGTCGATCAGGAGCTCTCGCCAGGGTTCGCACCACGGTTGCTCCCACGCGAGCATTCCTCCCAGACCGAGTCTTCGAGACGTGCCGGCGAGCGCCTTCGAGTCGCCGGCAAGGGAACGATCTATCGGCTCGATTTCGTCCCCGTGATGGTCGATGCCTTCGTTCAACGTGACGACCTCGTCCGCGGTCAGCACGTTTTCGAGCACCAGATAGCCCGTCAGGTCGAAGAGGTATTTCTCGTCGTCGGTCAAGGTTGGCTCCATTCGAGGCGAAATGGGTCGAGAAGCTGGATGGGTACGATTCTTTTCCAGGACGGGTTTGTCAACATCGGAAGAGACCGAACGATGACGGGAAGAAATTTGAGTTTCGGCTCCAATGATTGGAGCCTTCATTGGGACGCCAGTGCCGATGGAGGTATCTCCGAGAATGTCCAAGACAGGCCAGGAGAAGGATCTGACCGATGATCGTATTTCCAACACAAGATGGTGTCATTTTTGTCAAGAACGTGATGGTACCGATGAGCGACGGGACACATCTGGCGATGGATCTGCACGTGCCCGAATGCGCGAACTGGGAAACGACTCCCCGCCCCTTGTTGCTTGAATACATCCCGTACCGCAAGGACGATTCTGCTCCCTACACCCCTTACCAGAATGACTTCGCCACCCACGGCTATATCGGCGCCCGACTCGACTGTCGGGGGACGGGGAGCAGCGAAGGGGTCAATACAGACGAGTACACGGAGCAGGAACAGCTGGACGCGGTCGAAGCGATCGACTGGATCGCCGGGCAACCGTGGTCGACGGGCAAGATCGGAATGGTCGGGGCGTCTTATGGCGGTTTCACGTGCGTGCAAGTGGCCGCCCATCGGCCGGAACATCTGACGACGATCATTCCGATCTACTTCACGGACGATCGTTACACGGACGACTGTCACTATCGAGGCGGCGCGTGGCGTTGCTATTACGACATCGGGGCCTACGGGATCTCGATGGTGGGAATGAACGCGATGCCACCGTATCCCGATTACAGCGGGGAGCGGTGGGCGGACGTCTGGGAGCAGCATCTGGAGAATAACACGCCTTATATCCTGGAATGGCTCGGGCACCAGACGGACGGGCCCTACTGGCGGCCGGGCAGCATTCGAGGACGTTATGAAGACGTAAAGTGTTCTGTCTTTATGATTGGGGGCTGGCGGGACGGCTATCCCAATCCACCCCTCCGATGCTTCGAGCACCTGACGGCACCCAGACGTATGCTGATCGGGCCGTGGAATCACTCTCGACCAAATGTCGCAGTTCCGGGACCTCGTATCGACTACATTGCCGAGGTCGTGCGTTGGTGCGATCACTGGCTCAAGGGCGAAGACAACGGAGTGATGGATCGACCGCCGATCGAGGTCTACGTCCAGAGTTATGATGAGCCGAACGCCGATCGCCTCGAAACATCCGGCTACTGGCGGGTTGAGCAGGAGCTTGTGCCTGAGGGAAGCAGCGAACTCTCTCTTTCTCTGATGGGCGGTGGACGGTTGTCGGTGGACGGGGTAAGTGGAGATGGTATCGACACGTATGACTATCGACCCACCGTTGGGATCGCAGGCGGATTGTGGAGTGGGGGGGTGCCGTTCGGTTTGCCGTCGGATCAGCGAGTGGATGAAATACACTCGGT
>CEUS01081323.1_pt1 | contig 13022 bp, 8 predicted proteins | sample 427031 | NCBI WGS metagenome assembly CEUS01 (sample SAMEA2622837, study PRJEB7988) | marine metagenome | biome: marine biome (ENVO:00000447); feature: marine epipelagic mixed layer (ENVO:xxxxxxxxx); material: "saline water (ENVO:00002010), including plankton (ENVO:xxxxxxxx)" | depth 140 m | reverse complement strand
ATGCTATTTGATTTGCGACTTTGTTGGCTTCCTCCAAAAGTTCACTGGAATCCACTAGCCGATTCAACAGGCCTATATTTAGAGATTCTTTTGCATCAACTACTCTTGCTGTAAAAAGAAGTTCTTTTGCGATTGGCCATCCAACTTGCATTGGTAAACTCCAAGTAGAATTTATGCGGCCGTATGACGCAGCAAGAAACTTGAAACTCGTCCTCTCGCAGCCAATTCTGATATCAAGAGCAGACGCTATCACTGCTGCTCCACCATAAGCTAAACCATTTATTGCCCCAACCGTAGGTTTTATGCAAGATGCTATATGCCAATTGGGATCTATCTTCAAAGGATCTGAAGGGGGGGTGTCTAAATTGGATGCTAATCGAGCAGCTTCTTTAATATCTGCTCCTGCAGAGAACGCTCTTTCACCGCTACCAGTCAGCAAAATCACCTTTACATTTGAATCTAACTCCATCTCTGTTAAAGCAGAGTCCAGCTCTCTATACATTTTTTTGTTTAATGCATTCAAAACGTTGGGCCTATTAAGCGTAATAGTCCCAACTCCGCTATTTTTTTTTACGATTATATTCTCATACATTTATCAATCTCCGGAGAAGTTTTCCTTATTCTAAAGCAACTAGGTTAAGAGTGATATTTGCTGTAAACTACTCAGTCTCTTTGAACAAATGGTAGTTTAATATGGGACGGGTATTCATTCGAGTGATAGATCGCCTGCATTGCAGGCACAAAATTTTGAGAGCTAACAATATCACTTCCCGTATTAGTATTACGGTCGTATTTCGGGTAATTACTGCTAGAAACTTCAATACGAATCTTATGTCCACGCTTAAACAGATTACTAGTAGCCCTTAAATCTATATTGTATTCGCAAACATCACCAGCGGCTGTTGGATTAGCAGAATCTTGAACTAATTGGTATCCTGTTCTTATGATTCCGTCCGCAATTTTCATCGCACATCCACAGTGACTAACATCAACTAATTTTACAGTGAAATCAGTATCCACCGCTGACGTTGACGCATACAGAATCATTGATACTGGTCCAGTCATCTCAGTATCTCGTTCAAGTGTACTAGACGTATACACAAGTACATCATGCCTAACTTCTATCGATCTTTGATCTATCGCACCGGAAGTTAGGAAAGCCGCATCACAGCATGTATCTCCCGCAATGGACGGGACCGGATCGATAGGATTGTACATATATACGTCAGGAGGTTCTCCGTGAGGTAAATCGACAGTTAATTTACCATTTCCATTTAGTGTGTTTGCTCGTCCATCACTATGGATATAATAATTCACTTCTGATGCTCGTGAGAGTGGCCATGTTTCCTCATAACGCCATTCATTCTCTCCCATTACAAATAATTTGACCGGTTTGTCTTCAGCAACTCCATTGTCTTGATCTTTCAACCAGTGATCGTAATATCTTAGGATCTGACCCTGCAAATCCAAATCATCAATTGATGATTTGAATCCGTATGATGGTGATGCGATTGGTGTGAGATACGGATCAACGGAATTAACCCATGGGCCTATCAACAATCTTTGTCCTCTCCGCGCAACTTCTGACCCACCCAGTTCAGACATTCGAGTGTAATTTCGAATAGTGCCTCCTATTCTGCTATCGAACCATCCTCCGTAGTTAAATGACGGGATATCTATTGAAGAATGAGATTCTTCAATAGATATCCTCTGCCAGTACGAATCATATTCAGGATGGTTCAGCCAATCAAAATAGTAAGGCGCCAAAGTTCGGATTTCAGGTATATCTGCTAGAAGAATATTATTGTAAATATTTTGTGTATCTTTGTTATAGTCAACTAGTCTATCCAGATAATCCTGACCCAAAAATAACCGTCTGGAAAGATTCTCCCAGTTTCCAGTAGTTAATTCTCCGAGAGTCCACGACAAATTTGATTCTAGCTCGAAAGCACCTCGTCTCCATATCCAGCCATCCTGATAATTGGATGCTGTAAAACCAGGCGCGATACATCCCAAAGATTTAGGCTTTGACTTCGCTGCCATCCACTGTGAGGCACCGGAGTAAAATTTTCCATACATTCCTACTCTTCCGTTAGACCATGATTGATTCGCCACCCACTCTACTGAATCATGCCCATCATCAATTTCATTAACGAAAGCATAGAAATCGCCACCTGATGAATGTCTCCCCCTAACGTCTTGTATCACAACTGCGTAACCGCTAGACGCTGCTTTTATTGGATCCAAATCTTCAAATCTACCGGATTGAGAAGATTTGTTGCTGGCTGTCCTGGAAAGTAAGGCCGGGAACTTGTCAGCAACATCAGGCCTAAACACATCCACATAGGTAATAGAACCATCTCTCAGCATGAGAGGTATATTGGGTTCAAATTTAACTGAATATTGATTTGCTATACCAGAATCTCCATTAAAAAATCTCTAAGGCCAATTATTAAGAACGGCTGTGAATTTAGCATAATGATAGCAATCCTGACAAGTTTATGTCAGATTCTTAAATCATATGTTAAAATTTATAGGTTGGCGGGAATTGTTTCCCATACAAAATACTAAGTTAAAAGCCAGATTCCAATTTCCCAGAGGTAAACACTGTTTTGAGTAATCAAGTTCGATCATCTGATTTAATAACTCCGTACGGAGGGCAATTAGTTGACCTTATTGTTCCCGATAATGATCAAGAAGAAGCTAAGCAAAATGCAGGTCAACTGCCTTCTATTCAAGTGTCAGACAGAATTGTTTGTGACCTTGAATTGTTAGCTACCGGTGGATTTTCGCCACTTGACAAATTCATGGGTAAGGAAGACTACAGTAGTGTAGTAGAAAAAATGAGACTGACATCCGGTCATGTATTTCCAATTCCTATTACCTTACCAGTAGATTCAAAAGACGTACATCTAGATTCTACGATTGCTTTACGGAATTCAAAGAATGAACTTCTAGCAACTTTGACCGTGGAAGAAGCTTACGAATGGGACCGAATCCACACAGCACAAGAAGTTTTCGGAACCACTGATGACCGACACCCGATAGTGTCAGAAATGCAAAGATGGGGAACAGTTAACATTTCAGGGAAACTGACCGTCCTTTCCCCTCCACCTCATTTTGACTTTAGAGAACTGCGGTTGACGCCGGAACAAACAAGACTTCAATTACAAAATTTCGGAACAAGTAACGTAGTAGCATTTCAAACAAGGAATCCACTTCACCGAGTTCATGAAGAACTTACCAAAAGAGCAGCTAGTTCAGTTAATGGAGTTTTGCTGCTCCATCCTGTCGTTGGACTTACCAAGCCTGGAGACGTCGATCATTACACCAGAGTCAGAACATACAAGGCACTTGCTGACCGATACTACCAAGATACTGGTATCGTACTATCGCTACTCCCATTAGCTATGAGAATGGGTGGCCCTAGAGAAGCGTTATGGCATGCGATCATAAGAAGAAACTATGGCGCAAACAATTTAATTGTTGGGCGAGACCATGCAGGACCTGGTAAAGACTCAACCGGCAAACCTTTCTATGGCCCTTACGATGCCCAAGACATCGTCCAGGAACACAGTGAAGAGATCGGCGTTAATGTAGTACCATTCCAGGAACTTGTATACATCCCAAGCGAGGATCGGTACGAGGAATCGTCAAAAGTAAGCACTGGAACGGTTACTGATTCAATCTCAGGCACTCAAGTTAGAGAGGATTACCTAAATAAAGGTAAAATTCTACCCGAATGGTTTACTAGACCAGAAGTAGCACAAGTATTATCCGACAGCTACCCACCGAGACACAGGCAAGGTGCCTGCATATGGTTCACAGGCTTAAGCGGATCAGGAAAATCTACCACAGCAGATATACTAACTGTGCTACTCATGGAACAAGGAAGACACGTAACGGTGCTAGACGGAGACGTAGTAAGAACTCATCTTTCCCAAGGACTTGGATTTAGCAAAGAAGACAGAGATATCAATATACGCCGGATAGGTTTCGTTGCAGCGGAAATAGTCAGATCCGGGGGCGTAGCAGTATGTGCAGCCGTAAGCCCTTATCGATCTACGAGAGATGATGTCCGCAATATGGTAGGTAAAGACAAATTCATTGAAGTTTTCGTGAACACCCCATTGGACATATGTGAAGGACGCGATACCAAGGGGATGTATGCAAAAGCCCGTAGAGGAGAAATAAAAGACTTCACCGGAATAGACGATCCTTATGAGTCTCCTACTGATCCCGAAATAGAATTAGACACTGTGTCAGAAACTGCCGAAAGTAATGCACATAAAGTACTCCAACATCTAGGTAGCCTCGGGTTTGTACGTGAAATTGGATAGAATGCAAACTTCCTTAGACAATTAAACCAGCACTGATCCTTACCTAATCCACTACATCGATTAATTCAAAACCATGAACCTGTTAGGACACGTGGGACTCAGTTTAGCTATAGCATATAGTGCAGATTCGCTCATACTAAAAGCACCTCTGAACAATGGCAACAGCCTTCACAATTATCGTTTTGAGCGTTTTGCAAAGTGGTTCAACAAAAACATTGATTACAGGGTTGTTATCATTAGTTCAATTGCAGCAGACCTTATTGACAAACCGCTAGGACTTTGGTTAATCCCTGATTTCGTCAGCTACAACACAAGAAGCGTCGGACACTCGCTATTATTTTGTCTTGCACTTTTGCTGCTTTGTGTGTTTTTTCGGAAAACATGGCGCCAAAACATGGTCATCGTCGCTGCAATGAATATTTCACACTTGATCTTCGATCAGATGTGGATGCAAAGGGAAATCTCGTTGTGGCCATTATACGGCTGGGAGTTCCCGATAATTGACAGTACAACATTTTCCAATTATTCAGAAAATGTAATTAACAATCTTTACAATTTCTATAAATATCCATGGGAAGTGATAGGGATGATAATCATTACTATGTTTATCATCCGTATGATTTTCAAAGGTAATATCATTTCATTTCTTCAACATGGCAAAATTGACTAGGGTTATTTAAATAATCCTACAATAAACCACAGGAGGATATAACTTAACTTTTCTATGTCGCTCCAATAGAATCCAGTTCTTCTCTTGTATAGGACCCCAAACTTCTGAATTCCATTTCAGTATAATTTTTTATCCAATGACGTGTAACAGACGCTGATTTACGATACCTATCAACAGATGTCGAATCAATCCCCTCTTTGTTTCGCAGAGTCAAAATATCTTCCAATTCACTATCTACGATACCATTCACAAGTGCAAAATCATGACTTTGACCAGATTCTGAGTCAACACTAGAATAAATTATCCGTTGTGCCGTTTGGGCAACGGATATTCTAGCGGTGGCTAAGTCTTCCATTAATCTCGGATGAACTCCGGGACGACCTTCCAAACTATCAATACCTTTTGCTCCCCTACCAGCCATCCAGCCTTCCACATATTCGATCATGGTTCGTATATTGCGTCGAGTTCCCTCAAGCGTTATCTGACCTTCGGGAGTTTCTAGCTTTACTGGATATAGACTCGGGTCTTTCATTTCTACTGAAGGGTTCCAACCCGTATCATGCAAATTCTTAAAAGGATCTGCAGCTGTTTTCATATGAAATATGTGCGCCACCCAGCCCCTCAAAAAACCCTGTTGTGCTTCCCAATTTTTGTCACTCTCTATAGTAGCAGCAGCTACTTCATTTACTTCAGGGTCCTTGTCTGGAAGTGCTGTTGCCATACCACCGATAGGAACAGCGTCATGTTTCAGGCAAACAGCAACCAGCCGTCGGAATATATTTGCTATGAAATTTGTTGTTTTTATATCCACTCCAAACCTATCTGGCCATACTGAATTACCATCAGCCATAACATATTCCAAAATACTAGCCTTCAGATCCCATCGAGCTGCATTAAGACCTGCCGCATAAGGACCCAATGCGTGGAGCATTTCCTCCATTTGGTAAACAGCAGGCAGTGACTCTATCAGCAAAATAGCCCTTATTACTGAGTCTGAAGGTGTTTTTAAATAATCTGTGCTGAAATCTAAAAATTGCCTGTAAAAAGCTGCTTCCTCTGCCGACTCTAACTTGGGTAAATACCAATACAGTCCTTGTCCACGACTTATTTGAGCCTGGCCGGCATGGAAAAGCGTGGATGCCATACCCAAAATAGCCGCAGGCATTGGAGCACCATCTACAGTAACTTCATGTTCATCTAAGTGAATGCCTCGTTCTCTGTGCATGAAGAAGGGAATGGGGCCATCTTTAATTTCGTACCTCCTACCCTTTTTCTTATCCTCAAAAGACAACGTGCGCTCGACTGCGCCTTTACGATTTAAGGCAGCTGAAACTGTATCGACTAGCCTATGACCTCCCGAATCTTCGTCATCATCGAGATATCCCTCAGCCCTACCACCGTCCGGTCCAGGATTCAAAGCATTTATAAACATGCCTGTCATAGAAGCTGGGCCTGATATTTCAATCCCTGGCAGTCTCAGTTCTTCGGGAACTGGAGGCACTTTCCAATCACTCGTATTAATTTCACTCTGGGGAAGGTGGTCTGGCATTTTGCCTTCCAGTGCTTTATTCACTACTCCAGCTCTTTTACATCGTAGCTCAAGCAATTTAGGCCCTAATTCGTCCCGTGCAGCTACAAGATAATTGATAAATTCATCAGTGAATACTTCATTAGAACCTGCACCTTTTGAATATTTCAACCGACTAGATGATGACAAAGGATTCCTCCAATATTGATTATCCCTTTTTATATGATCAGGTGTTTAGCTGGGAATTTCCAGAAGGACAGTTGCGCCCATATCAATATATTTATCCCGTAATGCCCGATCATAACTTCTATATACCAGTTTAACACCCGTGCCTTCTAATTGATTTACAACGTATCGGACACAGTCATCATCTGTCTTGAATGGATGATTGGGATTCGACTCCCTGCTAAAACTTAGGTCTGCGGGTCCCCAAGAAAGACAATCTACACCTTTCTTGGCTAATTTCTTGGTATTGGTAACAGCATTTATGGATTCTATCTGCATCCAGAGCACACCATATGAATTCCACCAATTAGCGTAATCTACTCTATCTAATCCCGACTGTTTTAGATTCTTCGCATCTCCACCAATCCAACTTCTCCTTGCAACTGGTGGGAAATAAAAATGTTCCACTGCTTCGTCAACAGTTGCAACACTCTCTACCTGTGGGATCTCTATAAGAGTCGGCCCTAAATCAAGTATGTTGCCGACCAGATAAGAGTGCCTGGTATGCTTAATTCTGAAATGTACATCAATATCCAGTTCATCTGCCAAATTACAAAAATCTACCAACTGGTGTTCTGAAAAAGGCGAATGCTGGCTATCGAGCGAAAAAAAATCATAAGGATACTGATCAAGTACCGATTTAAGTCTGTCAACTCCATCGGTCATTGACACTGCCGCCCCAATAATTATTTCCCCTTCATTGATTCTTTGTTTCAATTGTTTTTTATTTGCCATATCCTGTTCATTCTCCTATTCACTACTTATTTTATATTCTTAAAAGTTTCAATCTTTCCTGAAAGGCACGAAATCAGGCACGCTTTTATTAACATACTCCTGCAGGTTACAAACCATATTCCTTAAACTCAATCTATCACTATTTAATATAGATTCAGGAACATTCAGCACGTCATTTTTGCTGTAATAAACTAAAGATGCAATTTGGTTGTCTGTCTTAGGCTTGGCAGCATATTTCAGTGCTATATAGCGCCTGTTTGGCCAACCATTGAAAACCGCGTGCCACAAACTTTGATGGAAAAACACGACATCACCTGGTTCCGATTCAATTGGAACGCTTGGCATATCGGGTCCATCGACCGCGTACGGATGTACAGTAACACCACGTTGGTGTCTGTATTCTGGCTCGATCGATTCGTGCAATGGTTGCCTGTGAGACCCTGGAATGACCCGTAGACACCCATGAGCTAAATCGACAGGATCTAAATATACATTTACTTTTATTCGGTCATAAGAGATCTCTTCATTATCACCGGGCCTGTCCGGATGCCAGAGGTGTTCTCCCATAACCGTGATATTCCCTTCTGAGCCGGCCCATACAAATCCTTCTCCCAATATAGCCTCTAGTACCGTATAGATTCTCTCGTCGTCCATAAGTGCAGTTAACGAAGCTCTTTTCTCTACAAAAGGAGCCACTGACTGGCCCGTGTCTCCAAGGTTTGCTCCACCTCTCTCTTCTAACCACAGATCCTCAGCTTCCAAGGTGATGTTCTCTATTTCTCTTTTTGAAAAAAGTCCACGTACAAAGAGATATCCAAATGACTCAAAAAACGCCTTCTGAGATAAAACATCCATCTACTTATCCTAATAATATAAATTAATATGAATTATAAGCACGAGTGTATTAGTGAGAAATATCGCTGTCAACGGCGGATTTCATTTTTCAGCTTAGCCACGAATCTAATTCCTGACGGTTTCGTTCAATCCATGCTGAATTCAGACTAATTCTCTCCAAAGCCTGCTTGATTGTCCGATCCGCTGCAGGTGAAGGGTTATCTGAAAAAAATTGTTTAACATCTTCATATTTTTCCATGCTAGTGAAACGAGAAGTAATGGACACCAGATGCATTAAAGTGAATCCTCCTTCTCCGTAACGCCTGTTGAATTCATCCCAGTTCTTTTTCACAAATTCCCATGCCAAATCCATGCCATATCTATTCGTAGCGACTGAAGCCACCATTGGGACTGTATTATGAATTCTGACTTCTGAGGACAATGATCTTTCAAGAGTCTCGGTCAAAAGCTCGGCAGATTGGAACTTGCCAAGTGATGCTAGAAATCTCACTTTCTCCTCTTGAAGGGTAGCTTTATTGTAGAGATCCCACATTGTGTCATATGTTGATCGATCACCCAAGTGAGCAGCTAGACCAAAAACCACACTCCTGATATCTGGGTGTACACTGTTTTTATTATCTACATACTGGTCGAACCTACTTTTCGCTCCAAGCAAAATTGGGGCAGATCCGTAGCTACCTGCTTCCATCAGCACCGTTGTTCTAAGCAAAGCATCTAAATGTGCTTCATCAGGCCGACTTTCCCAGCCTACTGTTTCTGCTAATGGCTCAAATATATTCAAGGCGAATTTCTTGAATCGTGAATAATATGACTCGTTCCATGTCAAATAATCAAATGTTGACAAGTTAGCTGCCAAATCTTCACATACAGAAGCATTTGTCTCTTTGTTATAAACTTCGGCCACAGACAAAAACTCCGTTGCTGATATGTGCCCAGACCTCATCAAAGCGAAAGCATCATTTTGTAATCCGAGACGGTCCGACGCTGGCAAACTTTGTTTTTTTATGGGGTCGAGTAGCCTGCTTTGTTCTTTTGGGGAATATTTGACGCGAAAGAATCCTGTTTGCAAAGCATTGATTTTAATCCACTGTCCTACAGAATCCTCTGATCCAACGTCAATCTGAAGTAAATTTGACTTGTCTTTAATAAGATTCATACGAGTTTTCAAGTCATTTTCCAATCTAATACCCAGCGGAACTTGCCACAACGTTTTATCACTTGTCTCCGGTTGCAGAATATTTTCATAGACGAATCTCTGCTGGGAAATTTCTAATTTAATTTGTTTTTCCCCACGATCAACGTCGACATCAATCACAGGATATCCTATTTGTTGGACCCATGAATCCATTATTGAAGCCACTGGAATATTAGACTCATCTTCCATCGCTTTCCATAGATCACTAGTGGTAGCGTTACCATACGTATGTCTATTCATATATAGATGCAAACCAGTTCTGAATTGTTCTTCTCCCAAGAACTGCTCCAACATCCGCAAAATCGCCCCGCCTTTGCTGTAACTCACAGCATCGAAAAGTTGACCGATTTCAGCAGGGTTTCTAACTTCTTGCTCTATGGGATGTGAATTTTTGAGTCCATCCAGACTAAGTCCTCTGTTAGTGTCCTCTGTGATAAATTGCGTCCACATCTCCCATTCTGGATAAATATGATCCACAGCTTTATCACCCATCCATGAAGCAAAGCTTTCGTTAAGCCATAAATCATTCCACCATGCCATGGTAACCAAGTCTCCAAACCACATGTGTGCCATTTCATGGGCAATGATTGTGGCAACCCTCTGCTTGGTCGCTGCAGAGCTGTTTTCCGTATCAACCAACAACGCATTCTCTCGGTAAGTTATAGCTCCCCAGTTTTCCATGGCACCCGCAGCGAAATCGGGAATAGCTAGATGATCTAATTTGGGGAGTGGGTAAGGTATGCCAAAGTATTTATTCAGGTATTTGAGTAGTTCCACAGAAATAGCCAATGCGTATTCACCTTGTTCCACCTTACCTGTTGTGGTCCAAACCCGATGCATAGTCCCACCATCATCGACCTTTTCTATCGATTCCAATTCCCCAACCACAAACGCAAGTAGGTAAGTAGACATTATCGGAGTGGTTTCAAAACGTACGCGTTTTAGTCCAGTTCCCAGTTGTTCTTCATTACGCACAGGCATATTTGAAACTGCTTTCAATCCTTTAGGGATCACGAGTTCCACATCAAATGTGGCCTTGATATTAGGTTCATCCCAGCATGGGAAAGCTCTGCGAGCATCAGTAGCTTCCAATTGTGTTGTAGCCAAATATTTCTCTGAACCATCATTATCCGTGTATTTGCTTCTATAAAATCCTCTCAACTTGTCATTCAAAATGCCGTTAAAATGCAATGTTAATTCGGCAGATCCGGATGGCAATGAGCCTGGAAATTTTAACTTGACAGTCTCCCCATCAATATCGTAGTCGATACTTTCAACTGATTGCTCTTGGCCCTCAGCGTCAATAACGCTACAACCAGTCACATCTATTTCTATACAGTTCAAGACGATCAACTCTGTTGGTCTGGAGATTTCTATTGTTACTACTTCGCTACCTTTGAATGTAAACGAGTTCAAATCTGGTTCCAAAATCAATTTATAATTGACTGGAATAATTCCAGTCGGAAGATTGGTCATGACTGACTTTTTCATCTTGATGTCACCTCTATAGAAAATATTCTGTATGAAAAGCTAAGCTCAGCAAACTAAGTTCCGAGCATGAATAGGGTTATGGAGTTATATAAAAGACAAGGGTACCTAAAGCATCGCCATTTCAATATTTATATAAACTAAATCCCTGTCCAATCAGGTTGGCGTTTCTCGGCAAAAGCCTTAGCGCCCTCTTGTTGATCTACTGAATTCACTGCTTTTTCAAATTCAGTGTATTCACGATGCAATGCTACATCGAGAGCCAGATCTTGACCTGTCATGGCCATCTGCTTACTGGCTCTAACCGAAAACGGGGCACATTTCAGGATATCGTTGGCCCATTCTTCTGCAATTCCCATCAATTTTTCTGACGGAACCACTTGGTTTACAATGCCTATTCTGTGAGCTTCTTCCGCACTGATACGTCTTCCTGAGAGAATCAAACCCATAGCTATTTTGAAAGGGATTTGGCGCGTTAGACGATGAACACCAGTACCTGCTACCTGGCCCACCCGACCCTCTGGCAGTCCCAGTTCAGCGTGATCAGCAGCAACTATGATATCGCACGCCAATGCAAGCTCGAGGCCACCCCCCAAAGCAAATCCATTTACTGCGGCTATTATGGGTTTCCAACAATCGAAATAAGTAGTGATATCGCCCAGATTAACTTGCCCTTTTTGTTTTTTTTGCTCTTCTTCACCATCTTCTCGAATACCAGCAACCCACTTTAGATCAGCACCAGCACAGAATGATCGATCACCTGAACCTGTGAGAATAGCAACCCATAGATCGGGATCATCCCTGAAATCACTAAATATCTCCCGCATTTCAGATCCAACAAGGGGATGGAGAGCATTCAACCGATGGGGCCTGTTGATCGTAATATAAGCTATTCTATCTTTTTTCTCGTAGGTAAGGTATTTATATGGCATCTACACATCTCCATTATATTTTTGCATTTGGAGTATATCAGTTACACTCAAACTTGCTCTATACCCAGTAACCTCACGGGTATCTTATGACACCACAAATAATTTAAAATCATATGCGCCGAAAGATTTATCAATTCCAACAGGTTTCGGGTATTTTTAACTATCAACCATGTGACTCGAACAGTTAGGAGCATTTCATGAAATCCAGGAGAAGGACCATCTATAACAGGTTCAAAGAAGCCCGTAATAAAGGCGGTAATTACTTGCTCGAACAAATTCGACAAGACGGGAAATTCGGTGATAGTGATTTGGGCGTAGTGGAATACTACAAAGTTCCCGCAGCTCTGATCGTATGCGGCCTATCTAGTGCCGCTAGTAATTTACTTGGCTGGATACGAAATAATGGATTCTATGAAAACGGAGATTTTGGTCCTCGTCCAATCAGAGAAAAAAACAGTTATTACTACACCTACCACAATTCATGGGTTATCAAAGCAGCTCATAGGCTTGGACACTTTGATCTTTCTCAACGAGGCATGGATTTTTTATTGAAATTCTGGGACCCAGAAAGTGGTGGGTTTTATTCAAGCCCCTCTGACAAGAGTGATCTAACTGAGCAAGACCTATGGGTGGTTAGCGGTTCTGGTTGGTGTGCCATTTACACGGGTAGAATCGATATCGCTAGAAAGGTTGGTCTATGGATGAAAAATTTAATGAATAGCCAACCTAATTACCCTGAAGAGATGTGGACGGTTTATAATCGATCAACTGGACTGATCAAAAATGTGATTGACGACGATGAATTTAGATATGTTTTAACAAGAGAAGAATCTCGAGATCAATCCTTCTATCATCCTGGAATCGCGGCTGGGTTCCTTACACGGCTTTATATGGCAACAGGAGAAAAAACATGGATTGAACTTGCGAGAACGTACATGGAATTTTGTGAAGGAGTTGGTGACTATCACTTTAGCTTACTCAGAGCGGGTAAAGTAGGTTGGGCAGCATCGTTGATGTACACAGTGACCGGAGAACAAAAATTTGCTGACATGGC